>Ga0209187_1001746_pt1 | contig 23568 bp, 16 predicted proteins | sample BantaG_FD_187430 | JGI IMG/M metagenome (GOLD analysis project Ga0209187, IMG submission 187430) | Marine algal microbial communities from Bantry Bay, Ireland - BantryBay_4 metaG (SPAdes) (version 2) | ecosystem: Host-associated > Algae > Red algae > Unclassified | place: Bantry Bay, Ireland...
CTACTCCACTGAGCTCTGTTTGTTCCAGTCTTGTTTGTAATCAATCTCTTTCCTGAACCATCTAGATTGACTTCAAATACTTGTTTTCTCAAAGGTGAAGATTCTGCAGCTTGGTAGTATACCTTTCTATTTTCTTCGTCTACGCCGTAGAAGCTGGTCACATCATAGTCTCCAGAAGTCAATGCTTCTTTTTGTTTTCCTTCCATATCATATAAGTAGATATGGTTAAATCCGTCCTTTTCACTTGTCCATATAAAGTGATCTTTATCATCTAAGAAAGTAAGATTGTCGGTAATATCGATATAGTATTTGTTTTTCTCGTTGAGTAGAATTTTTGTTTTATTCTTTTTTGCATCAGTAAGGAATAGTGTTAGGTCGTTTTGGTGCCTATTCATTTTAAATACGATCAATTTATTTTTATCCTTTGTCCATTTAACTCTTGGGATGTATATGTCATTTTCGTTCCCAATATCAATTTTATTGATTTCTTTATTTTTTAGGCAATATGTGTGAGCACTTACTTCTGCATTTTTCTCTCCCACTTTTGGATATTTGAATGTCTCATATTCGGGATATAGATCATTGTTATATTTTGTCATAGTGAATTCCTTCACGGCGGTCTCGTTGAACCTTATAAATGCCAGTTTTTCTCCATCTGGAGACCAAAAAAATGCCTTTGCGAACGAAAACTCTTCTTCATACACCCAATCAGTAGATCCATTGATGATCTTGTTTTGTTCTCCGTCTTGTGTAATCTGTACAATCTTATCTGATTTCAAATCTTTATAGTATAGATCATTTTCAAAGGTAAATCCAACTTTATTTGCTGTTGGATCAAAAGTTGCATATCCAATTTTTCCCTCTTTGTCCCACACAGCACTTAATGTTTTTGTCTTTGTATCATAAACATGAAACTTCGCTTTAGAACTTCTTCTATAGATTTGCTGTGATTCACTTTTGATCATTATTTTAGACTCATCATCACTAAAAGTATATGATCCTATATTTCCACCAAATCCTTCTTTGTCTTTCAAGTCTGCAGCGACTAATATATCACTCACAAAATCTCCTGTAGTCAGATCATACTTTTTGATCGTATTTTTTTGCAGACGAGTATAGTGTTTGCCATCCTTTAGAAAGTTAAATCCTGGTACTGACTTCGCATAAAAGGTATATTTCTGCCATAGGTCTTCTGTTGTTATTTCTTTTTGAGAAAATGAGGTCGTAGCAAGTGTTACCGCTATAAAAAGAAGGAGTAAATTTTTCATGTATATTATTTCTATAAATTATGAAGGTTTTCCAATGCTAAAGCTACAAAGCCAGATTGTGAATGTGGACTTAGAATGGTTAAAATTATAATAACGAAGATCCTGTTCCTATGAGTGTAGTATATCTAATCTTTCTTCTCTTCTATATACCCTTTGGCATATGCCCAATTCCTAACCATTGTCAACTCCGAATATTCTAACGAATCAGGATATATTTCTCTTATTTCAGCAGAAGACTTATCAGGATTATCTTGGATTGTTTTCCAGACGGATTCTACCTTTTTCATGTCCATGAATGGGGAAATATCAACCTTTCCTTCCTTTATCCATTTACTCATGTGGGTTTGGATGGTTCCTAATTTGAGACTTCTGAGTTTACATATTTCTTCTAATGTCTTGCCTTCCTCCCACATTTCTAATGTGATCCTCTGTGTTTCTCCTTTTTCTCTTTTGGGCTTTACTTCTTTTTTATCTGGGTTGAAAAGGACGATTCTTTTATATTTTGGTTCTTCGGGATGTAGTTTTATATCTCTATACTTCAACCCGTACAACTTCTCTGTATTCTTCCACAAATGGCTTATTAAATCCTCAACCTCTCTAATATACTTTCTTGTTCTTGGTTTGATTTTATAAGCTCTTCTATGATCTTCTATTGTGGTAATCATCAAGGTATGTACTTCGTTTGTGAAATATTGAATTCCTTTTCGGCACCTATCTACAATCTGATCTTTATTGTCTTCTTCTGAAATCATATAATTATGAAGCTGATTTTCGAAGCTATGTGCAATTTTTTGCATCTCCAACCCTTTTTTCTTAAGAGCACGGATTATTTTTAATACTGTTGCTTTTTCTGGTAACTCGCTGGCACGTACTGTTTCTTCCCAAGTCTCTATATGATCATTAATTTTATTAAAATCGAATGATCTTCTGAGTACTTTGTCCTCGAGTTCTTTTTTGGCTTTTTCTAATATTTCTTCTGCATTATCAGGAATAACAGATTGTTGATAATAGTTTTTTACTCTTGTGTCGACTATAATATTTGCCTCATTGATCATCGATGACAAAGTCAAACCTTCTAATGATCTACATCGACTTAGAGCAACATATAATTGGCCAGGAGCAAATGTATCCTCAAGGTCTACAATAGCTTTATCAAACGTCAATCCTTGACTTTTATGTACGGTGACTGCCCATGCTAACTTTAAAGGGTATTGCTCAAATGATCCTACTTCTTCTGGCTCTATTTCTCCACTAGCTTCATTAAGCTTATATCTTGTGTTTTTCCATTCAATTGGTTCTACGAGGATGGTTTCATGATCTCCTTTACAAAATACTTTTACACCATCAGAACTTTTTCCTTGCACTACTCCTATTTTACCATTAAAGTAGATGCCTTCCGGATGATTTCGCAGAAACATAACTTGTGCACCCTTTTTTAAAATTATTTTTTCATTTGTTGGGTAAGAAGATTCATTAAATTGTCCTTTCACCTTTGCTTCTAATTCAAACTGTTGAGTTTCGAGTCTGTTAAGTTCCGTTTGATTTATAGCATTGGCTTTTCGGTTGTGTGTTGTAAGTGTAATAGTTTCTGATGCTTCGAATTTGTGATTAAAATTTTCATTTAGGCGATTGATGTCGGTTTCACTTTTTATTCCATTTCTTATATTATTAAGAATCTGTATAAAGGTTTCATCTTGCTGTCTATATATTTTATTTAATTCAAAAGTAAGTGCATTAGAGTATTGCCACGCTATACTAGAGAAGAAAAATGGAGTTTCATAATACTTATTGAGCGTTGGCCAAACATGATCTCTCACCACTGGAGCCAATTGGTATAAGTCACCAATTACTAACAATTGGACGCCTCCAAAAGGCTCTTGATTCCTCCGCATTCTACGCAATGTATAGTCGATTGCATCTAGAAGGTCCGCTCGAACCATGCTGATCTCATCTATAATTAGTAATTCTAATTCTTGAAAAAGTCGTTTTCTATCTTTTCTAATTTTTTGGAGCGTTGCTAGATTAATTCTATTAACGAATAGTTCTTGGTCTACGATCTCGTTATTTGGGGTAAAGGATTTGGTTGGCAATTGAAACATAGAATGAATGGTCATTCCTCCAGCATTAATTGCAGCGACACCAGTGGGAGCTACTACCGCTGTTTTTTTGCTTGTTTTATTTAAAATATCTTGTAAAAGGGTGGTCTTTCCTGTTCCAGCTTTTCCTGTAAGGAATACATTTCTATCCGTGTATAGAATAAAATTTTCGGCGAGTTCTCTTTCTATGTTTCTTTCTTGGTCCATTGTGGAGGCAAGATATTAAGATTAGGTAAGATGATCAAGTTTTGGATGAAATTGGTTGTAGGATAAATTCTTATTATATGAGAAAATCTATTTTGCATGTTAATTCTGTTCTTAAGAAATACTGTATGGAAGTATCCTTGGGTGCTTTCGTAATCTATTGCGCGTGTTTTTTCTTATCGAAAAAGCCAAGCTATAATAGATTCCTGGTCGCGCGTTTGGTCTTTGACCAAGCCACGCTTACCTAATGTTAATTCTGTTCTTAAGAAATACTGTATGGAAGTATCTTTGGATGATTTGGTAATCTATCGCGCATGTTTTTCTACGAAAAGCCAAGCTATAATAGATTCCTGGTCGCGCGTTTGGTCTTTGACCAAGCCACGCTTACCTAATGTTAATTCTGTTCTTAAGAAATACTGTATGGAAGTATCTTTGGATGATTTGGTAATCTATCGCGCATGTTTTTCTACGAAAAGCCAAGCTATAATAGATTCCTGATCGCGCGTTTGGTCTTTGACCAAGCCACGCTTGAATGCGAAAAGCCCGAGTTTGCTGTCAAACTCAGGCTCTTTCGACTAAGGTCTCAAAATAAGAAAACTACTTCTTTTGTAAGATTACCTCACTATATTTTGATCTTTCCAAATAAGTGGAAAGCATTAATTTTAGTCAATATGTTTATAAAGGGTGCAACAAGGAAAGGAAATACATAATGTATTCGGGATGTATATTTCTGCCTTGGGACACCACAAAGTTAGTATACTTTGTTATTTATCCAAACATTATCAATAACGTTTTAAAGTTATATTAGTTTCATTTATATATAAAAAAATTAATTTTTTATCTTCCTTGTGTTCAAGCAGTTGCATTAACACTGCTCTAATAACCGTAAACTAAGTATAAAAACATATTGAAATATTCCAATTCATCTATTATGTTCAAAGATTGTACCAAATGAATGGCTTATTTATAACAGGCCGTTGAAATAATTTGCAAATTCTTCGATTGTCATACTTCCTAAATCGCCTTCTCCTTGTTTTCTTACACTTACATTATTGGCTTCTTTTTCATTGTCCCCAACAATCAACATAAAAGGAATCTTCTTTAACTCAGTATCTCGGATCTTTCTTCCTATTCCCTCACTTCTATCATCTACTATTCCTCTGATATCATATTTAGCAAGTTCTACTTTAATTTCCTCTGCATAATCATTTAACCTATCAGCAATAGGTAAGATTGCAAACTGATCTGGTGCTAGCCATAGGGGAAACTTACCTCCTGTATGTTCTATTAAAATAGAGATAAAACGCTCTAATGACCCAAATGGTGCTCTGTGAATCATCACTGGTCTATGTGGAGCATTATCTGATCCAGTGTACTCTAGTTCGAACCTATCTGGTAAATTATAATCCACTTGTATCGTACCTAACTGCCATGACCTACCTAGAGCATCTTTTATCATGAAATCTAATTTAGGACCATAGAATGCTGCTTCTCCTTCTACTTGAGTTGTCACTAAATCTACCTCTGCCGTTGCTTCAATAATAGCTGATTGAGCAGCTTCCCAATTTGCATCAGTACCTATATATTTATCTGGATTATTAGGATCTCTGAGAGATATTTGAGCTGTATAATCTTCAAATCCCATCTTCTCAAGAACCGTTGTAGTAAGGTCCAAAACATTAAGAAATTCTGACTTTAACTGATCTTCAGTACAAAATATATGCGCATCATCTTGAGTAAAACCTCTTACTCTACTCAGACCATGCAATTCTCCACTCTGTTCATATCTATATACTGTTCCGAATTCTGCAATTCTTATTGGCAGTTCTTTGTATGAGTGTGGCCTGTTCGCAAATACTTCACAGTGATGCGGGCAGTTCATTGGCTTCAATAAAAACTCTTCTCCTTCTCTTGGAGTCTTAATGGGTTGGAAGCTATCTTCTCCATATTTTTCATAATGACCCGAAGTTTCGTAAAGGTGCTTGTGGCCGATATGAGGAGTTATTACCATCTGGTATCCTCTTTTTTCCTGTTCGTCTCTTAGGAAGTTTTCTAATCTAGTTCGTAGTTGCGTTCCCTTTGGTAACCACATCGGTAATCCCGAACCCACTTTCTCAGAAAACATGAACAACTCAAGCTCTGCACCTAGTTTTCGGTGATCTCTTTTCTTAGCTTCCTCAAGTAATTCTAGGTATTCTGTAAGTTCTTTTGCCTTTGGAAAAGTAATTCCATAAATTCTTGTCATTTGTTGTCTCGTCTCATCACCTCTCCAGTATGCACCAGCAAGGCTCATGAGTTTTACAGCTTTTATCGGCGCAGTATTGGGGATATGAGGCCCTCTACATAAATCCGTGAAGTTACCTTGAGTATAGAACGTAATAGTTCCATCATCAAGACCATCAATTAATTCTAATTTATACTCATCATCTTTTTCTGTGAAGTATTTGATTGCATCCGCTTTGGAAACATCTTTTCGCACAAAATCTGATTTTGTACGAGCAAGTTCTATCATTTTCTTCTCTATTTTAGGAAGATCAGAAGGAGTAAATGTATAATCGCCAGCATCTACATCATAGTAGAAACCTTTATCAATCGCTGGACCGATTCCTAGTTTGATTCCAGGATAAAGTGCTTCGAGTGCTTCTGCCATCAAGTGTGCTGATGAGTGCCAAAACGTTGCCTGACCTTCGTTATCTCTCCATGTATGAAGTGTTAAGGTTGAATCTTCGTTTATTGGTCGTTTTGCATCCCAAACTTCGCCATTTACAGTGGCGGACAGTACATTTCTAGCCAATCCTTCGCTAATTGATAATGCGACATCCATAGCTGATGTACCTTTTGAGTACTCTCTTACTGAGCCATCTGGTAGAGTGATTTCCATCATAATAATTACTCTTAAAAGTTTCTAAATGAAGTAGTTTTTGATTTTAAGCAACAGTTTTATTACAGAACTTTCACTTGACGGTCATTAACTAAAACACTTATAATAAAGTTTCTAAATGAAATAGTTTATGATTTTAAGTAATGGTCACGTTACAGAACTATCACTTAATTTTCATAGACTAATACCTACATAGAAATGTTAGCCCGCAAATGTAAGAAAGTTATGATTAATATGGAGAGCAAGAGAGGGTATTTGGCAACATGACAATAAATTGCACCGCAAAAAAAACAAGAATTTGTTCTGAAATCCTTTTGTATCGTATTGACTATATATGAATCCGTCAGTAGCTTAATAGCAACAAGTATTATTTCTTTCTTATTTTTGCAATTCATTTTATAAAAATAGATGGTAACAGAAGAGACAATTGAAGAGGTATTAGAATCTTTCGTAAATGATAGAGAAGAATACGAAGGATCGCTTTCAGATTTGATGGACCAACAGCCTCCACTTCTGGCTTTTTTGGCGCAAGAGAGTAATGATGTACTTACGGAAGAAGAGAAAGATGTATTATGGTATATAATCTTAATTATTATAACATCTTCTAGGAGGTTTGGTATATCAGTAGGTGTATTATCAGATATAGATCTTGGTAACTTTGAAGAGTCTAATTGGGAGATGCTTCAAATACAACCCAAAGGAACATTTAGGGAAAAGATCACTCCTTTTTTCGAAGAATACGAACAAGAAGATTTATTGGCTTTTGTAGAAGATACACTAGAACTAGAAGATGATAGTCCTGTGACTTCTGTTGGGAGAGATGTGATTTTTATTTCTGCCAAAACGGTGATTGATTCTATTTTCAAATTCCAAAATTAGACCTGAATGAGATTTCTTAAATACCTATTATTATTGACAATCTGTGCATGCACAGTTTCTTGTAGTAATTCGAATCAGTATAAAGAGAGCATTTACGACGTAGAGAATCCTGATTTTTCATTCTTAAAAGAAATGCTCAAAGGAAAAAAAATCGTTGCACTTGGAGAATCTTCTCATGGGTTTGGCGATTTACAAATATTGAAAGGCAAAATGGTTCAGTATCTTCATAAAGAGCTTGGTTATGATGTGCTTATGATGGAGGGAGGGTATGGTGACACTAAATTATCATGGGGAATGATAGAGCATGCCGAAGATGGCAATAAAATCAGAGATAATACCCTTTTCCCAAACTTTAGAACTGAAGAGTTAACACCATTATTCGATTATATAGTAGAAAAAAGTAATGGAGAAGATAAATTGATTTACTCAGGTTATGATACTCAGATTTCGGGAAATGCCTTAAACTTTAGACTAAAACACCAAATAAATAAGGTCGAAATTAAAATCATACAAGATAGTATAGAATCAGGACTAAAGTCTTTTCCTATAATGTTTCATTTGCGTGATAGTTTGGAAGCGTTTACCTATCATAAGAATAAATTATTTGCGGCAATTGACTTAGCCAAATTGGTTCTTGGTGACAATAAAGAAGAATTAATCGAGAAAGAATTTGCAACCGAAAAGGATTTAGAAATAGAAATTCATGCGTTGGATTATCTACGTCAATCATTAGATTATGAATTTGGAGAAGCGTTTACTGTTGGCTTGGCTTTAAGAGATAGTTTGATGGCTCAAAATATTATACAACAAATAAAAACTGAATATCCAGATAAGAAGATAATTATCTGGGGACACAACGGACATATCGAAAGAACATCTGGAGAATGGGATAACATAAAATGGATGGGTCACTTTCTTGCAGAAGAATTTGGACAAGAATACTATGCACTTGGCGTTTATTGTAAAAAGGGAGGTATATATACACATTGGAATAGGATCAATAAACCGTTTGATATAACTCAAGAGGGATTCATAGAGAAAAAATTATTTGACATAAGTCAGAGTGGAATCTTTGTAAATCTTCCAAACTATGAAAAGAACAATACTGAATGGTTCCACAATCAAATCTTCGGGTTTGAACCAGAAGCAGGAGGAAAAATTTCTTTTATTCCTTCTAAGAGATTTGATGGTGTAATGTTGATGCCAGAAACAGATATTCCTACATTTATAATCAAAAGCGAAAGATAGCTAGTTGCCTTTGGCCACTTTTATTTTTTTTACTAAAAAGATAGATCCTATTCCAAATAAAATAGATATAAGCCCAACCCATGGGTAGTTATAAAATTTATCATCTTCTCCTAAGAACATAATTTGACCAGCTATCAGTGAAGATAAACCTATCGCTAATTGTTGAAGTGCAGACTTAATACTCATAAAACTGCCACGATTAGCCTGACTTGCAGCTGCTGTAATTATAGTGTTAGGTGATATCATCCGGCCACTCGCAAATACGAAAAACATTGTCGTAAAACTAATTGCAACCCAAACAGGTACGATTTTTAAGTTAGTAATTAGTACTGTAGGGATAAAAGACAGAAACATAACGATGGTAAAAACACGCATGACTCCATATTTATCAGTCATTTTCCCTATAAAAGGGGCTGAAACAACCGTAGCAATTCCACCACAAAAGAACTGTAATGCTATTTCTTCCTGAGTAAGTCCCACATTAGCTATCAGATATGGCGAGATAAATGGAATAATCATAAAGTGAGCCAAGACCAATACAAAACCAGAAAGTAATGCGTTGAGCTGATTAGAATCAGAGGTTATTGTTTTAATCGTCTTTGAGAAATCCACATTTTTATCTTGAGCGCTTAAGTGTGTTTTCATATTAGGAAATACAAAAGCAACAAATATTGCAATCAATATTGCGGAAGCGCCAATCACAATAAAGGGTAGATGCCAGCTACTTTTGGCAGCAAGATAAATGCCTATAGGAATACCAAGCGCGGATGCTGCAGAGAAAGCAGCAAACAAAATTCCCATTGCGGCTCCTCGTTCTTTAAATTTGTACAAGTCACTGACTATAGAAAGAACCATTGCCCCTATCATACCTCCGAAAAAACCGGTAAAAATCCTTAAAGACACTAATTGAAAATAACTTTCTGCAAATGCACAGGCCAATGTGCCTATTCCAAATCCCGTATAAATAAATAATAAACCAGTTTTCCGATCAAAACGATCTAGATAAAACACTCCGATAATACTTGAGAAAAAAGCGGCAAGTGCATAAGCTGAAACCAGAAGGCTGTATTCCCCAGAACTTATTTGAAATTCTTTAATGAATATATCGCCCAATGGCATTATTAGCATAGAGTCTACAATATGTATAAAGTTGACCAATGCAAGAGTAAACAGAATTAATTGTCTATTTTTCAATTGTTTTATAAACGCCATTCAATGTTTTTAGAAGGCTTTAAAACGTAATTAGTATATTATAGTTGTTGGAGATTGAGTCTAAGAAAAGTCAATACTCAAAAATGGTTGATAAAAATGGAACAAAATTTGTATTTTTAATATTATAAAATTGGAATTACAAACAAGCCTTATTGGCTTTGAATAAAATAATATATAGATGTCAAATAGAACAATACCTACTGTAGACCTATCAAAATTTGTCCATGGAAGTGCTGAAGAACGCAAAGCTTTCGTGGATAAGCTGGGAAAAGCATTCAACGAAGTAGGTTTCGTAGGGGTCGTAAATCATGGTATTCCAAAAGAACTTGTAGATGGGTTCTATAATGAATCTAAAACATTTTTTAGTCAGCCAGTTTCACTTAAGCGAAAGTATAAGTTGGATGGATTAGCTGGTCAAAGAGGGTATACATCTTTTGGCACAGAGCATGCGAAGCAGAGTCAAGTGGCAGATCTAAAAGAATTTTTTCAGATAGGTCAGTGGGTTTCACCAGATCATCCACTCAAGCATGAATATCCTGATAATGTATATACAGAAGAAACACCAGAGTTTTATGATAAAGGTAAAGATCTATACAAAGGCTTCGAAGAAGCTGGGGGTCATTTATTGAGAGCGATTGCACTACACTTGGATCTTCCAGAGGATTACTTTACCGAAAGGATCCATGATGGGAATAGTATTCTAAGATCAATACATTACCCACCGATCACTGAAGAGCCTAGAAGCGCTATACGAGCAGAACAGCATGAGGATATCAATCTTATTACATTACTGGTAGGTGCGTCAGCTGGGGGATTACAACTACTTAATGCAGATAATGAATGGCTTGATATCACGCCAGAAGAGGATGAAATAGTCATTAATGTTGGTGATATGCTACAAAGGTTGACAAATAACTACCTTAAGTCTACTACTCATAGAGTGATTAACCCACCGAAAGAACAATGGCACGTACCGAGACTTTCGATACCGTTTTTCTTACATCCAAAAGGTTCTGTTTCGTTAAACTGCCTAGAATCTTGTGTTACGGAGGATAGACCTTTGGCTTATGAGCCAATTACAGCGGGTGAATATCTTGACGAAAGATTAAGAGAAATTGGACTAAAGAAATAGGGTTTAGTAACTCAAATTCGTTATTTATCTGTCAGGACAAAGTAATCTATCATTGATATTGATGAATAGAGTCTAAACCATAACTGACTATCAATTATTTGGTGTATTTTTGCATTACTAAAAATAAGAAATATGAAATCATTATTATTTATTGGCGGACTTGGTGGTATGGAATTAGTAATAATAGCTTTTATTGTGTTACTACTTTTTGGTGGTAAGAAGCTTCCAGAACTAATGAAAGGCCTAGGAAAAGGTATAAGAGAATTCAATAATGCAAAGGCTAGTATTGAGTCAGAAGTAAAAGAAAGTTTGAAAGAAGTAGAAGATAAGTAAGGGTACTTTCTTTTATATAACTTTTAAAATGGGGTTTTGTCATTATGACGAAGTCCCATTTTTTTTGTATTTTGGCTAAGCAATAGTTGGTCTAGATGGGGAATACTTTACTGAGGTGATGAAAAGTCACCCTATGTGATCATAAACCTGAAGATATGAAGTACCTATTATTTCTCTTATTTTTTTTACAAACGACAACCCTGTTATCTCTTGATTCAAATTACAACTTATTAGAAGAGAATATAGGCCTATTTACAAAAGTCGCCCCTTATATTACTTCTACAGACACCTCCTTAGGAGAGATTATTGTTTGTGACAATGAGCCGTTTGTTATTGATAGTGAAGCTTATTTTGATACAGGTTCTTTCGAGGTCACGATAGATGGCTCACAGAGTGGGTGCGATTCGACTATCTCATTTAGCATACTTAATATAACACCAGTAGCGATCATAGATGGTATATTAGAAGTAAATTGTACAAATGAATTTATAGATTTAAACGCAAGTAGTTCTATTGTAGATGCTAATGCTGAAAGCACCTATTTATGGAATAAGAATGGTCTTTTCTATGATGATACAGAATTAATATCAGCTAATTCAGGGTCATACACTCTTACTGTTGTCTCTACTATTGGAGACGTAGTTTGTGCTAATACTACGGCGTTCGAAGTTCCAATTTCACCCTTATTTACGCCTGTTCTTAACGAGGAGACCGATACTCTTTGTTCACAAGATTGCACCACACTTAGTGTACAGCAAGAAGCAGAAATCTATACTTATCTTTGGGATAATGATGAGACAACTATTGATATAATTGTTTGTCCAGAGTTTACGACGACCTATTTTGTTTCAGTAACTGACAATAACGGATGTGAGCAAATAGATAATACGACAGTCAATGTAAATCCCTTGGGAAGTTTTGATGCGTTAAATGCAGAAATATGTATCGGTGACACTTTAGACATATCAGCTTACCTAGAATATGAAATCGTATTATCCAATCCGGAACTTGGAGTGATCAATGGTAATAATCTTACAGGACTCAATGTTGGAACAATAGATATTATCTTATTCGATCAGGATGGATGCCTTCAACCGAATACTAACTTATTTGTAACCATTATCGAATGTTGTGTTTCGAAGGATACTACAATTATAGCTGAAATATGTGAAGGAGATTCTATATTCGGATATGGAGCAACAGGAATGTATGTTGATACTTTTTTAATAGAAGACATGTGTGACTCAATTGTATTTCTAGATTTGACAATGTTTGCTGTTTTTCAAGATTCTGTTCAATTAGAAATCTGTTTTGGAGAAACATACAACGGAGTTGACGAAACATCTATGGTCATAGATACATTCCAATCAGTAGAGGGTTGTGACTCTATAGTATATGTTGATTTGACAGTATCGCCTATTATTCTAGATTCAGTATCTGTCGACATCTGTTTTGGAGAATCTTATAATGGGACAGATGAAACAGCAACAACAATAGACACATTTCAGTCAGTAGAAGGTTGTGATTCTATTATATACACATCTATTTCAGTAGGAGCATTGATTAGCGACACGATTAATATTGATATCTGTGATGGGGAAGAATATTTAGGCTACACGATGAACGGTATCTACCTAGACACCATGCTTGCTTCTAATGGATGTGACTCTATTTTATTTTTAAATTTATCTATTATTCCTATTGTCAACAGTAATATTGCTGTTACTATTTGTGAAGGAGAAGAATATGAAGGATACACAGAAACAGGTATATATCAAAACACAATTATAAGTGCTTTAGGCTGTGATTCGATAATCACAGTAAATTTAGATGTGTTGGGTGTTGATAAAGATACTATTGATGTAACCATATGCGAAGGAGTTTCATTTTTGGGATATACCGAAGCAGGACAATATGTAGATACCACATTTTCTCAAGAAGGGTGCACGGAACTCAGGATACTTAATATTGATGTAATCGATAGTATTTTTATTGACTTGGACACTTTGATCTGTCTTGGGGATACGCTGTTGGGAACTGTAATATTTGATGAAGGGACATATACTTTTGAAAGTCAAGGCGAAGAAGGATGTACAGTAACAACATTTGCTACCGTTTTATTTAAAGAAGAAGGATGTTCTGTAGGTTTAAATGAGTTTTCTAAAGATTGGCGAGTTAAAACATATCCTAATCCAACAAACGAAATTTTGAATATTGATTCTGATATTCCATTTCAGCTTTCATTGTATGACATTGACGGTTCTCTTATTTTTTATAATTCTGGTCAGCACCATAGTATTATGATTGACATCTCATATTTAGAAAGTGGAATTTACTTTCTTAAACTAAAATCGAAAAGTCAAAATATCTTCAAAAAGATCGTAAAGATGAATTAGAGTCCGTTTTTCACAGCTAATAACAACAAAAAACGAATAAACAATTACTTTTCAACTAAAAATAATTACATCTAAACCATTTTTTTGGGTCATAACGCTACAAATAAGATTAAATGCATTTTCTTTGCGGAACATTGACAAAATAGATCATAATATGGCTGGAGGAAATAATGATTACGGAAGAAAAGGTGGATGTGTAGGAAAGGGAGCTCTCTTTTTGGCATTGTTCATAATTATGTTGATTTGGATATATTACAAAAACCAAAATGGTGTTCCAGGATAGGAAGACTAAATTCCATATGAAAATAAAAACGAATACAGTAAGCTTTAGCACATGCTAGGGCTTTTTGTATTTTTGGAGAATTAGAACACAATAGTAATAAAACAAGCTTTGGATAAATTAGCACACCATATAGAAGCACTCATTTTTGTTTCAGAACATTCGATGACTCTCAAAGAGATCAAAAATTGTCTAGATGAACAGTTTGCAACAAAAATGAAAAAAGAGGAATTCTTTCTTGCTATAGATCAGCTAAAGGAAAAGTACCAAAGTGATGATTTTGCTATAGAAATAGTAGAGATATCGAATGGATATAGGTTTATGACCAAAGGAGCATACTATAATACTGTAGCTACATACCTGAGACAATCCACTAAAAAGAAACTATCTAAATCAGCTCTTGAAACACTTTCAATAATCGCATATAAACAACCTGTTATCAAAAGTGAATTAGAACAAATCAGAGGAGTAAGCTGTGACTATAGTATTCAGAAACTTCTTGAAAAAGAATTGATAGAAATAGAAGGTAGAAGTGAGGGGCCAGGGAGACCTTTATTATATGCTACTTCTCCTAAATTTATGGATTACTTTGGACTAAAATCTATAGAAGATTTACCCAAAACAAAAGATATAACAGTTCCCGAAAACTCTATTGGTGAGCAAAGCATTGAGGAAGAGACAAAAGTATTAACCTCGCTTCCAAAATCTGAGGAAGAAGAGTGATTAGGTGATTTTCGATTTTTACACCTTCATTAACTCCTTAGCATTCGCAATCGCAGCTTCTGATGGTGGATTTCCACTTAACATTTTAGCTATTTCTGTGATTCGTCCTTCTTTGTCTAGTTCTTTTACGGCTGTTACTGTACGATCTTCTCTATCATTCTTATGAACGAAGAAATGACGATCCGCTTTTGCAGCAATCTGAGGAGAATGAGTTATCGATATTACTTGGTGTTTATCGGCTAGTCTTGCAAGTATTTCTCCCATACGAGAAGCTACTTCTCCTGAAACACCTGTGTCAATCTCATCGAATATAAGTGTAGGTAGTGTCATTGCATTTGCAACAAGAGACTTAATACATAGTGTCAATCTTGAAATCTCACCACCTGAAGCTATATCTTTTAAAGATTTGAAATCACTACCTTTATTTGGTGCAAAAAGAAAGTTAATCTGATCCATACCTGATGGTCCTGGTTTATCCAATGGCGTAATATCTACCTTAATATAAGCATTCTCCATAGAAAGAGGAACCAGCATTTTATGTATTGCTCTTTCAAAGTCAGGCGCAGTTTTCTTTCTCTTTTTTGAGATTACATCCGATTTTTTAACGAGAGCTTTTTCTAATTTAGCAATATTGTTTTGGAGATTTTCTATGTCCTCAGTGATATCTCCAAACCCAGATAGCTGCGTTGAAATATTATCTTGAATTTTTAGCAAATCTTCTAAGTTATCAACATTGTGTTTTTTTTGTAATCTATATATAAGATTTAATCGAGTATTTAATTCTTCGATCACACTTTCATCGTATTCTGTGATCTCAGCGATATGACCAGCCTCCTTAGCGATGTCTCTCATCTCTTCTTGGATATTGTTAAGGCGCTCATATATTTCGGCTAACTTCTCATCTGCATCCATGACGCTAGATAGCTCATTGAGCAATGATTGCAATGTGTCCACAGTGCTAGAATCGCCTTCGTCCAACTGGTGTAGGATCATATTTCCGACCCTCTGGATATCTTCAGCATTGGTTAGCTTATCTAGTTTTTTTTCTTGTTCTACCTGTTCTCCATCCATTAACTCTGCATCATTAAATTCTTTCATCTGGAAATTTAGAAAATCCATTTCTTGATTGGCATTTCTATGTTTTTCTTGAAGGGAAGATAGAGTCCTTTTCGATTTGGCGTATTCAGCATAATCAACTTGGTAATCGGCCACTTTATCGACTACCCCTGCAAGAGCATCTATTGTTTTTGTTTGAAAAGATACACTATGTAAATCCAAAGTATCAAACTGTTGATGAAGATCTACCAAGTAGTCTGTTATTGCCTTTAAAACGGAAAGCGTTGTAGGTTCGTCATTGATAAATGCACGACTTTTCCCATTCGGAGAGATCAACCGACGAATGATGGTTTCTTCTTCGTAATCTATACCTTCGGCTTCAAAGATTGATTGTATGTTATATTCAGAAACATCAAATACAGCTTCTACCACACATTTTTTGTCTGCTTCGTAAAGGACTTTTGTATCCGCTCTTTTTCCCATGATAAGACCGAGTGCTCCAAGGAGTATTGATTTACCCGCTCCTGTTTCACCTGTTACTATCGACAATCCTTTAGTAAGATCTAGGTCCAAAGACTCGATGATAGCATAATTCTGTATTTCTAATCTTTTCAGCATATTGCAAAATTAGCTTTTTCTTTATTCTCTTGTTTGAAAAAATGATAATAGTTATTAATCGCAGTTATATTAAACGAAACATAAAAACTATAAAATAAGTGGCTGGATAACTTGCTTCATTGTTGTAAAAGATGTTATACAAAAAATAAAAAGTACGAATTCTTCTTTCGCTATTTAAATCGTATAATTAAACCTTATCATATTACTTCAGTCTATACTTGTATGAAAGTTTTTATAACTCTATTTTGTTTGGTTCATTTTGCAATAGTCGAACACAGTGTCCCGATTGCTATCTTCAATATCCATCAATTATCAAATCAAGTATTATTAGACATTACTATAGATAAAGAAAATCTGTCTGAAGAACTTGATCTAGCACCGACAGATCTTACAAAAAAGGTGATTTTAAACTATCTCCAAGAAAATACATCTTTCTCTTTCGATAATAAAATCAACGAACTGGAGATTAAGGACCTAAACCAAATGGGAGATCACTTAAAAATAGATTGTGTATTCAAAACTGAGATTTCGAATGTAAAACAACTAGAAATCAAAAATACATGCTTATTAAATATAGATAACCATTCAAACATCATCCAAGTCGATCTAAATAATATCTCCAAAGATTATAGGATGTACATAAAAAGAAAAACCATTTCTATAGACCTATAAAATTAAGCACGATAAAAAGGCAATAGGCCTAATATAAAATAATATAAACAACATAAATGAAAATTATAATTACCTGCCTTTCCATTATATTGTGTTATACACAAGCAATCGGCCAACAATCAAGTCCAAATATCCTCTTGATAATTGCGGATGATCTTGGCATTGACGCCATAGAAGGTTTTGGAATCAATACTGAAACACCGAATACTCCCAATCTAGATAATCTAAGAGCAAAAGGTCTGAGCTTTACCAACACATGGGCTACTCCACAATGTACTCCTACAAGAGCTGCCATCATGAGTGGAAAACACGGAATCAATACTGGTGTAATGCGACCTCCCGGTAACCTTGATCTAGAACATGAATCAATATTCAACTACATTAAAAATAATTCTAATAGCGACTATGCTACGGCTGTTATCGGTAAATGGCATATATCTAACCCTGTAGATTATGATCATCCTGCCCAACATGGTATAGGACATTACGAAGGCTTTTTTACCGCAGAAGTAAACGATTATTACAATTGGGAAAAGATAGAGAATGGAGAATCAATTCTAATAGAAGAATATGCAACTACCAACCTAACCAACTCTGCCATTGATTGGATTGGTGAGCAAGATCAACCTTGGTTTCTTTGGTTGGCGCATGTAGCTCCTCATAAGCCATGGCATGTTCCTCCAACAGGACTATATTCTATAGATAATCCTACTTCTAATACACAAAAATACCAAGCGGCAATAGAAGCAATGGACCATGAAATAGGAAGACTTATAGATAATATCGACCAAGATCAACTAGATAATACTGTCATCATTTTTATCGGTGATAATGGAACTCCTAACCCCGTCTTACAGCACTATCCTGATGGTCACTCCAAGTCTTCGGTATATGAAGGCGGACTCAGAGTACCTATGATAATAGCTGGAAAAGGGGTATCAAGAATGGGAGAAGTTGAGAACGGACTATCTCAAGTTACTGATCTTTATTCGACCATAGTAGAACTCACGTCAGGACCAATAAATGGAGGAGTACATAATAGCCTAAGTCTCAAGCCTTCGATGTCATGTGCAAGTGCTATCAAGCGCCAATTTCTTTATTCTGATTATAAAAATGGAAATACATTGGAATGGGCAATAAGAAATGAACAATACAAAATGATCAAAGACGAAGATGGCAACATTCAATTCTTTGATATTTCGATGGATATTTTGGAAGAAAACAATCTCTATCCTAACCTTACGACAGCACAATCATTAATCTTAAATGCCCTAGAGGCGGAAGCGGATATTATTAGAACAGGATGGTCATGTGAAGATGGGATACAAAATGGAAATGAATCGACGATAGATGACTGTGATAATGATTGTAATGATTTTGACGAACTAAATTTCGAGAATGTAGGCTGTTGTGCTACACCAGAAGTTCCTAGTGTGTTCTACGAATTTGTTGAGAATGATACTCGATCTATATATTCAAACGGTTTTCCAAATCACGCCTATTGCTTTAATAGTAATAATATCCCAGAGCAAATATATCATTTGTTTGTACTAGACAGGACGCCCACAATAGCCGACGAGATTACAAGTGTCCTTGGCAATACAGGAAGACCCGCAAGATACTTCGGAGTAGCCATGAATGGCGTTATATATGCTCCAGCACCTGCAACACCTTTTATATTTGAAAACCCAAATACTGGTCAATATAATTGGGATTGGGTGTTCGAACCAACAAACAATCAAGGGCAAGGCATGGGACTCGTTTCTCTTGATTGTGCATCCGCACATACTGGACCACAAGGCTATCACTATCATGGAGAGATGTTTGAATACTTAGAGACAACGAACCCTGGGGTCACAGCTCTTGCTAATTCTGAGCAAGTCTTGCAAGTCGGGTGGGCTTCTGATGGCTTTCCTATTTTGTATAAATTCGGACCTGATGCAGAGGGAAATATCAAAGAACTACGGCCAAGTTATCAGTTAATATCTGGCTTAAGACCAGGAGATGGTATCGAAGAACCATGTGGACCATACACTGGAAAGTATGTCAATGACTATGAATACAAATGCGGAAAAGGAGATCTCGATGAATGTAACGGTATCGCACAACAAATTACCTTAACAACTTCTGAAGGAGAAGAAACATTCGATTATTTTTATGTGATCACTTCCGAGTTCCCTCAAGTATCTCGTTGCCTTGTCGGTACAGTCAGTCCAGATTTCGAAAACAATGTCGATCCATTAACGGGTGTTGACGATGACGGAGACGGTTTCTTATCAATCTATGATTGTGATGATAACAATCCTGACATCAATCCTAATGCAATAGAAATAGAAGGAAACGATATAGATGAAAATTGTGATGGTCAAATAACAGCGGTTACAGATTTATCAGAATTGGGATTTGCAATAGGTCCTAACCCAAACAAAGGGAGGTTCGAGATAACTTGTAATGATGATGAAAGGTTTGATGTAGAAATCATTGATAAACAGGGAAGAATTATAAAGCGTCAAAGCGGTATTGGCTCAATAATCGTGGATGGTCTTTCACCGGGCTTATATACCGTTGTTTTGAGTCAAAATCAGCAAGTTATTGGAAGTTCTAAGATTGTGGTTAGTCAGTAAGGTAGCCGTTATAGAATAACTGACTTTAGTTATCTTAACTATTTAAGCAACTCAAATTTTCAGTATTTCGAAAGCTTTATTTACTAGATCCATTGCATCAAGAATCAGAAAGAAATAATATCGTATTAGATACATCGTTTAATTAAAAACGAAAAGATCTATGCCACGAATAATAATATTTATTTGCATGATGCAATTAGTATCATGTTCAACCGAAGATCTTAATTGTTACCCAGAAGAATTAAGGGAGTCAATACTTCTTTCATATCAATTTACCGAAGGGTCTTTTAATGATTTTTCAGGAAATAATTATAATCTTGATTATGCAGAAAATGTTAATCAGGTGCTAGGAAGAAATGGTGATATAAATGGAGCCATAGAGTTTCCTGAGGAACGTAATTCTTTTGCCATCAGAGAAGACGCTTCATTTATGGACGATAGAAGTTCATTCTCTGTTTCTGCATGGATAAAACTTACTCAAGGGGTTAACACAAAATCTATACAGGGCATAGTATCAAGAGATTCTATTCCAACTTGCCCTGATCGAATAGGTCAGTGGTCATTATCACTATTTGATTGTTCGAGAGCTGTCTTTGCAATTAATGAAAGTTCGTGGACAAATTGGTTGAGTGGTAATATATTAAACTGTAATACCGCCGAACATACAGATAATCTTGCAGATGAATGGATACATATTGTTGGTGTAAAAGATGAAGATCAAGTTAATATCTATAGAAACGGTATACTTGAAGATACCCAAGAAGGTATAGCTAATTGTAGTAATTTTAGACCTTCGAGAAATATTGGTGCACTTCTGATTGGTTTTAGATTCAAAGGTACAGTTGACGACATTACCATTTTTGATAAAGCAATAAGTGATGAAGAAGTAGACCTATTATTTAAGGTTGAATCATGCTAGTGATTCTCACTTTGGGTTTATGTTTTGATTTTAAATAAACCACTAATTGAAAACAATATGAATTCAATTTTAATAAATATATTTAGCTTTTTTGTTATATGCAATGTGTACAGTCAAGATTATATTACATATGATAACTATCTACAAAAAGCAAGAATTTCAATTTATACTCATAAAGATACTGTTACCTCATTAGTGTATTACGAGAAGGCGTTTAGCTATGTGACAAATCCGTTTTCTGAACACTTATCTGAATATCATCAATTAATTCGTACACAGAAATTGATAAATACCGACCAAAATATTTTACCTAACTATTACTACCTTTTTAAAAACACAAAAGATAAAGATCTATTTTATGAAAATAATTGTCAGTTAGACGAAGAACCCAATTCTGAAATACTGACAAATGTCAAACTAAGACTATTAATTGACAATTTATTTGAAAAAGATCAAGCTATAGACAGAAATTCAGTAGACAAAAGAGAGTCATTTATTGAGATTATTGAAGATTTTAAACTGATACTTGAAAAGTATGGTTTCCCAACAGTTGACAAAATCGGACTATTTGTAAACAAGGATGGAATAATAGTAAGTTCTCCAGTGCATGTATTAATTATCCATGCGATACAAGTAAGAGATGCATATTTTTAAAACAATCTAGAATCTTTTTATGAAAAAGGCGTTTTACTCGGTAGTGATTATCGAATGATGAAAAATCTGATTGGGAGTTGAATTAATGACTATTATATATAATGTGAAACCCTCGACAAATGAAATTTGTAGCTTACTCCTGTTCCACATCAAACGACACTCCAAACCTATCGAGATATTCGTTTAGTGGTTCTAACCCCACAGATGCTCTTCGCTGATCGACAGTAGAGGCATCTCGAAGGTTATATAGTTTACCATTATAAATTTGACTGCCATATATCTGTGGCTTCCCATCATCCATTGCCATTCTATCCTTCATCAATGCAATAGATCCGGCATCGATGGCACCGACTTCATTAGCCTCAATAAAATAATTGATATATCTCTTCCTATATTCCGCTTTACTGTGTTGAATGATTAACCAAATGATATTAATTTGTTTTTCATTTTCTGCTCCTTTTGGTAATCCACATACTTGATCTATGCTAATGACCAATTCAAGATTTTTATGGTCAGCCATAGCATCATATTCTACTCCTTCTTTTCTTAATTCTTGATCTCTTCGATATGCTTCGTCGAGAAGAGGAATTACATTTTCACAATTTATTTGAGTTACTGTCACAGGTGGTCCAGCGTTAAGCTTTTTAATAATTTGAGCTTCTAGTTCTTGGTCAGCAGGAGTGCTCTTTCTTAAAACCGCCTCTATTACCTCTCCTTTTTTGTTTTGATAAAAATCTGTGGTTAAGCCACCTTCGCTATACATTTCTATCATCTCCTCTGTTGTCATGACATTCCCTAAAATATCCTTTATTATAATAGAATCCGGAGAAGGGAAATCATTTTTTACAGCTCTTTTGACGTATTCTTTATCGCTCATCTTTGTAAGTGTTGGCGAAGAATTACAAGATATTATCAGAAGAAGAGAAAAGAAAAAGATGAATTGCAAGAGTTTCATATATATTGAGAATTATGATAATTCGGAGATGGAGAAAATTTGAAAAGCCAGAGATTACTATTGCAATCTCTGGCTTTTATTTTAATTAGCCACAACTAGGCTATAGAATTATACTTTTTTAATAACAATTGCACTTGCACCACCTCCTCCATTGCAAAGAGTAGCACAACCAATCTCACCATCTTTTTGGTGAAGAACATGATTAAGTGTAGTAAGTATCCTAGCACCCGAGGCACCAAGTGGGTGTCCAAGAGATACAGCACCTCCATTTACATTTACTTTATCTTCTGATATTCCCAGCTCTTTATTGAATGCAAGTGTTACAACAGAAAATGCTTCATTCACTTCAAAGAAATCAACATCGTCTTTGGTAAGTCCAGCCCTTTTTAGTGCTTTTGGAGCAGCAAGTGTTGGAGCTGTCGTAAACCATTCTGGCTCATGTGCAGCATCTGCAAATGATAATATCTCAGCAATCGGAGTCAATCCAAATTTCTGAACGGCATCTTCGCTTGCTACGATAATAGCCGATGCTCCGTCATTAATAGTAGATGAGTTTGCAGCAGTAGCTGTTCCTTCTTTACCAAAAGCTGGTCTTAGTGAAGGGATCTTGTCAAATCTAACTTTTTTATATTCTTCATCTTCTGCGATAACTAAATCGTCTCCCCTTCTCTGCGGTACATTCACAGCTATAATTTCTTCTTTGAAGTTTCCGGCTTCGGTTGCTGCAGCCGCTCTCTCATAAGATTGAATAGCAAAAGCATCTTGTTGTTCTCTTGATATATCGAATTTTACAGCAGTAGCATCAGCGGATGTTCCCATCGCCTTTTGATTATAAACATCAGTCAATCCATCTTTTTGAAGGCCATCTACTATTTCTCCTCCTCCAAATTTATGACCCCATCTTGCTTTTGGAATGTAATATGGAATATTTGACATACTCTCCATTCCACCAGCTACTAAAATATCTGCATGACCTAACATAACAGATTGTGCTGCAAACATCACTGATTTCATTCCTGAAGAACAAACTTTGTTGACTGTAGTACACGGAACGTTGTTCCCAATTCCTGCTCCTAAAGCAGCTTGTCTTGCAGGAGCTTGACCAACATTTGCTTGGCAAACATTACCAAAATAGACTTCGTCGATATTAGCAGAACTTACTTTCGCCTTTTCTAAAGCGCCTTTTATAGCTATACTGCCTAATTGAGGTGCAGAAAGAGAAGACAATGATCCTCCAAAGCTACCCATAGGCGTACGAACAGCGGATACTATATATACTTTTTTCATATGTTTAAAATTTTATTTTTTTTCTGGAAATTAACAATTTATTTTTAATCGTGTTTTCCACATTTCTTCAAAATGTTTTTAAAGCCACGATTCTATCATCCCCTTGGGTGTCTGAACATTTTTCTGGCAAC
>Ga0209187_1001748_pt1 | contig 23553 bp, 22 predicted proteins | sample BantaG_FD_187430 | JGI IMG/M metagenome (GOLD analysis project Ga0209187, IMG submission 187430) | Marine algal microbial communities from Bantry Bay, Ireland - BantryBay_4 metaG (SPAdes) (version 2) | ecosystem: Host-associated > Algae > Red algae > Unclassified | place: Bantry Bay, Ireland...
GGTGGTTGCAGCTGTGGTAGGCGTAGTGGTGTTTTTGGCAGCCGCGGCATTGGTAGAGGCGGCCGCCGAGTTGGGGCGTGCGGCACGCGAGGACGCGCCGGAGGGCCCGGTAGTGGGCTGCGTTGAGCTGGCTGCGATGAGACTGAGCGTAGTCTGCCCAGTGCTCACGCAGGAGGTCTGCGAGGTGAAGGGCCACCGTTCTTTTTGATGGATGGTGGGCTTTGTTAGACTCCGGGTAGGGTGGCGAGAGCGTGGCGCGCTTGCGCTTCGCTCATGGCAGTGAGGTGGAGGTAGACGAGGGTGAAGTAGGCGCGGTAGCGACCGTCGCGAAAAGTGCTCAGTAGTCGAGAAATCGCCTCGCGCGTGAGGACGTGCGGGAGGGGTTCTTCACGTTTGATTTTAGTCTTGGACCAGATCTTCCATTTGAAGCCGAGGTGGTCGCGGTAGAAGGTGCGCAGGGCGCAGACGGCTTGATTGACGGTGGAGCCCTTGAGATCGCGTTCGCTTTGAAGGTGAAGGAGGAATTCGAGGACCTGTGAGCTTTTTAGAACGGGGAGATGTTCTTCGGGAAAGTGGTGGTGAAGTTGCCTAATCCATCCGAGGTAGGATTTGATGGATCGTTCGCCGGGGCCTTTCAGGTGGACAAAACGGGAGTAATCTTGATATGGTTTGGTTGAAGTGAAGCCGCCATTCTTAGTTTCTTTTCTTCCATGGGACTGAGCATGATGGCGGGCTCACTTCAATCCTGCAACCCCGCAGTCGAACCTCGCCGCGCAGCGGCTCTGTTCAACAAGTCGCTGCACCCGACCAGATCGACGCACGAAAGCGGAGTTTTTCCTTAACTATAACCATCAACAAAAAGTCTAAGTTCGCTGAGCCGATCGGTCGGGTGAGCTAGGACGTTCTACCAAAATAATGTCCCCAATTTACATCAATCTGGCGAGCATTCAGCATAATCTTTACCACCTGATTTGGCTTACCTTTACTCTCAGTCTATTATTATTTTTCTTTACATCGTGTACTTCAGATTCTTCAAACCACCGGAAAATTACGGTTAAGTATTACAATGAGCATCGAGTTTTTGATGAAATTGATTTCAGGGAAACATCACGTGGATCCAAAGGGGAATATCTTATAACTCAATCTATGAGCATCGATGACTATGTGTTCACCGGGAAATTTCAAAGTGACCACAAATCATTTGAAAAAATATGGCTCAAGTTGGATCAAATTGATTTAGAGCCCTTCCTCTGCACAGCGAACCAACAAGATCCTAAAGAAGGATGGAGATATCGCATCTCTACGAATGTTGGCTTAGCCACTCAAAAGAATTATTTGATACCTTTTGGAAAAGGACAAGGTTTGCGGGATCTTCCCCGTTTATGGGACTGGCATCAGGAACTTCTCTTGCTTACCGGTGGCCCTTTTTCTCCATACACCCCCGTTAAGCCTGTCCCAAAGCAGCACTAAAACGAACTTAAATAGTCAATTAACAAACTAGTAGACAATTGGCTGCACCTAATCCCGATAGCGCTCAAATGGTCTAGGAGGTCGTTGGGAGCCTCGTAATCTAAGACATTTCTCGGGCGATTGTTGATCTCGACTTCGACTACTTGAAGGCGCTTCGGAGTGATTTCGGTGAAATCAGATCCCGTCGGAAAATATGGCTGCATCAGCCCATTGTCATTTTCTATACCTCCTTTTTCCCGTGAGCTGTATGGCTTACTGAAATAGCTCTCGCTTCTCAGTCTCCGTAGCGACGACGTGCAGAAACTTCGAGAGGACGTTCTTCAATATCGCCCCGGCCCTTGATCTTAACCCCCCGGCCCATCTTATTGTGACTGCGGTAACTGCGGGTTCCATTGATGCGCAGTTCTCTCCATAGAAGTCCGTCAGCTTTTCGGTCCGCAATGATGTAGCGTTAGATCGATTCGTGGCTCACACTCATCCCGAGCAAAGCCAACTTCTTGCTGATTTGGTCTGGGCCGTGCTTACCCGGCAAGCGAGCATCTACCGGGTTTTTGACCTCTTCGAGAACGACTTTCGCTCGCCCCTTTTAATTTCGTTGTCTCGTTCTGGCAAAACCCTCGGCTTGCGAGAGACGATAGCCTTTAGGGCCCTTGTTTCGCCACAATTCCTTGCTGATGGTTGATTGGGAGATACCAATGGCCTGACTAGCTGCTTCCACAATCCAGCGGAGGTTCTCCTTAATTCTTAGAATTTGAAGGCAGTGTAAGCTTCCCCGGGCCGGTATTCCAGAAGAGGTGGATTTCTTCCAGAGAAGGCAGCTTGAGCGGACGCACGACGCGGAAGCCGAGCCAGGGGGTGTCGGTGTGATACCAGATTGATTTCGGCTGTTGCGGATCGGTCATCTTCCAAGCGCTGGCGGATTGTAGGCGGGCGGCGGAGCGGAGGTCCTGCGGGTCGGCATCCCAGTGGCCGCCACGAACGACGCGCGGGTAGCGCTTGGGCGAAAGCGAGAGTGGGTTGGTGGCTCCTTCTTCGATCGCGGCGTAGTTCCCGAGGTGGGCATTGAGGGTCCACTCTGCGACATTTCCGTGCATGTCGAAAAGGCCCCAGGGATTGGGTTTTTTCTGGGCGACGGGGTGGTAATTGAAGTCCGAATTATTAACATACCACGCGTAATCTCCGAGCTCGGAGGGATCATCACCAAAGGAATATGCGGTCTCGGTGCCAGCGCGGCAGGCATACTCCCACTCGGCCTCGGTGGGGAGGCGGTAATAGTGCCCGGTCTGGGCGGTGAGCCATTCGCAGAACTTTGAGGCGGCGTGCTGGGTCATCGCGATCGCGGGCAGGTCTTTGGCGTAGCCTTGGCTATCGGCCATGTCGAAGTGCATCGGCATGTAGGGCGGGGTGGGTTGGGAAATGGCGTCGATCGTTTCCGGGGAACTGGCCATGGGTGGCTCGGGTGAGTAGATGTCGCCATCGAGATTGAGCGAGCCGTCTTTATTACGAGACTGTCCGTTCTCCATGAAGCGCTGGTAGAGCGCCCACGTTGTTTCGGTCTTGGCCATCCAGAAGGATTCCACCTTAATTTTTTTCTGCGGTCCTTCGTCATTTGCGCGGTTTGCTTCAGAATTTGGCGAGCCGATGGTGAAGGTTCCGCCTTTGATTGGGACGAGGTCAAAGGTGGCGTCTTTCGCAAGCGGGACGGTCTCGGTATACGGCATCATTTCTTCTGGGACGGCCGTTTTTAGGGTGGCGAAGATTTTTTCTGTGACTGGTTTAAAGCGGAGGTTTCCATCCGGGAGTTCGCCCGGGAGGATTGAGGCGGAGGCCTCATCTTCAGAGGCTTCTAGCTTAAGCGGAGGAGCGACCTTCGACTTCTCGGGAACCTCCGGCAATTTGATGGGGTAAGGCTCACGCTTACAGGCGCTTAGGCAAAAAAGGGACGCGATAAGAAGAGAAATTCCAGAGCGATTCATCGATACTTTAAAGAAAGACGAAAAGGCCTCCCTTGACAAGCGAGGTTCGGGATTGACGGATGAGTTTCGAGAGTCAGCCTTTGATAAGTTTATGAAGAAACTCGGATTTTATCTCAGCACGCTGGCTCTTACGGGAGGAGCTTATGCTCAGGACAGCCTCGCCCCTCTCACGGTGGTGGGAGATCAGGCGGAAGGAATTGATGGGATGACTGCGGAGGAGCTGGAAGTGTTCCAGACAGAAGGGGTGAGAGATTTTCTCGGCCAACTCCCCGGCTTTGCTTCGAATGCGTCTGACTCGGCAGGCTACGGTGATTTCATTGGGGTGCGCGGGACGGGAAATACCGCTTTTTTCGGCCCGGCTGGAGTGGCGCTGGTGGTCGATGGCGTCCCTTATGGCGATGCTTACACTTATTCGACGGACTTTTTTGAGCTCGAGTCGGCCGAGCTTCATCGTGGTCCTCAAGGAGCTTACTTTGGGAGAAATGGTGCGGGTGGATTGCTGGAGCTGACGACTCCCGGACCGACGGAAAATCCCTATTTTCGACTGACCGCTGAGTATGGGAATTACGATGCTTACGGGGCCCGTGTATTAGCCAGCGGACCGATTAGTGAGAGATTTTCTTACACCTTCCAAGCTTATTACAATGAGCGTGAGGGCTACATTGATAACGACTTCTTAGGGGAGGATGTGGATAGCCGGAAGCGCTTCGGAGCGCTGGCACGGATTTATTACCGCCCTTCGGCAGAGCTTGAGGTGAGCTTCCGGGCGATGGTCGAGACGGCCCGTGATGGGGGTCAGCGACTTTCCACTCTGCCCGGTCTCGATAGTCCCTTCGGGCCTGGGGTGACTCCGCTTTTGTCAGGGGATCCTTACCAAACGAATAGCGATGTTCTCGGAGAGACTTCGCTCGACCGCTACCAACTCTCGCTCCACGTCGTTCGGGATCTGGGGTGGGCCACTTTTAAATCCATCAGCTCTCGTCAGAACTGGCAGCTGGGCCCGAGTTCGACAGATCTCGATTTCACGAACACGGCATCTTTTCCTTCCACCTCAGATATCGAGCAAGAGCAGGACTACGTGACGAATAACTTCATGCTCGAGTCTGATCAGACGGATAGCTTCCGCTGGCAGACCGGCTTGTTCCGCTCGAAGACCGAGTCTCATGGCGTGGCGACGAGGGTCCTCCCGCTCGCGTCGATGTTCCCGGGAACCGAGGTGACGAACTTTGATTCCAGCCGGGAAAGCTACGCCTTTTATGGAACGGTAGCGAAAGAGGTGAGCGATAAACTTACCTTGGAAGCAGGCGGGCGGATTGAATACGTGGATACTGAACTGAGCCGGGTTAAGACGAGCAGCTTCGGTCCTACCGTCAACTTCTCGGGGCAGACTGATGACTGGCATTTCTCACCGACCCTTGGGATGACTTATGAGGCGACTAAGGACCTTACTTTATTCGGCCGCAGCTCGATCGGGATCAAGCCGGCAGGATTCACGGCCTATTCTGATTCGGTGGCAACCTTTTCCTATGATGAGGAGACGGCATGGGAGACTGAGATCGGAGCGCGCTACGAGCGCCCTGATGAGAACTGGGATCTCGAGGTCCGTGGCTATTACAAGAGGATCGACGACTATCAGCTGAACCGCTCGGTCATCCCAACCGACTTTATTATTTTGAATGCTGACGAGGTCCGCGCGATCGGGATCGAGGCGGAGGCGAACTGGAAGCCTGACGATCACCTCACTCTTTATGCGAGTGCGGGCTGGAGCGAGATCGAGTTCGAGGATTTCAATGATGGGACGACTGACCTCAGCGGAAATCGGGTGCCCTTTGTGCCTGAGTTTACCGCTTCGCTTGGATTCCGGTATGACGTTGGGAATGGTTTCTTCGTGTCGTCCGCCTTCCGGGCCATCGGTTCGGTGAACTTTGAGGAAACTGGGAATGCGGCTTTCAGGCAGGAGAGCTACCAGATTCTCGACGCGCAGATCGGCTACGAGGCTGAGAACTGGAGCGCTTCCGTCTTCGGCCATAACCTTCTCGATGAGGATTATTACAGCTACATTTCACCGCAAATCTCGGCTGGTTCGCCGGGAACTCCGGCGCTTTACGGGGTTCGCTTGAGCGTCGAATTTTAGAATCCTAGGCCCCAATCGGTTTTGCGCTTGTCAGTGAGGGAGTTTTCTGGTTTTGACACCCACCCACGGGTGATTTTCTTACCCGTGACGAAACCGAGGACCTATGGACGCCGATAATGTTATCCCTTTCGGCGATCCGCCACCACCACCTCGTCCCAGCGCAGCTACCATGAAAAACGATCTTGTTGAAAAGGCCTCAGAAATCGTCAGCGACCCACTGGTCCTGATCAATCTCGTCTCCAAGCGAGTCGACCAGCTCAACACGGGTCGTTCGCCGCTGGTGAACGCTCTTCCGAGCACGGGCTTTGCGGATATCGCTCTCATGGAAATCATCGAGGGTAAGATCAAGCTTCGCGAGAGCTAGAACTCTGACCGTTCCCTGCTGGGAGGCTGGGTCCCATTCTGATGATGGCTCAAGATTCGGTCACTAATAAGCGCGCGCGCCGCGATTATAACATCGAGAGCACGTTCGAGGCCGGGCTCGTTCTTGTGGGCACGGAGGTAAAGTCAATCCGCGAGGGGAAGGTGAATATCGGCGATGCTTTTGCGCGCATCGAGAATAATCAGGCCTTTCTCTACGGCTGCGATATCCAGCCTTGGCAGACTGCCGGCGAGTGGTTTCAACACGCGTCAAAACGGCCTCGCAAGCTACTTTTACATAAGAGCGAGATTCTCAAGCTGGCGATGGCGACTCAGCAAAAAGGCTTCACCATTATCTGCACCCGGCTTTATTTTAAGGGGCGGCGCGTGAAGGTGGAACTGGGATTAGGAAAAGGGAAAGGCCATAGCGACCAACGCCAGGATCTCAAGAAACGCACTGAGCTGCGCGAGGCTCAGCGGGAGGTCGCGCGCTTTAACCGGCGATAGCCTGCAAAGCTCCTTCTTCTCAGGTGGGTATGGTGCTAGGGTTGCCCCAGCTTATGGGACCTTTTTTTGCGCTCGTCGTTATTGTTCTCATGGTGGTGCGGCTGGGTTTGAGCGCGCGCCAGATAAAGGAAGTGTCGTGCGGAAAGGTGATGTTTTAATGGTTTACGGACGTGATGAGAATGTCCGGGCTGCCCTTGAGCTGAAAAGAGGAGACATTTAGAGGTTCATTCTAGCGGAGGTGCTGGACGGATAGAGAAGACGCCTATGCAGGATGACCCGGTATAAACGAGGTGCGTAATTACAATAGCGAACGCAGGCCGCCTGCCTAAACTCCGTCTTGTGTATGTCTTGTAGTAGCCCGACCGGATCGAAAGATGCATTGTCCCCCCCATTATGCGGAGTTCGCTCGAAAGGTCGGGTTGCTACACTTCTCACCCTGAGCTTGGAGATTAAAAAATCCGTGGGAAATTCTCACCACGGATTTTTGTTCTGGAAGAAAAATGATCCTAGCTCTTTTTCCAGTCGTCAATGCGTGACTGATGCGCGGCGAATAGATCATCGGTCGAGCCGTGAATGGTGATAGATTTGATCAGGTCACCGCCCTTGATGGAGTCGATAACATCCTGACCTTCTGTCGTTTCCCCGAAGACGGTGTGCTTACCATCGAGGTGGGGAGTCGGGCAGTGGGTGATGAAAAATTGTGAGCCATTGGTGTTCGGCCCGGCATTTGCCATTGAGAGGATTCCTGGTTTATCGTGGCGGCGGTTCGGCTTGCACTCGCACTCGAACTTGTAGCCTGGGTTCCCCGTCCCCGTTCCGAGTGGGCAGCCGCCTTGAATCATGAAATTCGGGATGACGCGGTGGAATGAAAGTCCATCGTAGAACCCGCGGGAGGCGAGGTGGAGGAATGAGGTGACGGTGACGGGCGCGTCGTCCGGGAAGGTGGTGACGTTAATGTCGCCCTTTGAGGTATGAATGGTGATCTTGATGTCGTCCATGGCGGGACGCTAAGACGAGATCGGCCACAAGGAAAGAAACTATCGGCAGCTTTTCAAAAGCTGATCGACGTAGAAAGTGATGTCTTCTAGGGCGGTGCGCGATTCAGAATCGTGCAGGAGATTTAGGGTTTCGCGCGCTTCGATGACTAGCTTGGAGGCGGTCTTGAGCGCTCTATCGACGGAGCCTTCATACTCGGCAATGCCACCGATGATGTCGAGGTCGAGTGGTTGCTGCTCGATGATGCGCTTGGTGAGCTTTTCCTTCTGCTTCGGAGATGCCGTTTCGAGGAGGTTGAGAATCGGAAGAGTGAGTTTTCCTTTTTCCAGATCTGTCCCGAGAGTTTTGCCGAACTCATTCTCGGTCCCGATGATGTCGACGACATCATCATAGATCTGGTAGGCGGTGCCGAGCTTCATGCCGTAGTCATGCATCGCTCCGCAAATATTCTCATCCCGGCCCGAGATTCTTGCGGCAAGTCCGCTTGCGGCGGCGAAGAGCGCGCCGGTTTTCATCTCGATCATGCGGAAGTATTCCGCCTTTGTCACGGTGAGATCGAAACGGCGCTGAGTTTGGAGGATTTCGCCTTGGCAAACTTCGCGCGAGGCGAGGCTGATGGCTCGGCTCAGGGCGAGGTCATTAAAATCAGTGGAGAGCTTGAGGGCGTGTGAGAAAAGGGCGTCCCCGAGGAGGACAGCCATGCCATTTCCCCACTTCGCGTTCGGGGTTGGAACTTGGCGGCGGGTCGAGGCACCATCGATAATATCATCATGAACCAGAGTGGCCATGTGGATGAGTTCTAGGATCACTCCGAGATTGACGTGGTCCTCGCTGAGCTTGCCAGTCGCTCCGCCTGTGAGGATCGCTAGCGTGGGGCGGATGCGCTTTCCGCTCGTATCACAGATGTAGGCCATGTAGGGCTCAACGCCTGAATCGAAGTCCCGCACTTGTTCGCGGATGAGAGCTTCGACTTTTTCCAAGTGAGGTGCCACGAGATCGAAAGGAAACTTTTCCGTGGTGATAGTTTTGGTATCCATGAATGTGAGGGGAGCGGTTGATAGGTTTCACAATGTCTCCGGTCCCGCAACCGCAATGCGCTAAAATAGGAGATTTTCAGAGATTCTGTTGTGATTTTGGCAGAATTTCGCTTGGATCGCCTGCAATGAAGAAGCGGTATTTCGTTCCAGTTGGGTTTTTAGTCGCAGCCAGCGGCTTGGCTATCGCGATTAAAGTAGGTGAAAAGCCAGCTACTCCTCAGCTCCCCGGGGTTGAGTGGGTGGTGCATGATGGCACCCGCCCGCAGCCTAGGAAGGTTGAGACGGCCGGCGCTGTGAGCGTGGCTCCACCTGCGGATGCTAAGATCCTTATCGGGCCGGAGGGGATGGATGCTTGGACGAATGAGACTTGGAAGAATGAGGGGGGAGTGGCGACAGTCGGGAAGGGATTTAATATTTCTAAGGAAGAGTTCCGCGATGTTCAGCTGCACTTCGAGTGGCGCATCCCGGCGGATCGTGAGGTCAGTGGTCAGAAGGGCGGCAACAGCGGCGTTTTTCTGATGGGTCTTTACGAAGTGCAGGTTCTCGCGTGTTATGATAACCAGACTTATCCGGATGGTCAGGCGGGCGGAATGTATGGCCAGTTCCCTCCTCTTGTGAATGCTTCTGCTAAGAAGGGGGAGTGGAATAGCTACGATATCGTTTTTAAAGCACCTCGCTATGAGGGAGAAAAGGTGGTCGAGCCCGCCAAGCTGACTCTTTTTCATAATGGTGTTCTCCTCCATAACGCGAAGGAATACTATGGGCCGACTCAGCACAAAAAGCTTGCAAGCTACCCGCCTACCCACTCAAAGAAGGGCCCGATTACTCTTCAGGATCACAATGATCCGATCCAATACCGCAACATGTGGATCCGCGAGGTCGGCGAATATGACCAGCCCTAAAATCAATCTCCTTTACCAAAGTTATGAAGTTAAAAATTGTCATCTCCTCCGCATTTTTTTGCGGACTGGTCCTGACCTCCTGTGGTCCTAAGAAAGATAAAGCGGGCGTCGCTGAAGAAGTCGATGTCGTCCTTGATGAAGTTTCCGATAAAGTGGAAACCGTCATCACCGAAGTTGTGCCTGAAGAAAAGGCACCCGAAGTGCCCGAGGTCAGCCTTGAAGAATTGGCGGCGAAAACTGGCTTCGCGCAGTATGTTTCGCCCGATGTGGAGGGCTATTTTTCGATCATCGATGGTGACGACCTCGTGGAGCGCGTTCTCGGGAGTAAGCTCGCGGAGATGATTAGCGAGGAGAACGGCGGGCGTGCCAATTTTGATGAAATACTAGGGAAGCCCGAAGCGCAAATGATCCGTGCGGCGCTCGGCGAGGAGTTCATCTTCAGCGTCGGAGAAAGTGCGGGGCAGCAGGGGGCTCTTCTTTCGGAGATCGGCGCCCTTAGTAATAAGGGACAGATGAAGATGGCGGTCGAGCTTATCGCGATGAAGCTCTCAAACCAGCCTCCCGACAGAATGGCGAGGATGGCTTCAAACTTCGGGGGACTACTGGGGGATCCGAAGCAGCTAATCGACATCGTCGAGAAGGCGGTCATGCCACCCTTGATGCTCGGAATCAAAGTGAGCGACGCTGAGATGCGCGGGAATATCTCAAATATGATTGCTGGCGGAATCGGCCAAGCTCTGCAAACGGAGATGCCCTTTTTTACGGAGCTTGCCTTAGAAAAATCTGGAGTAAAGCTGCGCGGTTTCACCGTCTTGGGTGAGCCACTCGCTGGCCTTATCGAGAGCGAGGGCGAAAGCGCTGCGGGTATCTTCGGCGGCGAGATCGAGATAAAGCGCCTTGCTAAAGCGATCGCCGGCAAGAATCTCCACGTGGCCACTGGCGTCTATGGGGACTACGTGCTCGTCTTTGTGGGCGGCCGGATGGAGGACTTCAAGCTCGCTGAGAGCACCGAGTCTTCCTTTTTAGCTGAAAAGGATGCCTCGTTCCTGAAGCAGCATGCCGATAAGGACGTGCGACTGATCACTTACGTCGAGGAAGATTCTCTCCGAATCCTCGCAGGAAAATCCCAGATGCTGGCACCGATGCTCGCGGGAATTAAAGAAGGTCTCGAGAATGTGGAGGTCTTCGGAGACACCCGGGATGTCCAGACTCTCTTGGGCCACGCTATTTCCACGGAAGGGCAACTTTTCAAAATGGGTTCTTACACGACTTCTGGCACCGTCGGCTTCATTGAGGATGGCTTTAAGATCGAGTCTTACGGCGGCTCGAGCCGCCCGTATCTCGCTTTTGGAAAGCCTCACCGATTTGCAGATCTTGGCGAGAGTGACGACGTCGTTCTCTTCGCGAATTCCACGAGCGATCCTGAATTCTCCGGAAAGCTCATGGATTATCTGAATTCGCTCGGAGAGGCCGCTTACCTCATGTCAAAGCAGGCTTCGGCTCTTGATATTAACGAGCCAGACTTCCTAGAGTATAAGCAGGCGTTCGGCCTTTTTGACCAGCTCGCGGCCTCGGAAATGGGTGAGATCTGGAGCGCGCTCTCGACTGATTTTTCAGAAGGAATCGGTGATGAGTCCGCTCTGGTGATCGATCTTAAAGGCACCCTGCCTAAAGTGCCGGAAGTTCCAGCGAAGGTGATCGAGAGTGGCCGCCTGCCGCGCCTGGCCCTTGTTTATCCGGTCACTGACCGTGAAAAGATTGGCAAGACGTGGACCCGTATCAACGGCTCTATCACTAAGATGCTCACGAAAGCGGCGGAGGCGAAGCTCTTCGAGTTCCCGATGCAGGAGCCGATCGTGAGTGAGAAGGATGGCTTTTCGACTTACTTTTTCTCGATTCCGACGATCACGAAGGATGCTAATCCGAATGTTACGATCAGTGACGAGCTTTTCCTCGCCTCGAGCTCGCCGCTTTTTAATAGCGAGCTCAGCGGAATGATCGCAAAGGAGGCAAAGACGAAGCGCAGCGGTTCCTATCTTAAGGTAAACTTCACGACGCTTCTGGATTTTGCAACCTACTGGGTGAAGCTTGCGCAGGAGAATCCTGATGAATTTTTTAAAGGGAGGGAGTCGGATAAAAACGAGTTTCTTGCCAATGTCCCGAAGATCGAAAGAGTGATCGCGGCGATGGGTGAGCTTCAGGATCTCACGGCGCATACGCGTGAAGTTGATGGTAAAGTCCGCAGCACGATCCATTTTAGGACGAAGTAGATCTCGCGAGTAATCTTCAAAGCCTGGCCGACGCTGTCTGCCGGGCTTTTTTGTGGCCGGACCCGGCTAAGCGATTGCGTCGAGATCGGCCTGGACGGTGATCTTCGGATTAGCGCTCTGACTTTCGACGAGGGTGGTGCCTTTTCCAAGAAGCTGGAGGGCGGAGACTTCGTCCGTGATTTGAGCATCGCCGGAGGTGACGCTCCGGTAGGCCTCGCAGATGAGGGATCTCTCAAAAACTTGGGGAGTCTCCATGATCCAGAGATGGTCGCGCGGCACGGATCCGGAGGTGATTCCTTCCGGGGTGGCTTTTTTAAGAGTCTCAGTGACGCGGCGGGCTAGTGCCGCGGCACCAGACTTTTCTGCTGCGGAGAAAGTGGCGCGGATACTTTCGGCGGAGATGAGCGGGCGGGCGCCATCGTGAATGGCGACGTGGGTCATCTCCGGATTAAGAGCGGCCAGCCCCGCAGAGACCGAGTCGGGCCGCTCGCGGCCGCCATCGACGCGGGTGAGTTTTTCTAAATCGGCTAGCCAAGCAAAGCGCTCTGGCGGAGTGACTACGATGACTTGGCTGAGTTCCGCGAGTTCGGAAAAGGCGCGCACGCTGTGCCAGAGCACGGGCTTACCATCCAGCTCGGCAGCAAGTTTATCAAAGCCCATGCGGCGGGATGAACCGGAGGCTACGATGATGGCGGCGTAGCTCATTCTGTAGAGCGGGCGGCTGAAAGATGTGAGCGGAACACGGTGAGCTTTAGGATAGGTGCTTCATAACCTCGGCAGAGAGGGTCTTGCCATCGGCGCGACCGGCTACTTTTTCTTGGACGATCTTCATGACCTTTCCCATGTCAGCGCGGGAGGAAGCGCCGGTCTCGGAAACAGCAGCTGAGACGATGGCGGAGATTTCGTCCTTACTGAGGGCGGCGGGTAGGTAGTTCTCGAGGACTTTGATTTCAGCTTTTTCATTATCGGCGAGTTCTCCTCGGTCCGCTTTTTCAAACTGCTCGACGGAATCTTGGCGCTGCTTGATCTGCTTCCGGACGATGGTGACGATCTCGGAATCCGGAAGCTCGCCATCCATGCCCACGCTATCGATCTTGGCATTCGTGATGGCTGTTTTCAAAGCACGCAGGGTGGTGAGGGCGACGCTGTCCTTCGCCTTCATGGCGTCTTTGATGTCGGACATTAGTTGGGTAGAGAAATTGCTCATGGAGAGGTTGTCACCCTGATCAGGGGGAGAGGCAAGGGGGAATCACGCGGCTGCGGCTTGCAGGAGAGGGCAGGGGGGGGTAAATGGTGCGCCGTGAGTAAGAAGAACATCGCCGGGCCTATCTACCTCTGCTTCATCGGGCTCGCTGTCGCCCTGATGGGCGCGCTTTTTATGATGCTGCTGTGGAAGTCTTTCCAAAGTGCGAGGGAGACCCGTGGTTGGCCAGTGGTGGATGGCACGATCACGGAGGCGCTGGTGGTGGAGCGGCAGCTGGGTCCGCAGGTGCCGCCGGAATACTCGCTGGCGCTGACTTACGAGTATGAATTCGAGGGTGGGATGTTCGAGGGAGATCATCTCAAGCGCCGTGATAATCCTTGGTATAAAGAGCGCGCCCGGCTGGATCATCAGCGTGAGAAGTGGCTTCCCGGGATGGAGGTTCCAGTCTCGGTGAATCCTGATGACCCTCGGGAAGCGGTGCTGGATCACGAGACGAAGGGCGGCGGTTATTCCATCTGGTTTCCGGGTCTCTTTGTGGTAGCGGGATTAGGAATCATCTTGAGCGCGCTCCGTAAGATCTTCGCCCGAGAGGAGAAAGAGCACGCAAATTGAAAAGGAATCATTTTAGAACGAGTATTCTATCTATCGATGAAGAAACTTTTCATAAGTGCGACCTTAGGATTCGCCGCTTTATCCGGTCTGGCGATGGCTGCTCCGGAATACAGTCTTAAGGAGTGGAGTGTCGGGAAGACGATTTATGGGGAAGATGTCACGCTTGAGGACCTTGGCGGTCAGGCGGTCGTCATTTCTTACTGGAGCGCGGGGATGAAGGAGGGGGCTAAGAGCATTCCGATTCTCGCCGCCGCCCACCGCAGGGCGTCAACTAAGGGGCTTGTGGTGATCGCGGCCGAGATGCAGCAGCTTGAGAAAAAGGCGCTCGATCTCGCGCTCGGGGGGAAGGACCCCGGCATCACGATCACGCGTGGGGCTCGCGGGCCGGTGGCGATCGGCGATCTTCCGCATAGCTTTGTTTTCGATCCGCAGGGAGGCCTTTTATACAGCGGCTCGCCGAGTGATTTGGAATTTGAATCTGCTCTGAATCTGGCTTTGGGAACTTCAAAAGCGCGTTCGACGCCGCCGGTGAGGACGCCCTCGGTTGAGGTCGATTTGATCCCTATCCGGAAGTGGGTGAATAGCTTAGGGAAGGATGTCACGGCCTCTGTCATCGAGATCCAGGGTGATGAGGTCGTCTTTCGCATGAAGGACGGGCGGAAACTCCCTTACCCTGTGAAGAAGCTCTCGAAGTCAGACCGGGAGCTGATTTCTGAATTTAAGCAGAGGCAGAAATAAGGCTGCCCCGCTAGCGGATGAGGAAGCCCCGGCAATTTTCGAGGGCAGGAATCTCGCTGACAGCATACTCGCGGACGTGGCTGGCGAGATCTGATTCTTCGACGATCTCTTTGATGAATTCATCGACCTCATCCAGCTCTCCCATAATCTGGAGCTCGACGCTTCCATCGGAGAGATTCTTCACCCAGCCCACGACATCAAATCCAAGCGCGAGTTGCTTGACGGCGTATCGGAATCCGACGCCTTGGACCCGGCCAGTGAAGATGGTTTTCTTAGCGGTCACTCTTTGAAAGGAAGAATTATTTCGACCAAGTGGTCATCCACGCTGATGCGGCGACCCTCGACCTCGGTCTCGACGCGCTGGAAGCCGGCGGAGAATTCGCTAGCAAGCTCTGCGCTCTGAAAAGCGACGTGCCACCGGAGAAGGCCCGGCTCGATTTCCCAGCGGTCATCGACCCACCCGCGAGCGATTCGGTCCGAGGCCTCATTGCCAAGGTAGGGGTCAAGTAGGAGTAGCAAGCCGAGCGCGCCGACTTGATCACTCGGGAGATTCAGGGGAGAGGTCAGCTGTTCTTTCTCTCCGGGGTCGACGCTTGAATAGAGGATCTCGTGCGTGGTTCGGGGCGTCTCGATGAAGAGACCAAGGTAAGCGGCACGAGATTCGAGGTAAGCTTTTTTCGCGAAGCCAGCTCCTGCTAGATAAGGAAAATTCGCGAGTCCCTGCATCGTCGGCGAGAGCTGAAGGAGAAGTGCTTCCCGCTCATCAGTCTCGTCTTTGAACTCGATCTCTTCAGTCGCTGCGCGTCGCCTCATGTAGCGGGCCTCCACCCCCGCGGCCGCCCCGCGGTGAATTGCGAGCCAAGCCCTCGCTTGATCAGTCGATTCCCACTCCGCCGGAAGCGGGTGATTTTGGAACTGCACCTGCCTCGCGAGCTGGTGAACAAAGGCTCCGGAGTCCGGAATGCTCATGGGGTCAAAGTCTTCCCGGAGGAGGATTTCGCCAGTCAAAAGATCAAAAAGACCTCGAGCACTCATTGTCTCGATAGCGATCGACTGACCCCGAAGCATCGCTTGGGAGGGAAGAAGCCCGATGGTCTTCCATGCGCTCTGGTCCATCTCTAATCCGTCCTTGCCGTAGAGGAGTTCAAGATTCCGCTCGGCCGCACTCCTCATCGCGTCCGGAGTGGCAAGGCGGGCAATAGGCGCACGGGTGAAAGCCATCCCGCTATCAGTTTCGACAAAGGTGATAAGGTCATCCGGGACCGCAAGCGAACCTTGGGACAGCAGTGAGCGGACCTGCGCGAGTTCGTCCCTCAGTGTATCAAGCTCTCGGGTGAGCTCGGCATTCTCAGCGCGGAATTCTGTTAGAGAAGTGCTATCGCCGTCTAGTTGGGAAGCCTTTTTCCAATACTGCCCGTAGAGCCATCCTCCGCCCAGAAGTCCGGTGAAAAGGAGGATCTGAAAAACTCGCTCGGCTTTCATCTTCGGCATGACAGGCTAGTTCGCTTCCCGAGCGCCCTTCTTTTCTTCCTCAAAGGGATTATCGCGGTCGGGGCGGAAGGACTTCGAGGGATCAAAGGCCTCCTCATTATAGAGGTCGGCTTCTTTCTGGACTTTGTCGGGGAAGACCTCGTTGGCCATCTTACCTTTCTTAGCGACGAGCGAGATCGCCTTACTTTGATTACCGTCCTCGTCATACCAGTAGTAAATGCGGCGGACCGGCATCTCCTTCATCTTGCCATCCGCAGTCGGCCTCTCGAACTTGGCTCGCGAATCAAACATGTCCTCGGCGACGAGGTAGCCAGTGGTCTTATCATAGCCGTATCGAACACGAAAAAGCGGCACGCCTTGACCATCGTAGATTCGGCCGGCGGTGAGAAAACCGCGATCATTCCGGAAATAGACCGCCGTCATCGTGACGTTGTTATTTTTATCCTTCGTTGTTTTCACCAGTTTCTTGTCGTCCGGCGTCCTCTTGAAGACGACATGCGAACCGTCGAAGTTATTACGCTTGATCCGCACGTGGGGACCTTTCGCCTCCCATAAATCATTGTCTTTACATTGGAGCGGCAAGGTGAGGAGCGCGAGGGCCACACAGGTTAAAATTTTTTTCATTGAGATGGAGGGAGTGTGGCCGAGACTTTAAGAGACGATATGGATGAGAGCAACACCGGAACCGAGCACATTTGGAGAGCCGGGCGCTTCCGCTGGGATCTTCGTGAAAAGGCGCTCGTCATGGGGATTCTGAATGTCACCCCGGATTCGTTCTCAGATGGCGGAAAGTTCGCTGACCTAGACATGGCTCTCGCTCACGCCCATCAGCTAGTCTTGGACGGCGCGGACATCATAGATATCGGAGGGGAGTCGACCCGCCCAGGTTCACTCCCAGTAACTAAAGAAGAAGAGCTCTTCCGCACAATTCCAGTAATCGAAAGGGTTCGCCGGGAAACCGACGCCGCAATCTCGATCGATACTTCTAAACCCGAGGTAGCTCGTGCCGCTCTCCAAGCAGGTGCTGACATCATTAATGATGTGACCGGGTTCCGTAGCCTGAAAATGAGATCGCTTTGCCAGAGTTCGACCTGTGGCATGGTAGCGATGCATATGAAGGGAACGCCCGCAACCATGCAGGAGTCACCGAACTACTCCGATGTCGTCAGCGAAGTCGGCGGCTATTTTGACCAGCTCTCTGCTGAACTCATCAAAAGCGGGATCCACCCCGAGCGCATTGTCCTCGATCCTGGCATTGGTTTTGGCAAAACCCTCGACCATAATATAGCACTCCTTAAAAACCTCAGCTCACTCGCAAAAAAGAGGCGCCCCCTTCTCATGGGGATATCGAAGAAGTCCCTCATCGCCTTATTACTGGGTGAGGACGGATTAGAGGACCGGCACTATCCCACTTTAGCACTAACCACGTTGACTCGCCTGCATGGAGCCCTAATTCACCGGGTCCATGCCGTCCCTGATAACTGCTCGGCCCTCAGAATGGTCGAGGCGGTCAATCATAGTACGAATTAAGCCGTACTTCCTTTGGCGTTAAGCTGACCCACTAACGCACTTTTGCTGGTCCAAACTCTCGCTTGAGGGTCGCGAAAAAGGCCAAAGGAGATGAGTAATAGGGAACTCGATTCAATTCCCTCATCAATTCCGCTCATTTAGACCACAAACCTGCGATTATTTGAAGGAGCTTAAGAAAAACTAAATAAAAATGCGGCTATTTTGGGGGGTGAATCTGGGGGAAATCCCCCTTCAAACCCTTTAGGTAGAAGGAAATAAGATCCTGTTGAAAAACATCCGAAAAAACTGCGCCTTAAATCGTTGACGCAGGCCGGATTTTTATTAGGGTTGCGCCGCGGCAAGCAACGGCCGCCAGTGAGAGACCAACCAGTCGATTGCCCCTCAGGAACCTCCTGAAGACGATCGGCTTTTTAATCCCCACTGACCAGTTCTTTCACAGTATGGGTTCCACAGATTCCCACAGCAGTAAGCATACCAGCTAACTGAAGAATCTGTCGGAAAGATGACAAAAAATTAGATTGTGCACTGCACTCGATTTAAGCGAATCGGGGTGCGGGTCAAAAGGGAGTAACCCTCGCGAGAGCGAGATCAGTCCTTCCTTGGAATTCGTAAGAATTTCCAAACCAAAGTCAATTTGATAGCTAAGCGCGACAGTCACTAAGGTGCCTGTCAAATAATGTTTAGATGTCAGATTCAACATTTCTACGGAGAGTTTGATTCTGGCTCAGAACGAACGCTGGCGGCGTGGATAAGACATGCAAGTCGAACGAAGAATTTTAATAGCTTGCTAATGAAATTCTTAGTGGCGGACGGGTTAGTAACACGTGAGAATCCTACCCTTAAGCGGGGAATAGCCTTTCGAAAGGAAGATTAATGCCCCATAGCCTCTACGGAGTAAAGATGCCTTCGGGTGTCGCTTAAGGATGGGCTCGCGGCCTATCAGCTAGTTGGTGAGGTAACTGCTCACCAAGGCAACGACGGGTAGCTGGTCTGAGAGGACGATCAGCAACACTGGAACTGAGACACGGTCCAGACACCTACGGGTGGCAGCAGTCGAGAATCATTCACAATGGACGAAAGTCTGATGGTGCAACGCCGCGTGGAGGATGACGGCCCTAGGGTTGTAAACTCCTGTCATCAGGGAGTAAGACTTATTCGTTAATAGCGTGTAAGTTTGATAGTACCTGAAGAGGAAGGGACGGCTAACTTCGTGCCAGCAGCCGCGGTAATACGAAGGTCCCAAGCGTTGTTCGGAATAACTGGGCGTAAAGCGTGTGTAGGCTGCGCGGAAAGTCGGATGTGAAAGCCCAAGGCTTAACCTTGGAACTGCATTCGATACTCCCGTGCTAGAGTAATGGAGAGGTAAGTGGAATTCTCGGTGTAGCAGTGAAATGCGTAGATATCGAGAGGAACATCAATGGCGAAGGCAACTTACTGGACATTTACTGACGCTCAGACACGAAGGCTAGGGGAGCGAAAGGGATTAGATACCCCTGTAGTCCTAGCAGTAAACGGTGCTCGCTTGGTGTGGGGAGGTTCGACCCTCTCTGTGCCGGAGCTAACGCGTTAAGCGAGCCGCCTGGGAAGTACGGTCGCAAGACTAAAACTCAAAGAAATTGACGGGGACCCGCACAAGCGGTGGAGTATGTGGCTTAATTCGATGCAACGCGAAGAACCTTACCTAGGCTTGACATGCTTGTCGTATTCTCCCGAAAAGGAGAAGTCGCTTCGGGCGGACAATGCACAGGTGCTGCATGGCCGTCGTCAGCTCGTGTCGTGAGATGTTTGGTTAAGTCCAGCAACGAGCGCAACCCCTGTGAACTGTTGCCAGCGGATAATGCCGGGGACTCTGTTCAGACTGCCCAGATCAACTGGGAGGAAGGTGGGGACGACGTCAGGTCAGTATGGCCCTTACGCCTAGGGCTGCACACGTACTACAATGCCCAGCACAATGAGAACCGATACCGCGAGGTGGAGGAAATCTGTAAAACTGGGCCCAGTTCGGATTGGAGGCTGCAACTCGCCTCCATGAAGTTGGAATCGCTAGTAATGCCGTATCAGCTACGACGGCGTGAATACGTTCCCGGGTCTTGTACACACCGCCCGTCACATCATGGAAGTCGGTCGCACCCGAAGTATATGCGCTAACTTTCGAGAAGCAGTATCCTAAGGTGAGGCTGGTAACTGGGATGAAGTCGTAACAAGGTAGCCGTAGGGGAACCTGCGGCTGGATCACCTCCTTTCTACGGAGTAAGAGATTTTATAATCTCGGTCGACACCTAGCTTAATCGTAAGATTGAAGGTGGAAGTGCTAGAAATAGCCTTCACAAATATTTGAGTGACCATTAACGCACCCCTTTTTCAGAGGCGCAGTGCACAATCTGATTTTTTGTCTTTCACTCACCGTAAAGATTATACGGGGGTTTAGCTCAGTTGGTAGAGCGTCTGCTTTGCAAGCAGAATGTCAACGGTTCGAATCCGTTAACCTCCACCAATTCTTCTAGGCTTCTCTATCTTTCGAGTCGCTATGATTATAATTGGGCTTGTAGCTCAGTTGGTTAGAGCGCACGACTGATAATCGTGAGGTCGGCAGTTCGAGTCTGCCCTGGCCCACCATCTTTACTTTGTCCTTAGCTTACCGTGCCAACGACATTTTGAGTGAATTGACTACTACATCTTTCTTGTGAGACCCATATTGCGAATATGAGCGCCGCTCTTTGACATCCGTGTGAAGTTTTTCCAGACTGTGGAGAAGGTTTTAACCTATCTCCTCATGATAAATGAAATACAGACACTGAGTCTGATTTGCAGTCCTTGGAAGAGACTACCAATCTAATTTTTATGGCGAAAAGCAGTTGTATTGACTGACTTTTCAAACCTGATTTCAAAAGAAATTAGGAATTAAGTTATTAAGGGCATAGAGTGAATGCCTTGGTGCTAGAAGGCGATGAAGGACGTGATAAGCTGCGATAAGCTTCGGTAAACTGCAAACAAGTGCTTGAACCGGAGATTTCCGAATGGGGTAACCTGATACCGTTTAACGGTATCGTTCATTTCCGAATAAAATAGGAAATGATACGCAAAACCCGCTGAATTGAAACATCTTAGTAAGCGGAGGAAAAGAAAGAGAATTCGATTCCGTAAGTAGCGGCGAGCGAAAACGGACCAGCCCAAACCCTGGCTTTTGTCAGGGGGTTGTAGGACCCCGATGTGGGACTTTGAAAGATAGGTGAAGCAAATGGAAACTTGTGACATAGAGGGTGACATCCCCGTAACCGAAATCTGACAAAGCCCTAGGGAATTCCTGAGTAGCACGGGACACGTGAAACCCCGTGTGAATCTGCGCAGACCACTGCGTAAGGCTAAATACTAACTAGCGACCGATAGTGAACCAGTACCGTGAGGGAAAGGTGAAAAGTACCCCTGTGAGGGGAGTGAAATAGAACCTGAAACCCTATGCCTACAAGGTGTAAGAGCACTTTCGAGTGTGATTGCGTGCCTTTTGCTTAATGAGTCTGCGAGTTACTTTCTGTGGCAAGCATAAGATCTTCTGGATCGGATGCGTAGCGAAAGCAAGTCCGAACAGGGCGAACATAGTTGCAGGAGGTAGACCCGAAACGGAGGTGACCTACCCATGGCCAGGTTGAAGCGTCGGTAATACGACGTGGAGGACCGAACCGGTGTGTGTTGAAAAACGCTCGGATGAGCTGTGGGTCGGAGTGAAAGGCTATTCAAACCCCGTGATAGCTGGTTCTCCTCGAAATGCATTTAGGTGCAGCGTTGCGTGCTGATGAGTGGGGGTAGAGCACTGACAGGGCTAGGGGGCATACCCGCCTACCAACCCCTATCAAACTCCGAATACCATTCAATGGAGCGCAGCAGTGAGACGGCGGGGGATAAGCTTCGTCGTCGAGAGGGAAACAGCCCAGACCGGCAGCTAAGGTGCCTAAATAGTGCTCAGTGGAAAGGAGGTGAGGTTTCACAGACAGTGAGGATGTTGGCTTAGAAGCAGCCACCATTTAAAAAATGCGTAATAGCTTACTCATCGAGAGACCTTGCGCCGAAAATACTTGGCGATAAGCACTATACCGAAGCTCCGGGTGTCATATTTAACTATATGGCGCGGTAGAGGAGCATTCTCTAGACAGTGAAGGGTGATGGTGACTGACCCTGGAGTGTAGAGAAGTGAGAATGCAGACATGAGTAACGATAAGGCCGGTGAAATCCCGGTCCGCCGTAAATCCAAGGTTTCCCGGGCAACGTTTTTCGTCCCGGGGTTAGTCGGGACCTAACCCGAGGCCGAAGGGCGTAGGGGATGGAAAGCAGGTTAATATTCCTGCACCCAGTTAGGAGGACGCATAATCAAAAGCTACTAGGTTATTGAATTCCGAGATGCGGCTACGGCCAATTCGCATAGCTAGAGAGAGTGCCAAGAAAAGCCCTAACGATAATGGCCCGTACCGTAAACCGACACAGGTGGATGGGTAGAATATACCAAGGCGCAAGAGTGAAACCTAGTCAAGGAACTCGGCAAAATAGCCCCGTAACTTCGGAAGAAGGGGTGCCTATTTTATAATAGGCCGCAGTGAAATGGCCCAACCGACTGTTTAGCAAAAACACAGCATTGTGCTAAGACGTAAGTCGATGTATACGATGTGACACGTGACCAATGCCAAAAGATTACGGTAAGGTGTTAGCTTTTATTAGCAAAGCTCCGAGCCCAAGTCCTGGTGAATGTCGGCCGTAACTATAACGGTCCTAAGGTAGCGAAATTCCTTGTCGGGTAAGTTCCGACCTGCACGAATCGTGCAACGAGTTGGGCGCTGTCTCGACTAGATGCTCAGTGAAATTGTAGTGCCGGTGAAGATGCCGGCTACCCGCAGAAAGACGGAAAGACCCTATAGACCTTAACTGTAAGCTGTTACTGGTTATTCGATTTTAATGCTCAGCATAAGTGGGAGACGTTGAAGCGACCTTTTAGGAGGTTGTGGAGTCATCAGTGAGATACCACCCTTTAACATTGGATGATCTAACCCTAAGCCGTCATCCGGCTAGGGGACCGTGGCAGCCGGTCAGTTTTACTGGGGCGGTATCCTCCTAAAGAGTAACGGAGGAGCGCGAAGTTTGGCTCAGCACAGTTGGTAACTGTGTGTTGAGTGTAAAGGCATAAGCCAGACTAACTGTGAGACCTACAAGTCGAGCAGATACGAAAGTAGGCCTTAGTGATCCGGCGGTTGAATGTGGAATTGCCGTCGCTCAACGGATAAAAGGTACCTTAGGGATAACAGGCTTATCACGCCCAAGAGTTCATATCGACGGCGTGGTTTGGCACCTCGATGTCGGCTCGTCGCATCCTGGGGCTGGAGAAGGTCCCAAGGGTCCGGCTGTTCGCCGGTTAAAGCGGCACGCGAGCTGGGTTCAGAACGTCGCGAGACAGTTCGGTCCTCTATCTTCTGTGGGCGTAGGAAAATTGATGGGTTCAGATCCTAGTACGAGAGGACCGGGTCTGACGCACCTCTGGTGTTCCAGTTGTTCTGTCAAGGGCATTGCTGGGTAGCTAAGTGCGGCACGGATAAGCGCTGAAAGCATCTAAGCGCCAAGCCATTCCAGAGATTAATTTTCCCTGAAGGATCGTGGAAGACCACCACGTTGATAGGCTGAGGGTATAAGTGCAGTAATGTATGTAGCTCATCAGTACTAATCATCCGTTCGACTTAGTTCCTAAACTCTTAGAAAAAAGTCTTTTCTGGACTGAAAGCTAGACTCCTGTTTTCATTTATAATTAACTTCACACGGATGCCAGAGAGTGGCCATTGTCACTAGTTTGGTAACTAGAGATCATAATCTGACTATTTCGGATTCTGTTCTCTGGTGGCCGTAGCAGAGAGGAACCACCCGGTCCCATTCCGAACCCGGAAGTGAAACTCTCTAGCGCCGATGGTAGTGGGACGATAGGTCCTGTGAGAGTAGGTCGCCGCCAGGTATAAGCCCGGTTTCCTTTAGGTAGGGAATCGGGCTCTCTTTTGTACTACTGAGGCCTCCTTATCCTACGATGGAGCGTACCCTAAATTGTTGGACAGGTAGTAAGGAGACAATTTCTTCTGGAACATAAGCGTTCAACAGAACCCCTCTATCAAAATTCAGCAGAGATGTCATAGCATGCTGATCTATGGCATCTACACAAGAGGAGGTCTCGACCTCCATTATCAAAGTGGAGTGCCCCCGATCTTTGAGCCAACTCTTATGAGAGTTTGATTGGGGTTAAGGTGTCGCTGTGATTCGGTGCGAAGGCCGGAGGCCGCAGCGGAGAAGCACAGCGACTCGCA
>Ga0209187_1001750_pt1 | contig 23531 bp, 25 predicted proteins | sample BantaG_FD_187430 | JGI IMG/M metagenome (GOLD analysis project Ga0209187, IMG submission 187430) | Marine algal microbial communities from Bantry Bay, Ireland - BantryBay_4 metaG (SPAdes) (version 2) | ecosystem: Host-associated > Algae > Red algae > Unclassified | place: Bantry Bay, Ireland...
ACACGCCCAAGACAATATTCACCTGATGAACCACCCCCGGCACCTACTTCTTCACCGACATATCGGTCAAGTATATCCTTGTTGTCTACGATGCAGCTTTGAAGCGTGGTCAGACAGTCTTTAATAAAAGTACCGCCTTCAGGGGAACAGAATAAATCATTGGCTATACCCATGATCTTATCGGTAGCACCACCACCTGCTTCTTGCGCGGCATAAACCGCATCAAAGTTTTCTTTGATTTGCTGTGAACATTCAAGCGCGCTGGACGAAGCATCGCGTAAGTCTGCCAATACGCCATCTGCCAATGTCATTTGTTCTATCATGGCGGTAAGGGCAGGCTTAATAGTTTCAAAGAAGTCTCCCCCACCCCCCTCTTCTACATAGCAGTTCATCAACAACTCACCACAGTCTTGCAAGCTGGTCGATAGCTCTTCGCCTAACGTATGGGATTGCGCTAGGTATTCACCCAGAGAACCGCCACCGAACAAGCTCTGTTCATATTCGTCCCACACCCCACCAGCCAGCCAAGCGCCATCAAGCTCCTGCAAGCATACTTTTAAATCATTAGAAACATCACGGGCATTAGTGCACAACTGTGCCAAATGAGTGCCCATGTTTTGTATGTGGTCTTTTTGTATCTTGTCATAACCAAAACAAGCTTCTGATGCTTGGTTCTTGAACTCGTCAGACAGCTCACAAACCTCTACTATTTGAGAGGCTATTTGTGCCCACGTGAAAGGTTTGTTGGTAGCCGCGTCGTCTACGTGGGTGCTGTAATCGTCCCGCGCTTTAGTAGCTACTGTACTTATCTCGGCCATAACAGCTTTAAGATCAGCCTGGGCTTCATTGGCGCACTCTTGAAAGTCTTTATAAGCGTCAATGAACGAGCCTAACTGAACGAAGTACAGAGCCAACTGACCTACGGCAATAGCTTGCTGGGTAGTCTGCCAGTCGTTATAACTGTTTATCCAGTTGTTCATTTGCTGGTTCCACAGCAAACTGTCCCAAGCTTGCGTATAGGCTCCGGCTCCTGCTACCGATACTGGAGTTGTGGTGACCGTGGTGGTGGTACTACCATCGGGATTGGTCACTGTCATAAAACCGTTAGGCACGTCTATCATGGCGGTGTAGGGTAAATTACAACACTCGGTCCACGCAGCGGCTATGGCTTCCAGTCCCGCCCCCAACTCCATCTCGAAGTCGGCTATGGTTTGGTACCAATCATTCCATTGATTAGTTATCTCGGTAATTATATTACCTTCGGAGGTAGTTATCTCTCCGGCGCATGAACAACCCATCGTTAAACCCTCACCACGTATACGTGTTCACCATCTCTCTCTTCTAACACCGCATCGTGCATTAGTTTCAAAAGATGATCGTTTCTATTAAAGTTTTCGGGTCGCCATACAATAGCGGCTTCCAGATTTTTTTCTTTCAAAGTGTCTTTTATTTCTGAGTATATAAAAGGCACTGCTCGATACAACCCACGCATTATGGAGTGACTGCCATAAGGGAACTTGTCTTCAGGCTTGGCCTGATGAAATCGTCTTATCAGTTCTTGTATAGAAGTAGCAGCAGCGAGAGATATAATCCCCTCATGCGGGGGACGGGCTTTATCCCCCCAGAAGTCCGGTAGGGTTACACCGGCTTTGAAGATGTCCAGTGATACGGCAGCCATACCCATAGGCGTGCCTACCGCCCACACACGACTCATCATAGGCTCGGCTACCTGAATATCCAAGACAGCCATGTAGCCTATGACCGGGTGATCGAGTACCCGGATGTGTGTTATTAACTCTTTGCCCGCTTTCTTATTGAGCTTGCCCAGCTCGGACATTATTACCTTGCCCAGCATGTCGTGCTGGCCGGGCGGGTGCAGGCTGCTCTGATCCTTCCAAAGGGTGCTGTCCACTGTCTTTCATCTCTCTGATAAGGCGCCAAGCCTCCAGGTGTGCATCATGCCCTTTGTCTTGCCGCGCAAATGCGGGTGCGAACGATTCTAACACGATCCACGGCATCGGATGGGTTTGCGCATAAATCTCATCAGTCATGTACTGCCCATACATGTGCATGAAACTGTCTACTATTTTGCCAAAGAAGAACCCTACGGTAGCCGGATGCGCATTGAAAAAAGTAATCGGCGCCAGCATCACCATGCGACTGTCTTCTGAATAAGGGGTTACTAAACCCGCCCGGGTGTTCTCCCAGACCTCACCCCACTGGACGAAGGACTGAGTGAACATCCAACTTTCAACCTCCATCAGGTTTTTCAGTTTCTGTATAGGCGTTAATGGAGACGAAGGGGCCACCGGATTTGGAGGCGTCCCCACCACAGGATTTGTCCCACTCCTCCCCGCCAATGAACCCTTCGCCATAACTCTTGCCTTTATTATGCGGCTGCCGCCACGCTGATATCTTGTAGTGATCCACCAAAGCAGACCCTATTCACACTTGCTTCTCCATTGTACTCCCAACAGAAAGTTTTAGCGTTGCTAATCCGAGGTAGTTTCACCGGATTACAATCAGATATCAGCTTAGTCTGATTGGGTTTGTTGTTCTTGAACAAAGTAACCGTACCGCAGCCCGTATACTCTTCGGTGTACTCCAGAGACATTGTGTTAAGCGTGACCCCCGGGATACGTACCACGGTGGACTTGTAACGCATACGCATACACTCGTCCCCCGCATCCCATTTGTATATTTTGCCGTCAAAATCCAAAGCGTATAAGTCACCACAGGATTCATACCAGCATTTAACACACACGCTAAGCGTACTAAGAGAACCTTGCTGGTCAGCTCGACTGAACATCAACGGTACCGTCATCACCATGGGATATTCAAACCCGTTGATGAAAACCTGATCCTTGTATCGCGTCAGTGATATAGGATTACACCAAGCGAACTTACCCTTGTCGGTGTTTAGTACAACGGACATGCCTCCGTCAGGAGTTAATTGAACGATGCCGCAGTCAGACGGATACAACACCCCCCAGCGCCCACACAGTACAGCCTTGTTGGCGTTGAACTTATCCACGCAAGGTTTAGGTATACCTTGAATATGCCTAACCGAACGGCAGGAGCCTTTGACCGTGCAATCATTATCGTCCTGAACGATGAATAAATCACCCTCTTTGGTAAACACATAAGTAGTCAGGTTTGTGTGACAAGCAAACTGTATATCGCTGCCAAAGTACATCAGGTCGGCCAGTCGCCACGCATGTGGTTTATTTCTGACTGAGAAGTACAGACACTTTTTATCATAGGCAACCAGAGAACCCGTGTCGGATTCGCCGGCCAAACACATACCCGGATCAGGTGCCCGCCAGCCTGTGGTGGTTATCGTCTTACCGAAGCACTTGTCTTTAGTTATTACCAGACTATTGCCTTGCGGATCAAAAGTTATTTCTGCTACTTTGAAGCAGTCTATTTCTACATTGGTTTCAAAATTAGTATCAACTACTTCAGGCGCTCGGCCTTGAAGGTTACGCCCCAGTGCCGGATAGCCGTGTAGTCCTTGAGATACATCCCACGTAGTATAGGACAGATACACACACACGGTATCGATGATATATTTACCCGGATCAAAGGCCGGTATCTCTATACTTATCTCGTCGTCTATGCTGCACTTAATCTGATTACTAACCGGACCGGGTTGTGACTCATATTTATAATGACCACACCGACTCTCGAAAGTAATCTTGGCGGTTATCAGTTCGGGCTTCCAGCAGTCGTCATTGGTGGGCAGCGGGCTTAGCGGCGTTATAATAGGCTCAGGTGGACGAGGTAATCCCAGCGCGCGTTTGTCTTGTTCACACCAGTCTTTGCGAAAATAAATACAATCACAAGGATCAGATATAAATTCCATGCCGGTGAGACTGTGCACCACGGACACCCCTCTACTGGTAGCGTACCGAAACTTGCCATTTTTTAGAAAAATAGATTCAGCATTGTCTGGTACCGAGTCAACCAATAAAGGCGTGCGCCATGGATCAAGACGACCACAAGACAGATCTATGTTCTCAGCTACTTGCGCATAGCCTAACGCATAGTTATCCTGCTTGTTGCCTAATCCAATAAACTTGTCGAAGCAATAAGGCATTAGCAAGCACCGAAATACTTTGAGCCACCGAACACACCTCTTATCAAGTGATCTCTACGACGATCGGGGTACTTGCCTTTGTAGAACTGCCTCACCGCTTCATCATAAGCTACCTGAAACAGCTCGCGTCGTTTCTTAGGGTTCATCATCTCACGCGCACACACCACGTCGTGAGGGTAAGTAGATTCTATGACCGGCATCAACGGTTTCATCATGCCAAAAGTAATAATAGTCAACGGCTTGGGCACGGAGAAACCATCATACAAACCTGCTGGACAATGTATAGGTTCAAAGTCCGGGTGACGAAACCAGAATCCTTGAAGCACGTCAATACGAGTACGACTAAGCAATCCTGTGCTATATAGTCTATGAGGTATATGCAACAACGGATGGCCGAAGCTGTTTACATAGCAGTATTTATGCGGGTTAGTTGTGAGCAATTTTAGGTACCGTTAGTGATTTAAACCCGTCGTTAGCGGCCACGTTGTCTTCCAACTCCTGACTGGTGGTGCTTTGATGTTCGCTTAAAGGATATACATCCCAGGCATTGAAGACTATGTAGACATCACATATCTCGGGCACGTCATACTCTTTATGTTCTTCTGTTAAAAACCTATTGTGGTTATCGTCCAAATGACCCATGTGCATAGCCAACACTTTTACTGAATCATAAGTATTCACGTAACGCTGTCGGGCTTGGTTCAATCCAAGCTCAGGTGAAGTCCAACCTTTGCCGTCCATGGTCATAGTTGAATGTACGCCTATCATGCACTCTTCTATTACCGGGTGGGTTTTATTAAATCGTGTTGCATAATAAGTCGCGACTTCTTTGGAGGAGGACAAGAACACTCCGCCTTCGTGCGAGCATGTGCGACCATGACGATCAATACCCACGGGGCAACTCCCCCCACGATAGAGGATGTCTGGAACACTTGAACCGTAAACTCCAACATATCTATGTCCTTTAGGTTTGATGTAGTAGCGATAAAAAATAGACTCTTCGTTGTCCGCTCCTATTCCGGCAGACAACACACGTTCGTGACCTATGAATTCTTGTCTATGTAAGTCAATACAAGTAGACACTTCTTCTTTCTTGGGTTTGTATCCCGCTAATCTAGCCTGTTTTATTTTTACCAACAGGTCTTTGCGCGCATCTTTCACACGGGGTCCGTTTCGGTATTGGTGCATTTATCGCAGCAGCATCCTACACTGCACCCACCAATAGTCACTTTAGTCCCTGCTTTAAACGTAGCACATCCGTTAACTACCGTAGCCGTAGCGTTGGGGTAAACCCCATCGGATGTCACCTCGTTGGCCGGCAGAGATTCTTTGTCGAAACACACACCTTTTATGGTGTACTTGAACAGGCAATCCTTGAGCACAAGGTCTTCAGTTTTAACGGGTTTGTAGCACTTGACTCCATTAGCGTCGGTACCTTCATAAGTGTATACATCTTCGTTGAGTTTAATATCACACTCTTCGTTGTTCTCTTCGTCGTCTTCCAGTATACAAGCGTAAGCGTCTGCCCAGGCTTCGTCAGTCCATTCGAATTTAACGGGCGTACCTTTAGGCCAATCGATAGGAGAAGTCCATCCTACCCCCCGGTCAACAGCTACCAGCTTACCATCTTCCATTTTTACCTTGACGTACTCGCACTCGATACCATCAGATATAACGAGGTAGGTGTATTTGTCAGGCGATAAAGCAGCGGAGATTTTAGTAGTGTTAACACACATCAACACGTGATCAGAATCAAAATCTTCCTGCAGTGTTCCGCAGTATCCAGCAATAGAACAGAATTTACTCACAGATTTTGCACTCTTTATTTTGGCCTGATGTAGAACTGACTAGTTCAACGTGGCATTCGTAGTCCATCTTTATCGGCAGGCATCCACACTCCTGACAATCTTTGCTCACCTTTATTTGATAATGCCCGGCGCCGTGACAAGCGTGCTCTTCTCCTAGTATTACTGTGACATAGCATCCGTGTCTTTTGCGCTCGGCCAGTTTGCCCAGACAATTTTCTTTTGTGTAGTCCCATAATTCAAACGCATACCCCGCTTCGATATCATCAACTTCAAAGTCAATATGTACAGGCAGCTCGTCACCCACATTGTGAGGTTTTTTGTGGAGGAAATCCATTAGATAGCGACCGCTCTGTCATCGTGCACTCGCTCTGGAGCCAACCGACGTGATATCTTTTCCTGTACTTCTCTGATCCGTCCTTGTATCTCCACCATACGAGCTCGGGCCTCTCGAAAATCACTCCAGGGTTTCTTGGGCATTTTCATGAGAGACACAGTAGTCATATCATGAATCAGTTTTTGATACTTAGTATACTCTTTGGGGATCGAGCACACGTCATAGCACGGCATCACGGCCACTTTGACTTCGAGAGAATTACGAGCCGCGCCACATGGCGCCGGATGTAATCGAATACATTCGTCATCAACCATGGAGTAACCACAAGCACAATCATTGCACTCACCAACAGGAAGAATACAACAACCGCAAAACTTGACCAAACGAGTTGCACAAATCTCAAAGCCTTCCGGTAACAGATCCGCCAAGGGATAGTCCGCCACATTATCTTCCACCTCCGGGAATAAAGAGGTTTGTAGCAGACAAGTTTCCTCCGCCAGCATACGCATAGACTCTATGATCATGCGCTGCACAAGCTCAGACTGAGCTTGTGGGCAGTCATACAGCACAAGCTGCACCAGATCATTGTACATCTGCTCAGGTTTACTGGCCAAAGTTACCTCCCGGCTCTTGAGTCAGTGCTTCAATAACACCTTGCAAACCTTGTAGGTTAAGGGTGGACAGTTGCGAGAAAGTAGTTAGATGCTGCTGAGCCCTCACCTGTACGGTAGGGTCGGCTGAATCAATTGACAGCATGATATACAACACCATTTCAACGATGGGGAGTAGCCAAGGACGAACTTCACTGGGCAGTTCCTGATCCACATCCTCCGTGAAATCTCTCAGCTCTACGCATTCAGCCAGCAACGTGTATGTGTATCCCGCTGGTGGAGTGGGTGACAAGTTAAACCGGCGAGAATTGACAGGAGACAAGCCTACTTTGAACATCGATATGTTCAGCAGTCGGGTGTCAGGCTGGTCTTTACATAACCCGCGTACTTGAGGAAATGATCGTATCTGATGATTTACCCGCCAGTCTCCAATGGTGACAGGAACCACATCACCATTGGAGGATTCTACGCAAACATAACCACTAAGACGCGGGCAGTCTGCGGGTAGCAACTGACCACAACTACCGGCTTCGAGGGGTATTCTTACTTCTTTGGTAAACAGATCAGGTCGAAAAATTGAAATCGTAGACAGCACATCCTGCACCGAAGTTTGAATCAGGCACTTATCATAAGAGCCTTCGTCATCTTCCAGGGTATCACCTAGTCGGGCTAATACCCGCTGGCATATACCTGCCACGGAGAATGCAAATTCTTCGGCCATGCCATCCCACTAAGAAAGTTCGACGAGTTCATCAGGGTTTGAAATAGAACCGGGGTGTACGGCTTTTGCTACCAAGCTATTCTCCCGGCGCAGAAGTTCGGAGCGTTGTTGAAGCAAGCTACCTTTTTCACCTGCAAACTCTCGACGCATCCGCTCTCGTGCTGGATGGGTTTCAAGCTCTTCAGGTACATCAAACTCAGGCGTAAACCCTGTGATTTCCCCAGGCTCCAGATCAGTCGTAGGTTCGTAGTGCACGGAAACAAAGTGACGAGGGGCTACAGCTTTGACTACGTAGTAGCCATCAGGTACAGAACACCTGAAGATATCTTCAGTGAGAATATCCTGTGCATCGTCTGAATATTTACGGGCGTCCCGGATAGCATAAAGCTTACCGGCAGTGAGAGTAACGCCCACAGTACCGGCGCTCAGCTCTTTAGCTTCGGGGGGTAACACCGGCGCTTTTTCTACCGGTGTTACCTCTGTTTTTTTGTTATTGCTCATAGGTGATCCTTGGTGGTGGGGTTAAGAAACGTTAAGCGTTGCCTGTGCAATAACGACACATCAACATAGTCAAGCCTATCTTGAATCCATCGAGCGCGCTAGGTCCAGTCTTACAGTCGTCCTCGTTGATTTCAGGCATTGCTGTGATACACAGGTCAAGCACTCGAATCTTATCGTGTGAGTAGGCCCATGGTGAAGCGGCGAGGTCGATATCGAATGGAGCGGAACCTTCCACGCCTCCGTCGATACCGGCTGCGATCACGTCGCCTGAGTAAGACTCTACCAGATCGAATTCAATACCGGGTACCGGACACTCCACACAATACCATGCTTCATAGATACGGTATTTTGGTGGAGCCACTACAGCGCCAAAAGCAAAAGGTACTTCCAGGCAATCCTTTTCGTTTCGATACCAACGTAGCAAACTGACTTGAGAGTCATCAGGCTCACGAAGCTGTTTGTCTACGTGCGGTTTAAACGAATAGTAGATACTGGGTGAAAAAGTTACGGGTGCTCTGTGTACCGCCACGTCTGTGATAGGCGATCCCATCTCCGGCAGTTCGGGCTTGGGATAGTCTCGCCCTTCCAGCTGTCGACAGAGATCAATATCTGGACCACTAGGATTACTACCCAAACCTGAACTTTTGTAGGCAATCAGTTCGCCCAGTTCTTTGGGGTCGCCGGTCTTCAGGATATCCGCATTCTGTTTCGGCAGGGGAAAACAACCCGCCGCATCATACATCGGAAAGTACGCGGTCTTATTGTTGCGTGGGATGTCTGCTTCTTTAACCATTAGCTGTTTCTCAGTTTCCGTTAGCGCTTATTTGAAAGACAAATCAGCGTCGTATTCAAAGCAAACGGCGCTCCGTGTGAGCGCTTCAGGATAAATCACGCCCGAGGCCCAAGTTGTGAGCCCCTTGTAAAAATCTGCAAAGTCATCACAGGGACGGCACTTTTCAGACTGGTCCATAGTGATAGTGAAGCCTGTGGCATCTCGGCGACCGGCTACAATATGGAACACCTGCTCACCGCAGTCTTCGTACCATGGAATATCGTGACTAAAGAACAGGTGAAACCCGTGTACTTTGTCAGGTATTCTACCGGTGATGATAGGCGTGCTGTCTTTGACATCACAACAGTAGCCTTTGCTTAAACCTTCAACAAAAATAGGGTAAGCTTTCCACGGAAGCATGATAAAAGGCTCGCCTCCACCATTGCCAGGACCACATATATGCTGACCGTGACCGGTGTCTACCGCGCAAGCTTCTCGCAACACCTGCATGTGCAAGAGCAGCAGCTTGTAAAAATTATCGCAGTTGACTTTGAGCGGGGAGCCTAGCGCACCCATGTCGTAACAGTGCGACTTAGCACCCGCACATCGACCCATGTTATTAGAGTCAACGCCGGCGATCATGTTACAAAGCACGTCAAGCTCGATCATCTGAGACATCTTATGCACCGTGTCTTTCAGGTACATGTCAATCATTTGATCAGAGTTACAAATTTGCTTGCGATCCACATCGTTCATTTTGATGTAGTAGTAAGCGCCTTTACTGTCCCGCACGATAACCACATCGCGCCCGAACTTACCGGGTTTGAGCGGTTGATTCTTGGTGTACGGTCGGACTGACGAGCCCCCCATGCGGATGAAACGAATCGTGTCTCCGCAGTTTTTAAGAGGTTCGAGATAACCCGCCGTGGTCATCTCGGTGAATTTCGATTCGCAAGAGAATCGGGTCAGGATTTGATCAGACAGAATCGGCTCAATATAAGCTGATAGATCCTGGTGACCGGATGCTGTTGCAAACGACATAGTGGTTTATACCTTTAAGCTTGTGCTTGTTGTGATACCAATGCATCAATCAACTGGCGGTCGAGTTTATCCAGTTGGGATATCTGGGTTCTGAAATCATCGGGGTCCATACGACGTGCTGTCATCTCAGCATTTAGCTGCTGTCTTTGCGCGTGTATAGAAGCTCGTTGGTTTTCCATTCGAGTGATAGGCGACTCTTCTTGAGGCCCTTGGGTTTGTCCGGGCAACATGCCTCCCAAACCACCGCCGCCCGCAGGTGTACCTGTCAGTTGTGGAGCACCGGTTAGTCCGGTTTTTTCCGCCAGACTCATCGCGTAAGTTCTGAGTAACTGCGCAGTTACTTTGGCGTTACCTGTTTGTTCCGCTTCTTGTACGACTTGGTGCAGAGTACGATCTGAATAAGGGCTTTCTTTTTGAGACAGAAATTCTTGAAACGCTCTATCGTTGGGCAGACTTGCTACGTCGAGTCCCAAGGAAAAACCGGTGTTCATGATAACCGTGTCGTATTGTTGGGTAGAAGTCTTGCCTTGTAGAGTCTGCGCGGCTTTAAGCTCTTCCAAAGCCGACGTGAACTGGCTTTGTTGGTTAGCCATGTCTTGACGAAGTTGGGAGATTATAGCCTGAGCAGAAGTCTCGGCTGCAGCGTTAGCTACTTTCTGAACCCCTGGTAGAGTAGTCTCCATCTCCGCAATTTCTTCAGGAGTAAGTGCATACTTTTGCTGAGGAGTTAGCTCGGTCTGTGTAGGTGTATTTTTCTGTACCTGTTGCAGAGTGTCCGTGACCTGTTGCAACTGGTTCTGCATAGCGCCCAACTGTGTGTTGTGTTGGGCCGACATTTCTTGCAGCTGTTTATTGTGGTTCAACTGCGCCCGTTCTAACTGGGCGGCTAACTCTTGACCTTTGTTGAACACATCCGTGTCATGGTCGTCTGATGTTCGATCGGGGCTGTTGGGTAAGATATCTCCCCCCATAGGAGACTTACCCGGCTCAGGTTCGTTTGCTATAGCGGCAGCTACTTGAGCTTCAAGGGCAGCCAAATTGGCCGGCGTGTCTACGGCTGCTGATGTTGTTTGTACCGTATCAACCATAATTTATCTCTCTTGGTGGGGTGAGTTTATTAACCGCAATTAGTACAACCACCCGTCTTTCGGGTAGATGCCATGCGGCCCGAGTTACGGGATTGCTTTCTGATTACTTTTCCAGCGTAGACTGGTTTGGGTCTACTAACTGATCTAACAACACGTTTGGTTTTTGCCATGATAATAGCCTTATATCACAATAGTATACACTAAGTAACTATTTTATCGGGGGCTCCGTACTTACCTTCCAGTTGTGTCTGTGTCCAGCCACTTATGTCACGTATGATTCGATAATAAACAGGGAACATGACTTCACGTAAATGTTTTCTAAGTTTGGGCGTGTGCCCTAAGCCTATGATATGACCTATCTCATGGACTAAAACAGCAAACGCCATAAAACTAGACCATTGCTCCTCTTGATCCATGAGCATGTAAACCTGGGCTTGTCCTATATCCCCTTCTCGGATACGACTGACATAGCCCAGCGTACCTCGCCGACCGTCTATGACGCCTCGGTCACACAGCGCATCCGGATTATCTCTTTCATCCACTATCTCGAACATAAGCTTATCCGTGTGGTCTACCCAGAACTGAAGGGCGCGTTCGAATTGTCCACCAAATATGGAATCAAACGAGCGGGTGGTTGCTATTCGTATGGGCTTACCTTCATCAGTTACTTTATGCCACCGGGTATCGTCATATACTTTGTCCATACAAGACGGACAAGGCTCCGGGATTAACAAGCTGCGAATCATACGTAGCATAGTAATCTCACCAGGGTTACCGCGAGTAGGATACTCTAAACCATAGCTGTCAAAGGCTTTGATTACCTCGTTCTTGCGAGTCATCCACGACAAGCGTTTATCGGTCGATCCTTCCATCACGGTGCGTAACGAGTGGATGCCGGCTATTTCCGTGTAGTCCAGGTGTTCAGAGGCCAGCTCACTAGCCAGTGCTACAAGCTCTGCCTGATGCTGTTCAAGACAAGAGTCTTCCGGGTTAAGATCTTCCATTATTTTCTCCCAACTCTAAATCATCTTTTACTTGTTTCAGTTGGTCCATCATACGATTAGCTTCTAGTTGCAGCAAGTTTATATGCGCGTGCATTAGCCTAGTCTTTTCGCTGGCCAGTGTGATAGCTTGTACGCTCCGAAGATCTTCCGTATCCTCAAGAGCCTCATTTAACGCGCACCACGAATACTGCAAAGCGTGCAGTGCTCGGTAATCTGCATCAGGAGTAACCAGCTGCAGCTGGGCCATTCCACCTCCTCCGCCAACACCCCCCGGTTTTTCCGGTAAGTCTCCTATTACTACCAACTGATTATTATCAGTTCTCTTTGATTCGACTCTGGGATAAACAAAAGTAGCCGATCCTTTTCCCGCCCATATTTCCAAACCTGTTTCGATACTGAATGCTTTGTAGGTATCTGATATCGGGTCAAGCTGTTCGGTGTTTAACGACAACTCATAAGCTGTGCGGAGTATTTTGGACCATTGCAGGTTTACTTGAGTGGTGTTGGTTCTATCCGCCAGGAAATCAGGATCCAACACAAAAGCCATGTAGGTACGATTACCGGCTTTGCGATAAACCTTATATCCTTCGCCTTGATGAAACTGCACCCCTTTAGAAATAGTCTGATCTTCCGGGGAGTCTATCCACATCATTATTTCGTATAAGCGCTCATAACGAATAGGCTTAACCGTGTCGGCGGGATACAAAAATATCTCGCTGGCTATGTTGCATTGCCCGCTGCTTTTGGGCTTTACTCCCATGGACAGGACATAATTAGCCGCAATGAACTGCATGACGTTCTGACCTTTGGCCAACGCCGGCAGCTGAAACCCTTCAGGTTGAGGCAGCTCACTGTCTTTGTCGCCGTACGTAAACTGAGGAAATGCTTTTACCTTAGAGGTATCGTACTCTATATCGGTAAAATCAAAATCTATCCTCAACTCAGGAAAAGGTTCAGTCAGAGTAGCTTCAGTGATGAACGTCTGCAGTTGCGCTGTGTTTTGTTCTTCCGAAGATAACCCCCAAGGGTTTTTGACTACGGTGAACTGTCCCAGTACATACTGTATCCATGGTTCTAGTATCATGTTTTTATCTCGTGGTGGGTTAAAGAAATCATTTCACTCTATTGCGTAGTGCGGCAAGTTCATTATCATGCCGTACTATGGAAGTATCTACGGATGTGAGATTAGCTTTTAACTCAGCTATAGTAGCTACGTTTCGGCTTTGCTGGTTTTTTAGTTCCGCTATATCATCTCCATAAGGAGACACTACGGTGTCAATCTTCTCAAGTCTAAGATCCACTGCGTGCCAACTAGCGGTCATTGATCTACTTATTGCCCAGGTAGCCGCAATAACCGCTAACACGATAGTTACCACTAATGCTGACAACTGTATCCAAAAATCTGCACCTAACTGAGACGATATCATAATAACAACTACTTTAGGTTTTCCAGTATAGCTTTAATAGTATCAGACTTTTTGTCTTTCACGCTGGCATCTATTCCTAATTCATTCGCGATCGCCACCACCGCTGCCTCGCGTAGTTTCTTCAGGCTGTCTTCTGTCCATACCATTACAACCTCATCGTCGATATCGTCAGGCTCTTCGACGTAAACCTCTTTGTCATCGAGTTTAGCCTGAATATCCAGTACCAACTGATCGGATTCAATCTTGTCCTCTACAGACAGTCGATCCGCTTTTAAATGTACTTCAAGTCTTTTTAGGTCAATAGCCATGATTACACCAATGTGCTTGTACCGTAACCACGGTACGTGTTTGAGTTAGCCGTTGTGAGTGTTTGAGCAAAACTGCCATCGGCGTAGATGTTGCGAGTATTAAAAGCGGTGGTGACTCGGCTGTATGCACCAAAACGATTGCGATAGTGGTTGCCGCCGTTCATCACGAACCGAGCATTAGATCCCACGTCGATAGCATAGGCTATCGTCGAAGCGTCAAGTAGGTGCAGCCAGCCATAACTATGAACGTGGTTATAGTAGGTGGTTTTACTAACATCACCGCGCAACAGCATCTCACCGCGTGACCCCACTTCGTCGTGATATGAGCGCCATATGGCCGTGCTGAAATTACGAATGTAAGACCGAGAACTGGCTTCGAGACCGTAGAAAAATGCGGACCCTGCACCCACCTCGTTTCGGAACTCAGCGTATGACGCCATACTGGAATAATACATCTGTATCGTGCCCGCAAACTGTCGGACGTGGGCATAGCTGCCTATCTCGGTGTAGTAAAACCACTGCCTGTCGCCGCCAGTAAAATAAACACGTGACGCGGAACTCATGTGAGTATAGATCGCCCTGACATCATCACGACCGTTGAAATTCCAATAGGCCTCGGAGTCCATATGCAGGTAAGTCAACACAACAGAGGTACTGTCGTTACCGTAAATACGCGCACGAGAATCCAGGTGCAGGCCGGTTATCGCAACGGCAGACCCGTTAAACTGAGTGATAGCATCTTCACCAAAATGCGACGCCCTGATGTAGCCAGTAGCGCCCCGCAGGTCCGTGGTCGATGAAGTCTTGAAATGAGTTTCCACCACATCAAGTTCGGTATCACATTCAACCTGAACAATTGCGTGCTCCACCACGTTGTCACGCCAATTGGTATTACCCCACGGATACGCATTAACTTCCGTCTGCGCATCACCCCGGACCCGGTTACCCCGGTTATCCTTTAGCTCCTGAATCTGGTTCTCGGTGATATCGTAGACGCCCGTCCACGCTTCTGTATCGTGAGTGGTGTGGATACTGACGTTGTCGGAGAGCTTGTCCGGACCCACCGGGTGTAACTCGATCACTACATCACCCAAACAACCATTACCGGTGTCCGGTATCAGGTAGTGGCACGACATATCCAGGTTGCCGGCGTTGCGAAGTGCCAGCAGTTGACCCCGAGTCATCTGCTCCGGACACACATGCTCCGGGTGCAGGATCTGGACAGTGTTACCTTCACTAATCGTGATCGACGTAGTAACGCCTCCTGTCTCTATAGTGGACAGCGTTTGGTCGTCTGTATCTACTCCCTGATTCGCTACCAGCGCAGTAATAGCAGCGCAATTCTCCGCGATCTTCTTAGTGTTATCACAGATCTGTTGTGCGACACCCATTAGCCTTCCTTACGTTTAGCGCTAGTAGCCGCGCAGCCTAGTATTTCAACGGTAATACCATTCAGCTGTTCATCGAAAACGTTAGCGCCGTCAAATCCGTCAAAACCTGCCGACTTAGCTTCTACTCCGGCACACAGGCTTGACTTCGGTATGTGATAGTCAACCCACCTATCGACATAGGTTTGATCATCAGGATCACCTGCAGCCGTGCCGATCATCACTGCGGACGAACTGCCATTAGGATTCAGTTCGCTCGTGTTGTTAGTGGACGTAGCTACCGCAACCGAGTTCGCCACGTTGAATCGGAAACCTGAATGGCCCGGCCCAACTTGCTTATGGTTGAAAGTAAACCTTACCGCAACCGATGTGCAGTCAGCACCGAGACAAGCCTCAAGCTCATCGCAATCCACAGCAACATCACCGCGAAAATCCTGTGGCTCAGCCGCAAGGGCTGTCGGGAATGTCAAGGTCTGGCCATCACTGGGACCATCTTCCCAGATCCAACCGGGTCCATTAGCCGATGTAACCGTAGGCTCGCATTCAGGCTCTTCTGGATCGGGTGGTGTCACCGTATCGTCGCAGGTTCCCCACAGCGCAATTAATTTATCCAGCTTGGCGCATATCGCAGTCGTTCCTGCAGGGTCGCAGACCAGGATGCCATCTTTGCTGGTTAATTCATCTGCCGGGACAATCGTGCCGTCTTGCAGTTGATAACTGAAAATAATATCTAAGCCACAAACCGTGACGACGTTGCCGATGATAGAGTCGACTACGTAGCCCAGTGCAGTAACCGCGTCAGCAAACGCATACGGCCCTTGCACAGGCTCCGCAAAAGGCTCTACTGCACCAGTCGAACCTTGCGCTCCAGTGATCAGATTTTCGACCGAAATGTTATCGCCGATCGTGAATTTGGCGCAGCGTAAGCAGGGATGTTTTACGTCCAGCCAGCAGTCTTTCAGACACTGCAGTAGCGCATCGCGACGGTCGTCATTGCAGCCGATGGTCCGTAAAGCGCAGATGGCTTCGACCAGTACTTTTTCAGGAGCGCCTTCGATCCTTTCGAGCGGCAGACACGTCAGTTTGCCAGACGTGATGCCGTTGACTTTGTATACCAGCACCTCGCCTGTGATCTCTGGACAAGGGCACAAATACCCCCCGCCTTTAGTGTCGTTGAAATAAGTGTACCCTAACGCTTTCGCGTTATCCGTTAACTCTGGCAGGGTCTTACCATCGACAATTACAGTGTCGTCTTGCTGACATAGCGCCTGTGGCAACGAGCCAGGGGGTCGGTCGCCGTGAATTTTTACAGCACTGCCCGTATCTCCTGGCGGTGTCAGGGATTTCGTAACTTTTACCGCTGACAAAATCCCATCGTCATACTGGAGGCACTTCGGATCAACCTCCGTAAGAATTTTACCGGTGCAGTCTTTGACGATGATGCCGTCACAACTATCACATACACTGACTTTCTGTTCCGGTCCCTCGCAGCATACGCTGTGGTGTGTGGCCCCTACGTTCGCAGCTGTTGCGGAAGCTATGATCTTAGTGCTGATCGGCAGCATGCCTGGATCACAGTGAGTCAGGATAAGGTAAGCCGCGTACACATCCGCGCGAACAAGTCCGGCAAATTCAGGGCATTTAGTTTTACCTGTCGGCCAAGCTGGGAATTTGGCGCATCGATCAACGCCGTCAATCACCCAGTTATCGCAGTGAACTTTGGCTACGCAGCCTAGCTCCTCAAAAATCTTCTTAGTTTCAAACAGTGAGTTCTTAACGATGGTGATCGGCGATAGCACGGTGCCGTTTTTGAGTTTCACCTCAATCGTGTCGCCGGCTTTAACTGCGCCAACTGTTGGATTTACATAGTTAGTGTTTTCCCATGTCGCATAGTTTTCCACTAACCGTGCAGGGGTGAACACACATCCTTCAGGGCATGGCGGATCGTAGTCTGGCGGGAGCAACGTATCGCAGTCGCCGAAGTACTGATCGCCTTCAAGCGTGTCGTCGTCGAATATCACCTCTTCGTTATTCACGACTGTGAAGGTGATAATAGTTAACTTACCTTCACAGTATTCAAAACGTTGGAAAAACCCTGCCGCAATTGCGGTAGGTTCACCCGTCTCTTCGTCTTCGGGGTTCTGAATCAGGCATAGATTATCAATCAATTGAATGTCGCAAACGACAGGTGTCGGGCATCCGCAAGAATCCACCGCAGGGAACGCGCAGTTAACAACGCCGCAGGTCAGATCAGGCGCTGCTAATAACATGATGCCTGTTTCAGCATCGAGGAAGTACGGCGGGGCGCCTTTACAAAACACCTGCACATACTTCTTAACGTCGCCTTTTTTGTAGCCCACAAGCAGCGGGATAACTCGGCCTTCGCGTTTACCCGCATTGACGGTTGCTACCACACTCGTGACATGTAGATCACCAGGGCAGCAGGTAACAGACGCATGCCAGACAAACGGCGTCGTGGTATCGCCGTCGGCACCACCACCGTTTTTGATAGTCCATGTTTTACCCGTGCAGCGCTCCATCGCATCTGCGATTTCTTGATTAGCGGTAACGCCGTTTGCAGTGCCTGCTATTACCTCATTGCAAATGGTACCATCACTTAGAGTAACCACCAGATCGTGCGCGTCAGACGGTACAAGTTGTATGTTTAGCCCACCCAGCTCACCAGAGCTTTGGTTGTCCACAAAGTTAGAGTCTTCACGCACACCCCACAGGATGGTGGCTGTGGATGTTTTCTCTATCAGTTCGCCCAGATTAGAGCAAGGTTCCCAATCGCCCGTGTAAGCTGTATCAACCGTACCGTCAGTGTAATAAGCATGTACTTGCGTAACCGGTGCACTGCCATCTTCAGGGGATACTTTGCAGACCAATACTGAACCGGTTTGAACGTCGTCAACAAAGATACAACCCAGTTGACCAAAGGCCGTCTCGATTCCAGTAATAGCAGCGGTGTTGGTTTTAATGACGTTGAGGCACGCCAGTGCCGCTGCGTAGAAAGTCGCGTCGGCTGCCTTGCCGCTCGTCAAACATGTCAGTACCGCAGCAAGGTCTACTTTGAGCAGGTTCATACACGCGAGTAGCGCCGTATGAAACGCTGTGTCTGTTACTTTACTGGCGTTCAGACAAGCTATGATCTCTTGTAGTACCGCGATAGCAGTCACGTCGCCGGCACATAACTTGTCAATCAGCGGCTGTAAATCTACGTCTACATTAAGCTCACCGCCCAGTGCCTCTGCGATAGCATCTGATATGCAGGCGCATAAAATGGCACTGTCTGATTTTTCAGTTATCGTGCAGCAGACTAGTATTTGTGCATCTGGATCTTCAGGGGCTTCGGTGCCATCTAGTTCTGCACAGTCTATGTCAAGCTTGTAGCACCCTGGTTCCAGGATTGTATGTATACCAGCGTCCAGCTTAGAATGGACTATACTAGTCTCATCGGTATCACCTGTAGGGTAGTAAAGTAAATCCACCCCAGAGATATTCGCTAACGAAATAACAGCACACTCGCCTTCACCGATGCGAATACGTTTGCATTCGCAGCAATACCTTGGCGGTGTGTTAGCGTCTACATAAACAGAACAATTTTTAGACATTTTATTTCTAGCCTATTTACTTTTCTTACAGACTTTGCAGTCGCAATCGCAGGCGGGTTTCTCACCATCGACCAGTACGCTACCGTCGGCAGATATGGTTAACAAAACAGGTACCCCCGACTCATTTTTCATACGGATAGATGTGACGCACGTCGCCAACTGATCAGCCCTGTCGGGTGAGACGTTAGTACCTAACGATATGGACCCTGAATAGTCGCCAAGCGGTGGGCAAAGTTGCACGCCAGCCGCCGATGAAAAAGTGTATTTGTCCCCAGCGGGTTGTAATGTGTTGCCATCAATTACGTCAAATACCACCCAGCCTGAGCCGCCATTAAATCCGGTTAGTCCGACGTCTTGATAGAGCACGGGACTATCGCCAACGGCATAGCCGTGGTTTGGTATTGTCAGCGTGTTCAGCGCTACATCCCACGCGGTTACTTCTAAGCAATTTGCTAAGTCCGGCGTATATTGCGGGCCGGCACCACACCCTATCGACAGCACGTCGTCGTCTACTACATACTCGCCAGCCCGCTCGCCTATTGCTACATTACAGTCGCCAGTGGTGCTGTTGCCTGCTTGGAACCCAGAAAACACGCTACGGTGACTGCGGGACAATAGGCCGCTGTACATACCAGTGGCGGTTGTCCGCTCAGATATAGCACGCTCCAGTGATGCATAACCAACGCCCACACTGCGAGCCACCTGTGCAGTCCAACCGGCAAACGCGCCCACGAGTGTAGCCAGGGTACTGCCGCTGTTTTGTCCCGCACCGTGGCCCAGCCGGGTAGCCCCGATACCGGCACCCGTGCCCGATCCCGCCCCATCACCGACATTGGTATTACTGCTGCCAGTGTCCCCTACACCAGCGTTGATTCCAGCGTTGTAGCTCATACAATGGGCGCTTCATTGGTTCGATCTTTGCGTCTCACCAAGGGTGCTGATTTAGTCAAATCGGCCGCAACTGCATGTGTAGTATCAGGCACGTCAGCCAAATCTGCGCCCACCATTTCTAGCTTGGACCGATGCGCGTCCGTCAACGCGGCGCTCATAACCGCATTATAGTCGGCTTCTGATGCCTCGGTCATACCTTTGGGCGTTCTCATATTCGGCTGATCGGAGAAAATGAAACTATTATTACTGTCTTTAAAATAACGCATTATACGCATCTCTCCGCTGTCAAAATTAAACCGTAAAGTGGTAGCTGTATCAAGAATGTGGAATCGCCTGTACCACCCAAAACACCAAAACCGAGGGGTATAGACTGAGTTAACTGCATACGCATTATAACATCATAGGTATCACCTGGAGCCACCTTCAGTTTGTCGATCATCTGAAACCAACTATGTTCTTGGTAGTGGGCGTACACGCCTTCGTGCCCCTCTCCTACCTGCGTCTGGGTGGCCGCTGATCCGGTGTTAATCGGCGAGGTAAAGGGCGCTCCGTTTATTGAATACATGCCGTTTATAGTCAGTAACCGGCGGCGTATTACTGTATTCATGTGACCAAGATAGGAATACACACGCACAGACATCGGCCATTTGTTATCGTTGAGATAATTAATTTCTGCAGCCGGGCCAATATCTAATTCCGTTGTTTGCAATTGTCCAGAATTGATCGTAGCCCCAGCCTCAAAGTCCTGTTCTGACTGCTGCACCGAAACGCTCACTCGTGCTGTTAGGCACTCAGTATCGCTACGTTCGTCAAGCGTCGACGGGCATCCATTTGAGTCGAGTACCAGCGAACGCAAACACGTGTCGTCTATATCAGGGTATTCAGGATAAGCGGCCTGTGCTGTTGGAAGACTTTGTACGGCCGGGAAAAAAGGGTTAGTTTCGAGGTCTAGTAGCTCGCCGTTGTGATCTCGCAGAATAGGTGTCTTCGAGATACAAACCGCAGAGCCGTCGGTATCATCTACCTGCACAGCAGACCCGGGTACAGCATTGGCAGGTATAGGGTCGCCTGCGCCCACGGTAACCACCGTGCCGTCATCGAGAGCAATATCGACAGTTCCCTGCATCCATGTAGGTAATGTGTCACCCGGCAGGTAGGTTTCTTTTAAACCTTTTCGATTACAGGCGGCAGAGCCGTCGGTTTCGTCTACCTGTACGGACGTGCCCGGCAACGCATTGGCAGGTATAGTATCGCCTGCCCCAATAGTTACCGTAGTGCCATCGTCAAGCGTGACATCAACAGTACCTTCCATCCAGGCAGGTAGCGTGTCACCCGGCAGGTAAGTTTCTTTTAATGGATCGGGCGCGGCGGGTCCTTGCGAGCCTGTATCCCCTCGCGGGCCTGTATTGCCGCGGGGACCGGGATCACCTTTACAGCCTTCCGGCCCACACTCGCCTTGTGCTCCGCGCGGTCCAGCCTCGCCTTCACGACCGTCACGACCGTCGCGACCACACTCGCCTTGCGGGCCTCTAACGCCCGCCGGTCCTTGAACCTGGATATATCCTTCTGCTTCAGCCATTTTAATCTCTCGCTAAATTAGTTACTTGCTTCAAGCGCGGCTAACCGGCTCAGAATGGAGGCCAACATGGCCACGTCGATACAACATGTCGCGTCGCTACCTGCGGGACCTGCTGGACCTGCTGGACCTGCTGGACCTGTAAAACCTTGCGCACCGTCTGCGCCTGTCGCACCTGTGTCGCCTTTGGGGCCTTTGTCACCCACGGGGCCAGTGTCGCCCGGTGCTCCGGCCAAGCCGTCTTGGCCGTCTTTACCTGCTGGACCTGTTGCACCTTCGAGGCCAATCGGACCTTGGGGTCCGCATGGACCGTCTTGGCCTGCTGGGCCGGTATCACCTGGTGCTCCGGCAGTGCCATTGAGTCCGTCTTTACCCGGATCTCCTTGAAGACCTCCCGCACCTGACGGTCCCGTATTACCTTTGTCGCCTTTGTCGCCTTTAGGTCCAGTGGCGCCTTGTGATCCTGTCTCGCCTTGAGCACCCGCTGGTCCTACGGCGCCGGTACTGCCTTTTTTGCCCTCTGGGCCTTCGGGTCCTGTCGCACCTGCCTCCCCTTCACAGCCCTCAAGACCGTCTTTACCTGGTAATCCTTGCGGTCCTTCGGGACCTGCTGCGCCTTGGGGTCCGCAGGGGCCTTCCGGACCTGTTAAGCCTTGCGCACCGTCTGGACCTACATCTCCCGTCTCGCCTTTTTTACCTTCAGGACCTTCAGGGCCTATAGGACCTGTTCCGCCGTCGAGTCCGTTTAACCCATCTTTGCCAGGTAATCCTTGTGGGCCTTCGGGGCCTAATACGCCTTGGGGTCCACAGGGGCCGTCCGGACCTTCAGGACCTTGTGGTCCTGAAGGTCCTGTTTCGCCTTGTGGGCCGGGTATCAAATTACAGTTGTTAGGGTTGTCTTGATCACTCATTTCAACATTTCTCTATTGTTAGCATCATAGCAATATCCTGTGCTCCCGGAACTACTAAATCGTAATCACAGTTATAAGCCACGAATCTAAAACAACCAGCCGGTAAAATTATTTTACAGTCCCCTTGGGGCGTTAAAAGCCACGGGCGATAAATCACCATTTGATTAGTATCACAACAGTTAACATCTTTGTAGGAGTACCAAGTTTCACGGGTTTTTAAGCATACGATCCTGCACTTGTTATTCGCGTCTCTTTCTACTCGTTGACCCCCACCCGTTATAGCCTGCTCTATACCTATACCTAGTATATCAGGGTTACTGATATTATAAATCCTAGCACAACCTTCATGTCCTAACGGGATGATAAACTTTTGACTGTAGGGCTCTCCAGAGCAATGGCAATAAAAAGGTGTCTTCTGGCTTTGTTTGCACGGGCAATTACTAGAACAAGACATGACTTTCACCGGTAGCAATCATATTAGCCAAGCCTTCATGAGACACAGGCGTAGTTACCCAGTCAAAATCTTTTGGAAATGTCGTGCCATCAACGGGACGAAACTCATAAGCACCCGGCTTCATGAGCATTAAATCACATTGCTCTTGTTCAAAGCTGATAGGTTTCATAGGTTTGTAAGTGTCACAACCGTTTTTGTAAAAACACTGATAACCCTCCACGCCAAAGCCGTTCAGGTTTAAAAAAGTCACACACAGCGGACAGTCTTTTAACACCCGCACTTTGAATTTTTTCCAGGCACCGCAAGCGTCTTTACAGGGATCTTGCGGCGGCTTGTATATTTTAGGCCAGTAAGTTTGTACCCGGTCGCAACCAAAGTTGCAGCTCACATAATCTTGTCTAGGAGGTCCCACTTTTATAGGCATAGACCGACTCCTAAACCACTCAAAAAGAACACGCCGCCGTAGACAAACACCGCTCGCCAGCATATACAATAAGTACAAACTTCACAGTCATCAGTTCCCTCTCTACAAGGGTACCCTGTCTCAGTGTTAACGAAGTCACGTGAGATTATAAACCCATCAATCAGTGCGGTTTTTAAGCTCATGGAGCAGCGCCTGTATGTCTTGTTCGTTGATCAACCCCCGTTCACCGGCTGTCATGATACTGGTGATTTCTGGGTCCCCCGCGTCCGTGTCGAATTCTGTAGGGTTTAGTGACTGCGCGTAGGTCTCCATGGCTCGCAGTGTTGATCGTATTACTTGTGCTTGCGCCGACCAGTTAACCGCACTCTTGGGTGGTTTCAATACCAGCGGGTTTTGCCAGTAAAGTACCCGGTGTGGCTGGCCTACTTTGTTGCCTGCTGCGTTGTATGTTAGGGTGACTCTTCGCCCATTGACGATGGCCTGACAGACCACGGCATCCTGGTTGACCACCTGACAGGTAACTACCCCGCGCAGGTCTATGTCAAACAGTTTATCGCCT
>Ga0209187_1001751_pt1 | contig 23515 bp, 19 predicted proteins | sample BantaG_FD_187430 | JGI IMG/M metagenome (GOLD analysis project Ga0209187, IMG submission 187430) | Marine algal microbial communities from Bantry Bay, Ireland - BantryBay_4 metaG (SPAdes) (version 2) | ecosystem: Host-associated > Algae > Red algae > Unclassified | place: Bantry Bay, Ireland...
ATCACAAAGATACCCCGTCTTACCATCGATATTTACTTCTGGAATACCACCTATGTTGGACGATACAACGGGCACTTCGCATGCCATGGCTTCCAATGCCGCAAGACCAAAAGATTCATTGGCAGAAGGCAAGACAAAAAGATCCGCAACAGCAAGTAACTCCTCGACCGCATCCTGCTTACCTAAAAATCTAATTTCACTACACAGCCCTAATTCTCTGCATAGCTCTTCTATCTTCTGCCTTTCTGGACCATCACCAATTAGCATCAACTTACAAGGTATTTTTGCTTGAACTTTAGCGAAAACATGAACAACATCATCTACCCTTTTTACCTTTCTAAAATTGGATACATGAACCATGATTTTTTCACCTTCAGGAGCGATTGCTTTCTTAAAATGATCTTTATCTGTCTTTCTGAATCTTGTGAAATCTATGAAGTTGTAGATTACCTTGATGTCCTTTTTAACCTCAAAAGTCTCTTCCGTTTGTTTTTTTAGTTGATTGGAAACAGTTGTTACTCCATCACTTTGATTGATACTAAATTCCGCCACAGGAAAGAAAGAAGTATTAGACCCTACGAGAGTAATGTCTGTACCGTGCAGTGTTGTAACTACCGGAATATTGATTCCGTGTGTCAATAATATCTGCTTGGCCATGTAAGCAACAGCTGCGTGTGGTATAGCATAATGTACATGAAGAATATCGAGTTTCTCATACTTTACAACATCTACCATTTTACTAGCAAGTGCCGTTTCATATGGAGTGTACTCAAATAATGGATAGTCAAATGAACTTACCTCGTGTAGATAAACATTGGCACTAAAAGAATTTAATCGTGCTGGTCTTTTATACGTGATAAAATGAACTTCATGGCCTAACTTCGCTAAACCTAACCCTATCTCCGTCGCTACAACTCCACTTCCTCCATAGGTTGGATAACAAACGATACCAATTTTCATTTCACTATAATTTTGTACGTACTAATAAGACACAAAGTAGAACTAAGAATTGAATGATAGGTTTATAAAATTGTTAAATAAAATGAAGTGTTTGTTGAAATACATTTCTGCCAGTGCTTCCCAACATGTTCATATTACTTCATTTCAGGAAAGACTTCCTGTAGGTTGATTTCTAAATCTGGAAATATGACAGGGGATATTACTTCATCAGAAGTATAAGTTTTGATTCTTTTATATTTTCCATTTACTAGGTGAAAGACTTCGACCAACTGTTCTTTAGGCATCACAATCCAATATTCTCGGACACCAGACTCTTCGTACACTTGATATTTGTCATTCATATCCTTTTTAGCTGTACTAGCAGAGAGAATTTCTATAATCAAATCTGGTGCGCCTAAACAACCTTCACTTACTAATTTTGCTGGTTCACATACTACTAATATATCTGGTTGGACTACAGTAGTTGCTTTATTCTTTTTCTGGTTTCTGATTGGGAGAATGACATCTGTTGGGGCAACAAGTAATTCGCATTTCTTGTTCTTAAAATAGTAAAACATGAATCCACTTAGAGAAACGGTTATCTGCTGATGGTATAACTTTGGAGCTGGGCTCATCTTGAATATCTTGCCCTTGATCAACTCCACCATATGATCATACTCAAACTTTATGTAGTCTGCGTAGGTGTATTGCTTACTATATTCAGCAGCTGGTTCTTTTGCAATATTCGAGTCTTGTTTTATCATTTACTACAAATATAATTGATTTGTAACTGGGATGCAATTTATTCTATTTGCCCCCATAGTTTATCTTTCTAATATAATCATGTCCAACTCTCAGAATATCTGAGCCCGCATATACTTTTTCCATTTTACAATATTGGACATTCACATATACAACAAATAACTAAAATTGTATATTCCACTATACATATTGAATTACATATTGTATAGTCCAGTATACAAAAAAATAGAAATAATTGTTCTTTCAACTAGACAACTAGAAGAATCAATCGCCGCCATAAAATATTACTTCCTTCGCTTCTTCCCTTTTCTTGGACCTCTTGAATCTTCCTTCCTAGCTCCACGATTATCAACCTTACGATTTTTGATGATCTCTTTCTTGTTTGCTCGCTTACGATCTCCTACTAATTTGTCGATCATATCTTCACGTCCCATATTGGTCAGTTTCTCTCGGATAAGCTTGTGATTCTCTCTTTTGTACCAGAAAAAATAGAGGTGTTGATTTTTCTTTTGCTTGGCTGACTTTGCTGTGTAAACAGGTCGTAAGGTATACGGATGCACACCTGTGTAGTAAATAATAGTCGCCACTGTCATAGGCGTAGGAGTAAAATCCTGCACCTGCTCCAATCGGAAACCCATATCTTTCGTCTCTGCAGCTAGATTCGCCATATCTTTCTCTTCACAGCCAGGGTGGCTGGATATAAAATAGGGAATAAGTGGTTGATTTAGACCATGCTTTTCATTCGCTTTCTCATAACTTTTCTTGAACTCATGAAAATGCTTAAAACTCGGTTTACGCATGATTTTCAACGTATCATCAGAAGTATGTTCTGGTGCTACCTTTAATCTACCCGAAACATGACGACTAACGAGCTGATCCATATATTCGTCCATTACCTCTTCGTCACCGTTCTTATTGTAACTTTTTGTCAGTAGATCATATCTAATACCACTGCTAACAAATGCCTTCTTTACTTCTGGGTGAGAATCTACCTTCCTATAAAGGTCCGTCATTGCCTTATGGCTCGTATCCAGATTACTACACACTACAGGATGAATGCATGAAGGTGCTACACATCTATCACAGATTGATTGCACTTTTCCTTTCATTTTGTACATATTGGCAGATGGTCCACCGATATCAGATATATATCCTTTGAAGTCAGGCATTTTAGTCACCTGATCTACTTCTTTCATAATAGATGTTTCCGATCTACTACTTACAAACTTTCCTTGATGCGCTGAGATCGTACAGAAGCTACATCCTCCAAAACAACCTCTATGCATGTTGATAGAAAACTTAATCATCTCAAAAGCTGGCAACTTACCCCTCTTATAATATTTAGGATGCGGTAGTCTAGTATATGGCAGATCAAATGATGTATCGATCTGCTTCTCCGTCATTGGCGGATATGGTGGATTGATTACTAATGTATGATCACCAACATCTTGCGTCAGTCTATTGGCTTTGGTCTTATTTGATTCTTGTTCTACATGTTTGAAATTGGCAGCAAAGGCAATCTTATCTCTCATACATTTCTCATGAGAATTCAATTGAAGTGTTTTCCACAAATCCGCATCAGGCAAGTCACTACCTCTTGGCACTAGAAACGCAGTCTGAGGAATATGTGTCATCGAAGCTAATGGCACTCCGACATCTGCCAATTGCATGATCGCACGAAGCGGCATCTCACCCATTCCATAGACCAGCATATCCGCTCCACTTTTAGACAAAATATTGGGCCACAGTTTATCTTCCCAGTAATCGTAATGCGTCACTCTTCTCAGACTCGCTTCGATACCACCGAGTAAAACAGGCACATCTGGATAGAGCTCTTTTAGTATCTTAGTATATGCGACACAGGCGTAGTCAGGACGGAAGCCCGCTTTACCACCTGGTGTATATGCATCAGTAGATCTTTTTCTTCTTCCCGCAGTATAATGATTGACCATCGTATCCATACAACCAGAAGTCACACCGAAGAATAACCTCGGCTTCCCCATCTTCTTGAAATCCCTAAGATCATCTTGCCAATTGGGCTGAGGCACGATAGCAATTCTGAATCCCTCACTTTCTATAATCCTAGCGATAACCGCTGTACCAAAAGCTGGATGATCGACATATGCATCACCTGATATCAGGATCACATCTAGTTCTTCCCAGCCGTGCATTTCTACCTCCTTCTTAGTGATAGGCAGCCAATCTGTTACAGGTTTTCTAAAATCAGACATAAAAGAATTTAATGAATTCAAAACAAGGGAAAACGCCTTTGTCCTTAGTAGAATGCAAAGATAGGTCAATTGTTCTAAACAATTGAGTGGTTTCCACTTAATAACGAGTAGATCAATTCTAATGTTAAAATTCCAATCTTACGAGCATAGTTATCGTGGCAAGATATCCAGATCAGGCTACCTCCGTTATATTCCTATGAAAACAGTTAATAAATCATCTCTCCCTTTACATTACGCCGATGGATAAAAGGGGCCTTTTCTAAGAGGCCGTAAAGATCTATGAGTAACATGCCCTAATATACATGTCGTATTATTCGACACAATAATCATAATTGTCATATTAATCAACAATAATTGTCATATTATTCGGCTTTTTAGTATATCTTTGTGTCCCGAGGGCATGATTATAGGATTGCTATCGGATTTGTATTCACAGATTGATAGCTACCTATGTTTGACCGCGCCGTATTGCACATGGATTTAGATTCTTTCTTTGCTTCCGTAGAAGTACTTAAGAACAGTGAGCTCAAAGGGAAACCCCTCATCATCGGCGGTACAAGTAATCGTGGAGTCGTCTCTTCTTGCAGCTATGAAGCGCGCAGATTCGGAGTACATTCCGCTATGCCTATGAAGATGGCCTTGCAACTCTGTCCTAATGCTATCGTACTTCGCGGTGACATGGACAGCTATTCTTACTACTCCAATATCGTGACCGATGTGATCGCCGAAGAAGCACCCGTATATGAGAAAGCATCTGTGGACGAATTCTATCTAGACCTTACAGGTATGGATCGATTCTTTGGTTGCTACAAATGGTCCGGAGAACTTCGCCAGCGAATCATCAATGAGACAGGGCTACCCATATCATTTGGATTATCTGTAAACAAACTTATCTCAAAAATTGGAACAGGAGAGGGGAAACCAAATGGCAGCAAACAGATAAAACGTGGTGTAGAAAAACAATTCATCGCTCCCCTCCCCGTCAAGAAGATCCCTGGAGTAGGCCAAAAGACCTATAAAAAACTCAGCTTCATGGGTGTGCGTTCTATCAAAATACTGAGCGAAATTCCAACCCGCCTACTCGAAAGAGAATTTGGCAAAACTGGCCGTAAACTATCTGAAAAAGCCAATGCCATAGACAACACGCCCATCATCCCTTACAGTGAATCAAAATCTATATCCAAAGAACGAACATTTACGGAAGACACACTCGACCTCCGTATGATCCGCAATATGCTCATAGATATGTGTGACAAGTTAAGCTTCGAGCTTCGAGCGTCCAATCGACTCACATCGGTGATTACTGTCAAGATCAGATATGCCGATTTTAATACATTTACCAAGCAGTGCAAGGTCTCTTATACCGCCCAAGACAATGCTCTTGGTAAATACGCCCTCCAACTGTTCGACAAAGTATATGAGCGTCGTCAATTAATCAGGCTCATCGGTGTGAAGTTCAGTGGACTGGTCCATGGGAGTTATCAGATCAGTCTCTTCGATGATAGTGTGGAACGGATCCGATTATTGCAAGAAATGGATGGGATTAGAAAGCGATTTGGATCGGATGTTATTGGTCGGGCGAGTGCGTTGAAGTAATTTCATCGCAGAATCGCTGAAACTGATTGAATCGCTGAAACTGCTTGAATCGCTGAATCGCTTTGCTGCTTGGGAGGAGCTATTACGAAGATGGATAGCTCTAAGGAAGTCGATTTCCCCAACCAAAAAAATGGATAAAGCACTCAGGGTACTTTATCCATTTCTATCTAATTAGGAATCATATTCACTCTACTACCTCAAATGCAAATGGGGCGGCACGTTCTATAACAAGATCTCCTCCTATAGTTAAAAAATCATACTGATCACGTAGTTCTAAGTCAGCAGATATCAGCATTCCTCCATAAACATTTTCATCCAACCACTCCCAGCAATCTGAATACTCTTCGAAATTAGCATTTTCCGTCAAGTCATATGAAATCATGATGGGCGTTTCCTCACACTTCCCCTCAAACTCAATATTATCAGCTATAGCATTATCTTCTTCCTTCCCTACCAATTGATTATCATTATGCCTATCAAAATGGTACATCAAGTATTTTCCAGGAGTTTCTAGCACAATTTCATATTCGAATATGTACTCCCCATTTTCATATACAGTATTTGCTCGCATAAAATCAACATAATTACCAGGTGATATAAATACTGGATCATACTTTTCATCTACAATTACACTATTTACTCTATTGCCAGATTTGTAAGTACTATCACTAGTAATATTGAACATCAATGCACCAGGACGGAATGGAAACTCCCTGATCAAGTGCTTACGACGTGCACTAATATCATAGATCGAATCGGTAGAATAAAATCGAAACTTCAACGTATCTCCAACATCATATATGAATTTATTTGGCATCACTTCTACTGACACCTCAAATAAATGAAATGGAAACTTCAAAGTATTTACTACACATTCTACACCTTCTTTACTTTTCTTACAACAGCCAACAAGCAGGAGAAACAACAAAATCAATGCACAAATATAATTTCTCATAACTTCTAATTGAATACATCATATTGATCGACAAAGGTATTGTATGCAGTCACATTATTAGGAGTGGAAGATAGAGATAATACTCTCAAATTATCCCTGAATTTACGAATATCGGTAATTCCTCCTAGTTGCCCACCCAACGCAGCATCTATCATTGCAGGAGTAAATCCTGATATATTATCAGTTAGACTGACTCCTGTTATTGGATCCACTATCATATCAGCCCCCGTATCAAATAGATCAAACATAAGTCCATCTGGAATATAACCATTAGAAAAAGTTGAGTTCTCTCCTCCTGCTCCTCCTCCGGTAACCTGATTTCTTACAAAATCAGCATAAGCCTCTCCCAATGCTACAACCCCTGGATAAGAAATAAGAGCAAAATTGGGAAATTCTCCATATCCGAAATTATGAATGATATGGGTTCTATATTTCATCCAATATATCTCACCTACAGATCTGTAGTGACTTGCATGACCAAACTCATGCATAAGAACCCTTCTTAAGCTAGCACTTGATTGAGTAGCTCCATACTTACTTATGATATCTGGAAGAAATCGTCTAGAGTTAAATACATCTGGTAGAATACTAAATTGTTCTAAAAAATCATCCGTTACCGGAGAAAGAATATTCTGCAACATAGGTGCTGCAGATGCACCCTCACTAGACATATTTAATATATTAAGTCCTGGCCTCGGCAAAGTAATACCTAAAGGTCCCGCTGTAGCGTGATATTCAACTATGTTATTAATATTATGAGAAGCCGCCCAATATGCTCTCCCATTGGAGTTAACATTTTGGGATTCATCATAGTATACATAATTATCATTGAAGGGGTACTGTCGCTTACCTACGTAGTCAGATATTACGACTAACCCTAGTATATATCTTAAATCCTTTACATTTGCCACACTATTTCTAAATACTGCCCATAACCACATATTCCCTCCATATGGTTTATCAACCAGCCAACATCCAGCATCATCGGTGGTAGCAAAATCAGAAAAGAACCAATTATCTTTGGTCTTGATTGTTACAGAAATAACCGCTTCAGGCAACTGAGTTGTAGAATTTTCTACTTGCACACACCCCGCAGGTCTACTCTTCATAACTGGTAATGCGCAGCCACACTCATTCGTCGTAGCTCCACCACCACCAGTGCCATCTGATACACATATGTATATCAGCTCATGAGGGAACACAGTATAGTCTACCACCATCTCAGGGATCAATCCTGGACCACAATCAGGTGGTGTAGGTACATAAGACAGACTATTATCAATATCGCTAAGATCTATTCCATGAGGACCATTAATATACGAACTTATTTCCTCACCATTGCCTGTAAGGTGGAAGCTTGTAGATAATACTAAAGGATCCGATTTATCAAGAAAAAGATCATCTATATCCTGATAAGTTACATCTAGAGGATAAGGCATGCCATCTGGTATGGTTGAGTATTTATAAGTATAGAGCATATCACTTACCACAGGATCTACATAATGCTCCCCTGCCTCAATAACCTCATACTCCAGTGGAAAATCAAACAACGGATTCATATTCGTAAATTCCCAATCCTCTAAAGTAGCCAGGTGATCTTGTGTGGTCGGTAGAAACTTGACATATGTATGCGTTTTACTTATAAGAGTAACCGATCCCCCATAAAACGACCTTCTTGCATAATTGATCGCAGTAACAGTAAATGGATTATTTCTTTTTTTACCAAGCGTCGTAAATTCGACGGTTTCGGTCCTGCCTCTATTTGTACTAGAATTACTTGCATTATTGATTCTCAATTCTACTTTCTCATCGGTAATCATATTATCAAGATCAAAATCATCTTGACATGCAGTTATCAATAAAATAAAAGTCAAAATAACACTAAATTTGGAAATTGTTTTTTTTGCATAATGATTAATTGGTATTTAATTGTTTAAGTGAAATATTATAACGCATAAAATCAAAATCTGTTGCTTTATAGTGTATATAAAAAGAAATTTTCTTTCAAGTCCCAGCATTTCGTAATGGCAAACTCATCAAACGACAAGTCCTTCACAAAAAGAGAATACATCTCCGTGAAAATCCATCCAATCCGTCCTCTTCGATGATAGCGTGGAACGGATCCGATTATTGCAAGAAATGGATCATATCAGACGGCGATTCGGTGCAGATGTTATTGGACGAGCTAGTGCGTTGAAATAAAAAAAATTGCAGAATCGCTAGCAACTGCTTAAATCGTAGAATCGCTTTATCTTATAAATTTACGCCTATAATATCTAACGTCTAGACAGATAAGAAGTCGATCTACTTCAAACAAAAATGGATAAAGCGCACAACACACTTTATCCATTTCATATCTATTCGATTTCCTATTTACTCTACTACCTCAAATGCAAATGGAGCACTCCACTCTATGATCTTTTCAAAACCAGTAGTTTCTTGTAAAAAATCATACTTCATTAGCCAATCCTGATTAATAGTAGTCAATGCATTCATGAATACATTCCTATCCAAAAACTCCCAGCAGTCTATATATTCTTCAAAACCATCATTTCCCTTAATATTATATGAAATCGTTATGGACACTCCGTCACATTTCCCATCAAAATCGATATTATCAGCTACAGCATTATCTTCTTCCTTACCAACCAATTGATTATCATTGTGCCTATCAAAATGGTACATCAAATATTTCCCAGAAGTTTCTAGCACAATTTCATATTCGAATATGTACTCCCCATTTTCATATATAGTATTTGCTCGCATAAAATCAACATAATTACCAGGTGATATGAATACTGGATCATACTTTTCGTCTACAATTATACTATTTACTCTATTTCCAGACCTATAGGTACTATCACTAGTAATATTGAACATCAAAGCACCCGGACGAAATGGAAACTCCCTGATCAAGTGCCTACGACGTGCACTAATATCATAGATCGAATCGGTAGAATAAAATCGAAACCTTACCGTATCTCCAACCGCATATATAGATTTATTTGGTAAGACTTCTACAGGAATCTCAAACAAATGAAATGTTGACTCCAGAGTATCTACTACACATTCTACACCTTCATTATTTTTAATACAACTAGTACTTAGAGCGATTAGCAATATCAAAATAACGGTAAAAATAGAAATCTTCATATATTTTAATTGAATACATCATATTGATCGACAAAGGTATTGTATGCAGTCACAATATTAGGAGTGGAAGATAGAGATAATACTCTCAAATTATCCCTGAATTTACGAATATCGGTAATTCCTCCTAATTGCCCACCCAACGCAGCATCTATCATTGCAGGAGTAAATCCTGATATATTATCAGTTAGACTGACTCCTGTTATTGGATCCACTATCATATCAGCCGATCATTGAGTTGATGCGCAGCGAAAATCGGTGAGCGCTTGCTAGGCCCGAAGGAAATGATTAAAGGAAGAGATGCTTAGGTTATGCGCTATAACTAGACGATATACCTAACCCCAAAAATCGCTACACAGTTACCAGCTCACAGATCGCAAGCGCTCAATGATCTTACATCTCTCCAATTCATCCAATCCTCATTCCATAAAAATGATTAAACTATAAAATGAACGATTCCCCAAAAAACTACATTAATACCACGACTATAAAACCAGTCCTATAAAACGATGAATATCGACTTTGACAAATTACATACTGAACTCACACTCACTACTTCCCGATCAGGAGGCAGCGGTGGTCAGCATGTAAACAAGGTAGAAACCAAAGTGACACTCAGATTTGATGTACAAGCATCTGAAGTATTATCCGATAGACAGAAAACCAAAATCCTAACCAAGCTCAAGAATAACATCAATCGTAAAAAAGAACTGATTATACATCAAGAAACAGATCGATCCCAACTTAAGAATAGACAGAAGGTGATCAAGAAGTTTGACCGATTGATAAAAAAAGCACTGAAAGAAGAAAAGAAACGAAAACCAACTCGTCCATCTGCAGCATCGAAAAAAGAAAGACTTCAAAACAAGAAAAAACGATCGGAAATCAAAGCAGGAAGAAAAAAAATCATTGATTATTAAAGTTCTATGTCGATTAGAGTGGGTAATTAAATAATGGATGGTTTACCGCGACCTAGAAAGATACCGAGATCTAGAGAGTTCGAGAAATCGAGAGTTATTGCACTTCACTGAGATAGATTGAAAGAATTTTACCAAAAAACATACTAAAACGCATTCGTTATGCTCACACATCTTTGAATTGTTACACTAACCGATGTGTATACCTTGCAAGTCACTTGGTTACATAAGCCATCTTGGTCTATGCATACAATTTTAGGAATCCGAAGACTCTGCTCTACATTCTTATATCTTGACATCTTGCAACCTTTGCACATATCTTTTAATCTCTTGAATCACTTTTGGCGCTAATATGAATGTAGACACCATCGTAGGAATTGCCATTAAAGCAAAAACGCCATCAATCAAATTTAACATCGCACTAAAAGGTGTTGTAGCAGCTAAGACTATACTTAATATGTAGAAGTAATTATAGTAGTGTTTTTTATCCGCACCTATAAGAAATGATAGGCATTTTGTTCCATAGTAAGAGTAAGAAAATAAAGAGGACAAACTAAATACGAATACACATATCATAAGTAAATAAGGTCCAATCCCTGGCATGGATTCACCAAATGCAGCAGCAGTCAAACTAACACCATTACTCGTAGTGGTTTCCCAAACTCCAGTAACCAATATGGCTAAAGCTGTCAAAGTACAAACCACTAATGTATCTATCGCAGGGCCTAGCATAGCAACTAAGCCTTCTCTAACTGGCTCATCTGTCTTAGCTGCTCCGTGTGCTAAAGGTGCCGTACCTATCCCGGCTTCATTAGAAAATGCTCCTCTTCGAATTCCATGTAATATCAATGCTCCAAGGACGCCTCCAAACATCGGATCTCCTTTATAGTGCTCCGCTGCAAAAGCATCTGTTACCATCATCATTAGATACTTCGGTACTTCTTCATAATGTGAACCTAGGATGATCATCACAAAAACAAAGTAGAGTAAAACCATACTCGGCACCATCTTGGCCGCTGTACTGCTTATTCTTTTCAATCCACCAAACATCACTAGGGAGGTCAATACTATTAATACGATAGCAATAACCATATTAGATGTAAAGCTTACCTCTACCCCATTAGGCACTAGGACAATATCATTGATCGCTTGTGTTAATTGGTTGACATTTACCACAGGAAGTGCTCCCAGCAACCCAAAAATACTAAACATAACTGCTAGTGGTTTCCAAGATTTACCTAATCCTTCCATTATAAAATACATAGGTCCTCCTTGTAACTCTCCCGCACTGTCTTTTCCTCTATACATTATCGCCAGAGTCGATGTAAAAAACTTAGTAGACATTCCTACAATAGCGCTTACCCACATCCAAAACATCGCTCCGGGACCACCAATAGAAATAGCTACTGCAACTCCAGCAATATTCCCCATACCAATAGTAGATGACAGCGCTGTTGTCAATGCTTGAAAATGACTTATCTGTCCAGCGTCATTGGGATCATCATATTTCCCTCGCAGTACTTGAATAGCATGCCCGAGATATCTGAAAGGCAAAAATCGAGAGAGTACCAAAAGATACAATCCTCCACCAATAAGCAAGAAAACCAATGGAGGTCCCCAAACAAAAGAAGAAAAGTCTGCAATTAATTTTTCTATTGACTCCATTCAATTAAATATTTTTGTCAATATAGTGAGTTATTGCAATGTGAAAAACATATTGCACAAAATTTAAATTAACTTCTAATAGTCAACTTCTAGAAGCAATTAGGCGGTTCAAGCGATTTGGCGATATGAGCAGAAAGCCCTTCTGAAGACCTATAATTTACTTCTTTCGCAAAAGTGAGATTTGTTTTACACACTTTATTGCATCAACAAAGAAGAGCTAAAAATTTACTTATATAATGATTTTTTTTGCTTTAATCCTCACACTCAACCTGAATGATATCAGATAGATTATCGATAAGAACGTGGCCGTTATATGGCACAAGTACAGGTATGTTATAATATGCCTCAATGGTTATAAATTCATAATCTATTGTAGGCGCAAAATTCAAATCTATAGTCTCCCATTCCGAATTAATGACTGGATTTGATACAGCAAGCAATTCTCTTTTATTACAATATGAATTACCGCCCCATAAACGTAAAATTACAGGAGTGGTATAGTTGTAGATTTGTGAATTATCTTTAGGCTGAATAGAATGAAGTCGAGAACCACTCACATAATTTTCGGCTTGCAATAAAGTAATAGATATCCGATAGCATTTCCCACCCAACATTGGCGTCAGGTCCTCATCCTTAGTAGCTAATTTTTGACATACTGATTCCCACGTCTCATTATCTCTTACCACCAACCCCAAATAGGTATTACCATCATATGGTTCATTCTTTACTCCCCAATATCCACCAGGATGTATATCTGGCGCAGACTCTTTAGGGAAATCAATAAGTCCACAATCATACCATCCTTTAATTTTTTTTGAAGCCCCTCCTTTTCTTGGTGTATCTTCAAAAGATGGATTATTTAGTTTTATAACATCCATTTGCGAATACGAAATCACAGAAAACCCAATAAATAGTAAAGCAAGTAAAATTCTCATTTCTTCATGTTTTGTAATTAGTTAATACCTGTTACAAATCTAAACGAAATATCTATTCGATTCGTCATTCTATAGTCAGACGTTTCACTTTTCATTTAGTTAAAAAATAGTGTCTTACAAAAAAATCCCCCAACAAGTAATTAGCTTATTTGGGAAATATTTCAACCTTTAGGTTACATTTTCAATGCCTATCGCTCAACTACTATTTTCTTAGTTGCCGACTGACCTCCATTCTTGGTCCACCATAAAGTGCTTTTGTTTTAGGATTCCAACCAACTCCATCTCTATAGTCAAAAAGAAATACTCCATTCACAAAAATTCCGATTTTCCACCAACAGTGTTGTCCACGGTTCATTATTCGGTTCCGGATTCAATTGTATCTTATATATCGCATCTTGATCAAAATCTTGTGATGGATTACATTCTTGCAAAGGACCAGTAGGATAAGACTGGATTCTTTTGGTATGTACGTATACAAAATCATCTGAATATTTTATTTTTTGGCAATTAACAAGAATGTTATTTTTAGTGCTGTAGAATTACCTGATACATAATATGTATCAGTCTCAATTGTATTCTGCAACCATGATGTGATGGCTGGCGATAGTTGTGCTTGAGCATCAAAACTAAGCAAATTAAAGATCCAAAAAACTAAAAGTTATTTTCATAGTTTCCAAGTTAGATTTTTAGTTGGACAAGTTGTTTTTGTGTATCCTTCGCTTTAGAATAGTATATTTATATTATTCTTCAGATTACGTTTTGAAGTAGTAGAACTTTTAAAGATATTATCCATTAAGTCTTGTCAAATATGAAGCAAAAATATAAAGATAGATACAAACCACTAGATTTAGAATTTACGGAAGAAAAAGACTTTACGCTGATCAACTGTCCAAAGTGCAGTTGTGAAACACCATCAGCCAATATCGACTTAGCTGAAAAACTGGCCAAATGCGATAATTGTAATGCTTTATTCTCAATTATGGATAAGGTTGTGAAATTACAATCTACAGAAGCTAGTGAAGAGGTATCTAAACCTGTCGGTGTTGACATTTTAGAATACAATGGACAACTAGAGCTGACTTTGAATCAACCAGCTTCAATTTTTCATACTATTTCAGCCTCCCTAAGTCCACTCTTAGCTTTCGTGTTTTTGGGTATCTATTCTGACTCTGGTAAATCTTTACTAATTTATCTATCCTTGGCTTTTGCTTTTGCCTTTGTATATTCTCTTATTAACCTTATTCGATATAAACTGAATAAGATTTACGTTTTGGTAACTCAAGATGATCTTTCTATCGAATACCGACCTAAGAACTTTATCAGTGACAAGATGTACTCTTCAGAAAATATTGAACAACTATTTGTAAAAAAAGACCACAATGGACTTTGTTTGCAGATGATAGTCAATGAATCTGAAGGTCAAAAAACTGAGAAACTAATCGGTCGATTTACTGATATTACTAAGGCAAAATATATAGAACAAGAAATAGAAAGATACCTAGGAATAAAAAACAAGAAGGTTCCAGGGGAAGAAATGTAACTTAACCCGAATTAACCGAATATTGGACACATAAAACATTAACTTAAAAATCGTATGATTGTCTTCATTTAGTGGTTTATCTCCCAAGGCCGTATTATACACCATCTCACTATAATGGTCGTAAAACCTTCTAAATGTAAGCTCATTCCCTTCCGAGATTAATTGCAACATATGATGGTGATCCGTCAAATATAAAGCGCTTATTTGATGAAATATTATAAATAAACCTATTCATAAGACAAATAGGTTCGTAAAATCCTTCGTCTCGATTATTTTTTTCTCATAATGGTCAATCCATCGCGTAAAGGGAGCAGTAGTGTTTCTACTCTTTTATCATCTTTCATCTTCTGGTTGAATTCCATCAATGACTTTGTAGTAATATCTTTACCTCCAGAATACACCTTCCCATCCCATAGTACATTATCCGCAAGAATGTAACCACCCTGTCTTACTTTATCTATAACTAGATCAAAATACATAGAATAATCCCTCTTCTTTGCATCGATAAATATGATGTCAAATTGCCTGTAGAGTTGACCAATGATTGTCTTGGCATCACCTATATGAGAGGTAATTTGATCTCTAACCCCGGCTTTCTTGAAGTACTTATCAGATATATGATTTAATTCTGGGTTGACTTCTATCGTATGAATATGTCCATTCTCCGGCAACCCTTCAGCAATACAAATAGTGGCATATCCGGTAAAGGTACCTATCTCTAGTACTTGTTTCGGAGAAACTAATTTACTAAACATACTCAGAAACCTACCTTGTACTGGACCAGATGCCATACGTGGAGCAAGTGTCTTAAGATGCGTCTCTCTATACAATTGATGTAATATTTCAGATGGCTGATCCGATACAGATTCACAATAAGAATAGATGGCCTTGAATGAATGTTCGTCGATCATACTGTTGGAGAAAATCTCTTTTTTAAATAAGGATACGACATAACAATTGCAAGAATAATGCCTCCTCCAATATAGAAGTTAGTAGTCAATTGTTCGTATTCTTTTAAGATGACAGCTGCCAACACAATTCCATACAATGGCTCTAAATTAATAACTAAATTAGTAGCATATGCTGACAATGCCTTCAGTGCTCTTAGATTCAAAATATAAGCAAGTGTTGTACATAGTAATGCAAGAATAATCACATATACCCAATCAGAAATACTTGGCGGAAAAAATTGAGAAAGATCCAAATAAGAACCGCCAAAAATAAAAAGTAGACTGATAAATATCCACGCACTTCCTAGCTGAAGAAATGTAAACATGTATGGTGTTGTACTATCTACGTACTTCTTATTTAACGTACCAAATAATGCCGCGAAAAAAGCCGAGGCAATCCCCACAACGACTCCATTGCGCATACTGATGTCGATGCTATTGACCACCAAAATCATCCCAGGCACTATTAATACCCCTAGTAATATCTCAAGTGGATCGATTCTCTTCTTCATAATCCATGGCTCCAACAAAGAGGTAAAAATAGTAGTCGTAGCCATGCAGACTAATGCCACAGAAGCATTCGCCAGCTTGATAGATCCGTAAAAACAAATCCAATGAACAGCCACAATACAACCAATCAACATGATCGGTGTAGCAACTGCTCGTTTGATAGTCAATAAATCTCTTCCAAGTCTGATAAAAAACAACAATGAAAAGCTAGTAATCAACACCCTCCACCACACCAATATCACAGCTGGCAACTGTATTAAATCTCCCAATACAGCTGTAAGACCATACAAAAGCACAGCAATATGAAGTTCAATATATGGTCGTTTATCATTTGACATAATCCCAAAAATCTAAAATAGTCGAATGTCTAAAAATCGAACGTCGAGCAGTCAAACGTTTAAATAGTCAACATCTTAAAATCTCGTCATCTCTAAATCTTGATCTCTCGAATTCTATGCAATTAAATCATCTTCTCTGGTCTTACCCATGCGTCAAATTCCTTTTCTGTCAAGTACTTCAAACCAAGAGCCGCAGCTTTTAATGTTGTGCCTTCTTTGTATGCTTTTTTAGCTATTTCTGATGCCTTGTCGTAGCCGATTTTTGTATTCAGTGCAGTTACAAGCATGAGAGAATTATTCAAGTTTTCTGTGATTCTTTCTTGGTTTGGTTCGATTCCAGTTGCACAGTTGTCATTAAAGCTAACACATGCATCGCCGATCAACCTTGCAGACATTAAGAAGTTATAAATCATCATCGGTTTGAAAACATTCAATTGAAACTGACCTGTCATACCTCCGATATTGATGGCTACATCATTACCCGCTACTTGTGCCATAGCCATAGTCAGTGCTTCAGATTGAGTAGGATTTACTTTTCCAGGCATTATAGATGACCCTGGCTCATTTGCTGGGATGGTGATTTCTCCTATCCCACATCTTGGACCAGAAGCCAACATTCTGATATCATTTCCGATTTTCATCAGTGATACTGCCGCTGTCTTCAATGCTCCATGAGATTCCACTATCGCATCGTGCGCCGCTAATCCTTCGAATTTGTTTTTACCCGTAACGAAAGGTAGACCTGTCAACTTAGCGATGTGCTTTGCAACCAATTTATCATATCCTTTTGGAGTATTCAACCCTGTTCCTACAGCTGTACCGCCAAGTGCTAGTTCTGATAAATGCTTGAGTGTATTCTTAATCGCTGCGATACCATGATCTAGTTGTGACACAAAGCCACTAAGCTCTTGTCCCAGTGTGATAGGCGTCGCATCCATGAAGTGCGTTCTTCCTATTTTTACCACTTTCATGTACTTCTTCGACTTGGCTTTGAGCGTATCTCTCAGTTTTTCCATTCCTGGGATAGTACATTCTACGATCGCTTTGTATGCAGCGATGTGCATTGCCGTTGGGAAAGTATCATTACTCGATTGAGATTTATTCACATCATCATTTGGATGAAGTACTTTTGACTTATCAGTCAGTTTACCGCCTTTGATCACATGACCTCTGTTGGCAATTACTTCATTCACATTCATATTAGATTGTGTGCCAGATCCAGTCTGCCATACCACTAATGGAAATTGATCATCCAACTCCCCAGCTAAGATTTCTTTACAAACTTTGCCAATAAGTGTCGCTTTTGCTTTTGGTAGCGCGCCCAATTCTGCATTAGTTTTTGCTGCTGCATTTTTCAAAATTGCAAAGCCTTCGATTACTTCTTTTGGCATCAGTTGTCCACCGATTTTGAAATTCTCTATTGATCGCTGCGTTTGCGCTGCCCAGTACTTATCCGCTGGCACTTCTATTACACCAATGCTGTCTTTTTCCTTTCTTGTTTTATTCTTTGCCATGATCAATTTTTAGATTTATATCCTTTGGGAATGTGGTTAGGTCCAGCTGATTAACATACGATATCATCATCTGTTCTTCAACTAACCGCAAATGTAATGAAAATGAATGTTGTTGATAAGGTGGGGAGGAAAAAAGTATCTGAAGATCTCGGAGGTCTTCGAGACCTCCGAGATCTCTTATCATAAAAAGTCAACTTTTAGGAAACAACATACTCAAATCAAACTCAAGATCCAGTGCAGATGTCGGAAGTCTTGAAGACTTCCGACATCTTTAGTTAAAATCTAAAATATCGCATGAATATTCACTGTAGTGGAAACACATCACTCAAATCAATTTCAAGATCTGGCATTGTATAAGAGGAAACTTTATCATTACGGGTCATGGCAGGTCTTCGTTCATAGACTCCATTTACAAGAACGAATATCTGAACGATATAATCTTTAGGGTAGACAATCCAATACTCTTTGACCCCAGCTTCTTCATACAAATCATACTTATCATTCAAGTCCGTCTTGGATGTGCTGTCAGATAATATCTCTATAACCCAATCTGGAGCGCCTACACAACCAGCATCTTCAATTTTTGATAGGTTACAGACGACTGAGATATCAGGCTGTACTACTGATCTCGCCTTATTTTTATCTTTTAAATTGAATGGTAAAATAACATCAAATGGCGCTGGATATACTTTGCACGATCTTCCAACTAGAAAGTTCGCAACCAGCCTACTAAGATTCATTAGAATCTCTTGGTGATAAGATTTTGGAGCTGGACTCATCTTAAAGATCTTTCCCTTAATTAGCTCTACCATTTCATCAAATTCGAACTTAATATAGTCGGCATAAGTATATTCCTTGTTATACTCAGCGGCAGGATCCTTTATGATGTTTTGGTTATCTTCTTTCATTGTAAATGATGTATGATTTCAAAGATAAGGATTATTTCTTATGCTTTTATTTGCATTTCTAACTCGTGTGTATGACAAAATACACATAATCTATATTCATTTCTAATGTCAACACCTAGAATGATTGGAAAAGTACCTAATCAATCTTCAACACAGAACCCATTTTAATTTTCTGAAATGCCAGAGCAGTGCAGATGTCGGAGGTCTCCAAGACCTCCGACATCTTTAATTATTCCCTCAAAAACTTCCGTAACACCCTACCCGATATCCGACTCAATATCTCATACGGTATTGTCCCAGCCGCTCTAGAGAGATTTTCAATACTATGTATTTCATCAAAGATAATAACCGTATCCCCTATAACTGGATCTGGAACATCCGTCAAATCTACAATCGTAAGATCCATACATACATTCCCTAAGATAGTTGCTTTGGCTCCATTAATCATAAACGAATAGTTTCGATCGCCAATATAACGCATCACTCCATCAGCATAGCCGATGTTGACAATTCCGATTTTAGTGTCTTTTTCTAAAATTGTCTTTCGATTATATCCTACGCTTTGTCCAGTTTTCAGTTCTTTTATTTGTATCAAACTGGCGGATAGCTTATGTGCTTTTATTAATGATCCTCCTATCTCCGAATTCTTATCAATACCATACAACCCAATCCCTAATCGTACATAATCATACTGTTGATCCGGAAACCTAGAGATACCACCAGAATTCAATATATGTTTTGCAGGTTTGATTTTGAGAGATTCCGTAATCACATCATAATATCTATCAAACAGTTCAAACTGTCCTAATGTATATGCATCATCCGCCGAATCTTCGCTGCTTGCTAAGTGACTGAATATCGTTTTTACCTCTATTTTTTCACTTAATAGCAATTTAGCTACTTCAACCAGATCGTTTTCTTGAAATCCCAAGCGGTGCATACCTGTGTCCACTTTGATATGAATAGACACTGCTTTTTTAGATTGCTTGCTGAAATCCGCTACCCTCTTAAGTTGATCTATGCTATATATTTCTGGCTCCAAACCGTACCGAACCATATCAGCCAAAGAAGTAATATCTGGGCTTAGTACCATAATAGGCGTATTGATACCAGCAAGTCTCAGTGTGATTCCTTCATCTGCAAAAGCGACGGCAAAGTAGTCTACACCATTCCTTTCGAGGAGACGAGCCACTTCTTCCGATCCTGATCCATAAGCGGATGCTTTGACTACGGCTATGATTCCTGTTTCAGTTTTTAAATATGACTTATATACTCTTAGGTTTTGCTCTAAGGCGTTTAGGTCAATACTTAATTCAGCGCTATGACTTTTTTCTATCAACCGACGACTGACATCCTCGAGTTTATATTTCCTAGCTCCTTTGATTAATATTCCCCGATTCTTTATTGGAAAATTGTGTAGGTCATTTAAAAGAGCCTCTTTTGATTTATAGAAAGTCACTTTGATTCCGTGCGTATCTATATCAAATTCGTTTTCTGAAATATAGATTAATTCTGCCAAATTCCACATTCGACTCTTTTCGATTATGCTTGCAAACACATCAATCTCCTCCATTCCCGATTGATCAAATGCACTGATAATGGCAAGTTTCGTTCTTTCTGGCGCGTGCTGTCTTAAGAACTCCACACCGTACGAATAGGAATCCAAATCAGCGCTGTAGGCATCATTTACTATAATCGTATTTTGAATTCCTGCTTGCATCTCTAGGCGCATTTTCAGTCCTGAGACACGGTTTATTCTTTCTTGCAATTCATTTACAGGGACATTCAGATGTAACATAAGAGTAACACAATGCATGACATTTTCAAATGATGGAAGATCTATCAAATGGAAATGCAATTGATGTTCTTGTCCTTTATAATCGAAGACAATTTTTCTTTCTTTATTTGTTGTCGAATTTTCGTGTATTTCAACATCTCCCTTCCCCATGGTACTCCATGTGAACGAATCTATTTCATGATATTCTTTATTGTAAACATCACCAATTTCTGGAAAGTTAGTCTTGTATATGATCGTATCTACCGATCGGAAGAGAATCATTTTCTCAGCTGCCTTCTCTGCACCAGAATCAAATCCTTCTGCATGTGCAGATCCGATATTCGTAATCAATCCTATGTCTGGCTGTAGCATATTCAGATGATTAGTCATCTCTCCTTTTTGAGATATTCCCGCCTCGAACAGGCCAATCTCATGATAATCTTCTATCGCAAGGAGTGACAGTGCCATCCCAATCTGCGAATTGTAGCTTTTTGGACTTTTTACGATCACATATTTATCGTGCAGCATCTGATAAAGCCATTCTTTGACGATAGTCTTGCCATTACTACCTGTGATTCCTATTTTCTTAAGGTTTGGGAATGATGCCCTGTGATATGTGGCTAGATCTTGAAGAGATTTCAACGTGTCATCAACAAAAATATAGTTGGCATCACCATATTCACTATCGTATGATCTGTCAGCGATCACAAAATTTCTTACGCCTAGCTCGTAAGCATTTGCTATGTAAGTATGCCCATCACTCATCGCCCCTGGCAAAGCAAAAAACAACGTGTGCCGTGCAGAAGTTATCTGCCGAGTATCAACAGAAACAGCCTTGATCGTCGACTCTAACACAGTGTTAAATGAGCCGCATTGTAAAATTTTCGCTATTTCTGATATTTGATATTTCATTGTTGGATTAAGTGCTAGAAGTTAGTTAGAAGGTAATATTTATCGTTTTTGTATTTTAGCATTTAGCGTTAACTAAGCTGATAACATTTTCTACAATACAATAATCAGGATTCTTTATGACCAAGCATTTCCTCTTCATTAAACTTTTCGATTACCTTTTGAACCTCCTCTATTAGCCTTTGCTTTTCAGGGATGTAGTAAACATACTTTGATGCAAATATTTGATTTGAAATTCCTCCAAGAGCATATTCAGCTTCAATCTCATCTTTATCAGTACATAATATTATCCCTATAGGCTCGTTATCAAACTCATCATTAACTTCTTGCTTATAATAGTTTAGATACGAATTCATTTGACCAACATTGTCTGACTTCAACTTTTGCATTTTCAGATCTATTAAAACATAGGCTCTCAAAATTTTATTATAAAACACCATGTCAATATAATTATGATTATTTCCTACAGTGATTCGCTGTTGTGACCCGACGAACATGAATCCTCTTGCAAGTTCCAAAAGAAAATCTTCTATATATTCTATTAGTCTCTTTTCCAAATCACTTTCTAAAATTGGTTTGTTTTCGGGAATACCTAAAAACTCTAATACATATGGCTCTTTTATTAAATCCTCAGGTTTTTCCATGAATTGCCCTTCTTTAGAAAGACGATAAACTGTTTCTTTATTAATTTCACCTTTTGAAAGTAACAACCTTTCAAAAAGAGAGCTTTTCATTTGTCTTTTCAATTCTCTTACTGACCAATTTGAATTCTTTATTTCTTCTTCATAAAATGACCGTTTATCTTCATTTTCAATCGTCAATAATTCACAAATATGAGTCCAACTTAAGTGTCCAGTCAGTGACTGGACAGATTCATATTTCAAATAAAATTGACGCATATTAAATAGATTGGATCTTGAAAAACCCCTTCCGATCTCCTTTGTTAATTTTTGAGACAATTCTAAAATAAACTGTCTTGAGCTTAACCTCTCTGCATTTTCTTTCTCAGCAATCAATTGTCCAATATTCCAGTAAGTTGTTATCAAACCACTATTAATCTGTCTCGACAGTTGCGCTTTACCCTGTGATAAAACATTTCTGATTTCAACAATCAATCCATTGTAATCAACATTTTTCTTATCAGGGTGCATAGTTTTTTTCTTAGTTTTATTTCCGTCAAAATCTCAAAAACCATATAAGCTTCTAGTATTATATAATACATATATCAGCAGCTGGCATAGATAAAATTACAAATGAAATAATACTTTAACTCCCGTATGATTTATGTGATTAGTCATACAAGATAATTATTCCATTACAATCCACTTACAAGTCGAAACCGATGTCTTTTCTATAATTTTTCTTGTCAAATGTGATCAATTCTGCATTTTTCATAGAGATTGCGACCGCTTCAGCTGTATCATCCCCAAAAGAACTAACTGCGATTACTCTCCCTCCATTTGTAACTATATCCTCACCAACTTGCTTTGTCCCTGCATGGAATACAATGCTATCTTCTACTCTCTCTAGTCCAGTAATAGATTTTCCTTTTTCATATGCTTCAGGATATCCACCAGAAACCAACATCACCGCTGTACATGATCTTGGATCATGCTCAAGTGGCAGATTATCAAACTCATCCGTTCCTAAAGCCTCTAATATAGGTAAGAAGTCAGAGTCTATTCTCGGCATGACGACTTCTGTTTCTGGATCACCCATTCTACAGTTATACTCTATTACTTTCGGCTCACCATCTACACTGATCAAACCTATGAATATAAACCCTGTATAAGCGATTTTTCTTTTCTGAAGTCCTGAGATAGTAGGCTTGATTATTCTTTCTTCTACTTTCTGCATCATCACTTCATCTACGAATGGTACTGGAGAGATGGCCCCCATTCCACCAGTATTCAAGCCTG
>Ga0209187_1001752_pt1 | contig 23506 bp, 43 predicted proteins | sample BantaG_FD_187430 | JGI IMG/M metagenome (GOLD analysis project Ga0209187, IMG submission 187430) | Marine algal microbial communities from Bantry Bay, Ireland - BantryBay_4 metaG (SPAdes) (version 2) | ecosystem: Host-associated > Algae > Red algae > Unclassified | place: Bantry Bay, Ireland...
TTTCTCAAACGATGGAACAAATGAAAAAACTATTGGCTCAGGAAGCGGGGGCGGTTCAGGTGTCAACTTCTTAGCTGAACTAAATGCAGACTTTGAAGCCGGAACTGATTCTTGGACAGCAAGCGGTGGAACTTTTCAAGCTGATACAACAACACCTCTTTTTGGTTTACAGTCAGGGCTTTGGGATTCAAACGCAAGTGGACAAACTTTAAGTTCAGCTCTAGTTGAAATGAATAATTTTAGGGGTGCGGTTGGAAGAAAATGCCAAGCCGAAATTACTTATAGATCGGTTGCTTTAACAAAAGGCGACTTAGTTTTAAACGTTTTAAACCAGTCAGATGAGCTCATAGCTTCAACTGCAATAGATGAAACAATTGGCGATAAGGTTGGGAAAGCCGGAATAAGCTTTGACTGCTTAGAACTTGGTGACTCTTTAAAAATTCAAATAGAGTCAACTGTTACGGACGCAGAGATCATTAGAATTGACGATGTATTTTTAGGAACGGGAAAGAATTCTTTTAGTGTTGCTCAGAATGCTTTTTATGGTGGCATAACATGGGCCAACGATTGTGACTGGACTTCTACAAGTACATCACCTATTACTCCAACGGACTCAAACTGTACAGCTTCAATTGATGGAAATATTAGTTTTCCAAATATAAATCAACCAGTTTTTACACTTGATAAAATAAAGCCAAGTACACGATATAAAATAAAAATGAATGCTTTATTCATTGGTCAATCTGAAGCTATTCGATGTGAATTTAATCTCTACAAAGGTTCTATTAATACAGCCAATATAATTGGTCACCTAGATATTGCTGATTTAGTTGGTGGCGCTACACAGTCAAAAACTTCTTCTTTGTTAATTGGCGAGTTTACTTCAGGGCCAAATGATACGAGTGAAACAATTGTTCTTGGCGTTGCTAAGGGTGGGGGGAATAATGGCTGTATCATTAGTAATAGAGATCAATTATTAATGACAGCAAGTGTTTATGAATACCCTTCGCAGCCTCTAGATGCGGTTACCTTAGAGACAACTGGTTTTGTAGTTAATGGTAAAATAACAGGCGGTTTAACAGGTAACCCAGCATTAGGAACAACTTTGCAAGCCAACTATATACTTCCAGAATCAACTTCTTTAATCGCTGAGGTTTCTAGTGGTTCTTCTCCTGTTAATATAACGTGTAAGAATCAAAACTCGTCTGGAACAACTTGCTCAGGGGCTAATGAAACACTAGGGATTGAAGTTAATATTCCAAAGTCAGGGGTTTATAGAACTTGTATGACGTTTAATCATTACGTTGTTCTCAATAATGGAACAACGGTTAATAATTTCAAGCTAGCAAGAATGAGTGGTGACGGTGCTACGATACTTGAAGAGGGTGGTAAGATTATAAGTAATCACTTTGGATTCCCTAATAACGTGTCTGGTTCGAGGGTTTTAAGCGTATGTGAAAACTTTTATCTAAATGCAGGTAAAAACTCTGTTAACTTGATTTCAAGAAATACTTTCGTGGCAGGAACTATTTCTAATAACAATATTTTAATGGAGGGGCTAGACCCTGTTTCAAACCCTACTCAAGACAGGACGTTTGGTTTTTCAATGTTCTCACTTTCTGAAAGCTTTCCAACACCAGTTTTTACTGACTTGAGAAATAGTTTAGCAAATAAGCTTGATATTGGTGAAGAGGGGGTTAAGGAGTGTCACTTGTTTCTTGGCGATATTGAATCATCAACGGGTCTTGGGCGAATAATACCAAGCAATTGCGTCTTGTCGGCTACGGATATTGGAACGAATGGAGTTAAAATTGATTTTCAAACAGGTTATTTTAACGAGTTACCAACCTGTACTTGTTCAATGTCTCAGGGTTCTTTTATCCAAACAAGCTGTATTCAAAGACAAATAGGAACACCAAATGAAATTGAGATATTTTCATCAGCAAACGCAGCTTTAATCTTAAAATGTACGGGGAAATAACATGAAATACTTACTGATTTTTTTAACATTTAATGCTTACGCCAACTTCTTTCCAGTTGGGAAGGACGGAGCAAAGACAACTTACGGACAAAAAGAGCTCTGTGAAAAACAAGAAAGCGCACCTTGTTTCAACATAACTGGAAAGGATTATCGCTATTACGATGTAGCTCAAAAAACAGTTGAAGAAAGTGATTATGGAAAACCAATTTACGGCCAAAACAAATTAGCAAAAGAGTGTGCTGAAGGAAATTGCTATAAAATTTTAATGGAATACAGAGGCAATAACACTTGTTCTGAAGCTGGCGAAGGTTACTTTCCAAAGCAAAAAGAAAGCATGGTTGTTTGTGCAATAATTGATTCTTACGAAAAAAATTCAAAGGTTGTTAAGTACTTAAAGTTAAACGAAGAAAAAAAAGCAGCCATTGAAGGCGTTGAAAAAGAAAAGCGTGACTTAGAAGAAGAGATTGAGATTGAGCTTCAAAACCAAAAATTTGGACAAGAGCTTTATGCAAGAATAAAAGTTCTTCATAATAGAAGAGGTTTTACGAAAAACCAAAAGAAACAGATTAGAAGTAACTTTGCAGAAATCAGAAACCTTCTTTTGGATGGTGATATTGAGATGGCAAAAGAAGAGATTGAAAAAATCGAACCAGTTGAAAACCTAATTCTACAAGAAGACATTGACAGTATTTTAGCAATTATCAACAACCATTTAGGAGTTTAATATGACTGAAGAAATTAAAGAAGAAGTTAAGGAAGAAAAAAACAATATCGTTAAAGAATTTATTGGGAGCGAAAGCAGTAACCCATTACTTTCAAAATCTATTTGGCTTGGTGTTGCAACTTCGGTTTTACCATTCTTTCCAAAAGCTATGGTTTGGTGGACGAATCACCCTCAATTTGCTTCGGTAATTATAGGTGTCTTAATTGTACTTATAAGATTAGTTACAAAGAAAGAGCTAGATTTTAAAAGTATCTTTGGTAAAAAAGAGGCTTAGGTTTTCTTGAGTACTCTTAAAATAATTTGGTCATTTCTAATTATTATTCCCGAAATTTGGGAATTTGTTAAAAGCGCACAGGAGCGTGAGATTGAAGCTGCTCAAAAAAGAAGAGAGAAAAAAGTAAGACTTAATGCAGCAAAAAGAGATATGGAATTAATAAACAAAGCCTTTAAAGAAAAAAATGAGAACATAGTCGTTGATGTTTTCAAGGGGGGACTATGAGAGTAGTCCTCCTGTTTTTATTCACTAGTTGCTCAATGTTTTCACCAAAGAAAAAATCTATAGCACCCCCTAAACTTGATCTTAATATTAGGTTTCACGACTTTGAAGATGGTGAGAGAAGGGCTTGTTTAAAAAAAGAAGATATTACAAAGCTCAACACTCTAAGGTTAATGAGTGGACAAGATAATTGAGTCATTTGTTCACGACCCCTTAAGTAAAATTGTCGTACTATTTTCGTTGGTTATTGCGGGGCGCTACTTTAAAAAGTACAGCGACTTAATAGAAAGCAAAGTTGAAAAAATAGCTGATTTTGAGAGCAAGATAGACTCTTCAATAGGTGAATTAGACAAGGCATTTAAGGTCTTTAGTCAGTCAATTTCTAAAGCCAGTGATAAAATTAGAGATGAATTTTATGAGCTTAAATCAGACCTAGTAAACTATCAAGATGATGTTTTGAAGCGAGTTCAGAAGATGGAGCTTGATTCAAACAGGGATAGAATTAAGTCTGATAATGATATGAGAGACAGTGTTTTTTCTTTAGAAAAGAAAGTTAAGAAGCTGGATGAAAAACAGGGCGTTTTTACGAGCCAGTTAAAATTATTTACGAAGAGAATAGCAAGAGAGTTTAAAGACAAGGATGAAGAGTCTATAAAGGCGAAAGAGGCTTTCAAAAAGGTCTTTGAAGGGCACAAGAAAGAGTTAGAAAAGCAAAGCTTGGTGCTAAAAGAGATTGAAAATAAAGTTTTTGGTCTAAAGAAAGGGGAATAATAAATGGAATTTAAAAAAGCCGTTGATATAGTTTTAAAACTAGAGGGTGGTTTCGTTGATCATCCAAAAGACCCCGGCCTTGAAACTAAATATGGAATCAGCAAAAGGTCTTATCCTGACTTAGATATAAAAAAACTTACCAAGAAACAAGCTAGGGAGATTTATAAAAAGGACTATTGGGATAAATGCTCTTGCGATACTTTGCCTGAAATAATGAGGCTTGCTGTATTTGATTGCGCTGTAAATCAGGGAGTTTCTAGGGCCTTGAAATTCTGGGACGCAATTATAATAAGTGGAATAAGAGGTGATGAAAAAAAGTTTATCACTTACATGGATAAAAGAAAGAGCCATTATTTTAGGCTTAAAACCTTTCCTGTATTTGGCAAGGGTTGGATAAATAGACTTTTACACGTTTATAACGAAACATTACTGGATAAATAATGGCCCATAACTTTAAAAAGGTTTGGATTCAAAAGAAGGCGAGCGTCCTAGCTTTAAATGCTGGTGTTATTGACTCCGTTTTAATAAGCAACTTTTCAAAGATTGACTATAAAATTACAGTAAAAAGAAATAATAAAATTTTAAGCTTTAATGTTTTACTTATAAATTCCGATAGCGAGTTAAGCTGGCAAATTTACTCTGTGATTGGAAAAATAAATATTAACTTAGACTTTATAAGCGTCCTAGGAAGGGCCGATTTAAATCTAGTTAACAATGAAGCTGAAGGTCTCGCAGTAACTTTTGAGCGGTTAATAACTAACATTTAAAGGAGCTATAATGTTAAAAAGTTTTCACGTTAAAAATGGTTTAATTATTGGTGACCAATTCGATAACGACAATGGGGTTGGATTGATAAAAGGTTCGGGAGCGCCGGGCGGTGATTCAGGAGAACAAGATGATTCAGGCCTTGGAATGGTTTATGTCGACACAGCGACAGGTGATCTTTATAAGAAGCAATCAACATCAGGAAATGACTCAAGTGATTGGGCCGTAATTGGTGCTGACCAAAGCTCAAAAATAACTGGTATTACTTCAAACTCTCCTCTTGATGATGTTTTTGTAAGAAATGTTAAGGGAGTTGAGTGGGAAATTTCAGTTGAGAAAGTTGGCGAAGAAAGTTCACGAGTTTATTTTAAATTATTCCTAGGTCACAATGCGACTCAAACTGTAGATGCAACAACTGTTGATTATACTGAGTTCGCTTTTTTATCTTTAGGTAATGAGTTTAACTATTCTTATACAATTGCACTTGGTGGAACTGGTGCGGCTCAACAAGCCTATCTTAACTTTAACACAACAGAAGCAAGTGGTATTAACGTAACAGCAAGAAGGACTGATCTTAAATAATGAGTTTCGATGAATCAAAATCTTTAGAAGCAGAAAACGGATTTACTGTAAAAAAGGGGGCCGGTCTTTATTCAGGAGCTGGCTCTCCTATTGGTTTTGGTTCGGGGGTTAAGTTGGGCTCTATTTATATAAACTCACTTACAGGAGACCAGTATAAAAAAGTTGGAAGTACTGTAAACGATTGGGCGTTACAAGTTTTTAGTGACGGCTCACTTGGTGGTGTTGCAGCCAGTTATGTTTTTAATTTAGGAACAGGATTCGGAGGAAAGAAAGCTAATGAGTAATGCAGTAAAAATAAATAGAGTGGATACAGCCGCAGCTTTTACAACCGCTAACTTGGTTTTAGAATCAGGCGAGCAGGCGTGGGAAGTTGATACGCAGAAATTAAAAATCGGTGACGGGCTTACGGATTGGATTAACCTACCTTACCAATTCATAAGCTCGTCAGTTGATAACATGGTTATCGTGAAACAAGCCTCTGACCTTGTTAATATTGATAGTACAAAAATATACTTAATAGATGGAAAGATAGATCTTGGAACTCAATCAATCGAAGTTCCAGATACAGGTTTTTTTTACCAAGGGTTAGATTATTTTGTCAGCTCCTTGTATTCAACAGAAGATAACTATACGATGTTTGTTAATAAAACTGGTGAATATTCTGGGAACGTAAGGTGTACAAACGTAGAGCATTACGTTAATGGTGTAAACTCTCAGGTTTTCAATTTAGACAATCAAGGAAACTTCGGAGCGGCTGAATTTATATCAGCCAACTTTGGAAACTTTTCAGTTAACACAACTTCACTTGGAACTTTAAAAGGTTATAGGCAATTCAGAACAAATGACGCTGCTTTTATTAAAATTGTAGACGGCTTAATTCTTGACGATACATGGGCCGGTGGCATGTCAGTTGAAGAAACAATTCTTTTATCAATACCGGCTGGTTGTACAATTTTTAAAAAGGGCGCAAGCCTTCTCTTTGAAGGCTCAGTTACTTCAAATATCAATGCACTTTCAGTTGATACTACGACAACAATTTTCGACTTTCAAGAATCAGACTTTGATCTTGATTGGGGTTTTAATTTAGAGGGCGCTAGGTTTAAAAACTTAACGACTCCAATTCCCAATATTCCAGCATCTTCAACCAAAAGATATTTTAAGAATTGCCGAGGTGTTAAAAATACTTTCGTAGGCGGTGGATGGAAAATGACAGGTGAGGCTGTAACTGCTTTGACCGAGGACGTGGCTGCAAAAATAGCAGGGGTCACAACTTACAGCAACATGGTTCACTTCTTAGGCGATGTTGATAATGAACTAAAATATAATAGTGAAATAGAGACAGATTTTATTTTCTCAGGCGGTTTAGTAATTGATGGTGGCCCTAACGATGCCCTTCAATTAACAGTTAGGAAATACAACAACCTAACAGCTTCTTACGAAGATATCGCAAGCTTTGAAAGGTCAGTATCTAATATTATTGGTGGTCTTGATGTTGCCGTTATAAATTTTGCAACACCGATTGAGCTAGCAAAAGATGATAGAGTTGAGTTATGGCTAACAAACTTATCGGATAATAGTGACGCAACTGTTTTAAATGGTTCATACACTTTACTAGAGGAAAGATAAAATGAGTTATAAGCAGTTTAAGCTAAATAATGGAAAAGTTTTAAAAGTAGAGTCTGGCTCACTTGCAAATCAGGCCCTTGAAAACCTAGGTGACGCTATAGAAATAGCTCCTTCGTTTTTTACTTTCGTTAAAAAAACTGTTCCCTTAATGAATCAAACGATTGTTTACTCAAGTTTTTTATCAATGGCCGTTGATCTTACTCGTGGTGGAAATTATAAATTAGACCTCTCATATATTTGGTCATTAAACGCAACCAATACCGATATTGACGTTATTGTTTTGGTTGATGGAATTCAAATTTACAGACAAAGGCAAGAGGGAAAAGACTCAGCTGGGCTTGGTATTGTCGTAGGGACAACAACCGGCTCAAGCGTTAACACAAGTACTGACCAGCGGTTACCGCAATCCTATCATGATGTATTAGTTCTAACTAGTGGTGTTCATGTTATAGATATTCAGTTCAGAGGGACAAGCCTTAATCAAGAAGCTGTTATCTATCAAGCTACAATGAGCTTAGAAGAAAAATAATGAAATGGTTTGAAGATAAAAGGGAATTAAAAGAAAGGACTAATCCGAATTTTTTCTGCGGCCCTGAGTGGATGATAAATATTTTTAAGGACTTTGATAATGATACTTATAAGTTTTTTGATAATCTTCTTGGCTTCTCCTACTTCCTCAATTCTTGCTATCTGCATGACGGTGATTATAGAAATGGGGTTAAGAAGTTCGGGGCTGATTGGCGATTCTACAAAAGAAACTTAGAGTTGGTTTCGATTAGAGAAAAAATAAAAACAAGGAAAGTAAAAAGAAAGCTACAAGCAACAGCACTATTTATTTTTGTAGTTATGCCTGGCGTGAGTAACTTGAGTTATTACATTGCAAAAAAGAAGGGGAAGTTAAAAAAATGAGTGTTTTTTCAAGAAAAGTTAATGAACAGTTAAGACTTTCCTACACGATAGAGGACAGCAATTCGTTTGTAAGCGTGGACGTTTTGGACTTAAACCATAATTTAATAGAAAGAGTTGATCTTGATTTGAGCTACGACACGACTTACACCGAAGATACTTTCTTAATGCCAAATCAAAACAAGATAACTGCTATTTATAAAGTTTACAGAGACGAGTTGAGAACAGAGGTTAACGAATGTTACTCAAGCGTTACAGAGTATTATGAAAAAGAAGAAGCTGGTCAAATTGGAAGCTCAACAGGAAGCCAGTTTGTAAGCGGTAAAATAAACACTAATCAAACTAAGATAAAAACAAAGCTCGAACAAGACGCTATTAAAGTAAGTACTTCTTTCTCCGATAAGATTACAGGGGTTGTCTCTAGTGAAGGACTCATAAAAGGCAAGATTTCTAAAAACAAAAAAATTACAGGAGAGGTTATTAATGAGCAGAATTGATCGAGCGCAGATTATTATTGGTAGTAGAGCTGAATTCACTGTTGAATTAGTTGATGAAGAGGGGCGGTGTTTTGATATTTCAGAATACGCATCAGGAAAAGCGGTTTTTTGTAACTGTGATGGCGAGAGAATTGAGTCCACTCTCTCAATCCCCGGCCTGAGCCCAGCTAAAGGTTTCTTGCCAGTTACCTTAACGGCTGTTCAAACATCAGAACTAGACACGAGGTCTTTAAATTTCGACATAGAATTAGTCGATTCTTCAGGTGACATTACAGTAATACCAATTAATAATAAGTTAGAGGTTATTGAAAGAAACTGTCCACCTTTGCCATAAGAAAGGACAGTCTTTCTCCCGAGGGGTGCGGCTTTTATCCCAATTAAGGCCGCATCTCTTTATTTTTATCACCAAATAGATATTCAAAAACAGATCTTTCCACTCTACAGATTCCAACTCTTAAGACCAACGACCTATCAATAACTTTCCACCTCTCAACATCGTAAAGACCTTTTTCATTTGGCTCTTGGCTACAAGTATAAATAAAAGAATCAGAGCATTTTTTAACAATTAAATCCTCATCCCGTAAATGGAGATCATTAAACTTGGTGATAGTTGGTAGTTGGTAATCTAGGGAGCTTAGTTTCATATTTATTTCTTAAGTTCTTTTTCCAGCCTTTCTGATTCTATTCTTAGCTTGTCTATTTTATCAATAGAGTTTTTTACATTTTGACGAAGCTCTTCAATTATTGGCTTAAGCTCGTCATTTATTCTTTTATCGAGGGCAAGCTCCTCTGGTGTTTTCATTTTTTGCTTTATATTTTTATAAAGTATCGCACCACTTGAAAGCATTAATATAATGCCTGTTATTAAAACTAAAATCCATACTGCTCTTCTCACTTTATTCTCCTTTTTTGGTTTTATATATATTTTAACTTTTCGTTGTTTTCTTTTAGCTTACAGCAAGACCTGTTACCATCTCTATAGTTCTTTTTCTGAAGATGCTTCTCATGTATTATTTTATCCATTAAAAACTGATAGTCTCGTTCTTTGCACTTAAAACCACCATCTTCATATTTCAAGTGGACGCAGTTGTTACAGGTTTTCTTCATATTCTCTGACCCTGTTCTCGTGAAAAACTTTTAAAAAAGAAAATAAATCGTCAAATGATTGCCTTATTCCATCTTCGCTTTTGGTGAGTTGCTCGACTACAAATGTAAGCGTAACCAAAGAACCCCCCATGAAAGCTGTTTCTAAACCTTTCTCTTGAGAAGGGTGCATAGACACACCATGATAGGCCATACCCCTCCATTTTTTAAACTGCCTTTCTAGTTCGTGCTCTTTTCTCATAACTCTATCTCTCTTTGCTTTTGAATTTCTCGGGCTTCCGTGTGAACTTCAAGTATTTCTGTGCTTATTAAAGGCTCGTAGTAGCTTATAACTTTCTCGTACTTATTAACCATTTCTCTCTCACGCCTTAGCTCTTCTTTTAGTTTTTTGATTTCTTTATACTGAAGTTCTTCTTTCTTCTTTTTGATCATGTACTCATCATTTAATTCTTTAAATTCACGACATGGTTCACAACTCACTAAGCTACAAAATATTCCGTTCATTCTTTGCTCTGTAATTAAATCACACCCTCTCATTCCCCTTGCTCCCCTAGCTCTAAAATACAACGAGCCGTTGAGATTGCGGCTGCTTGTTGAATTGTTTCCTTGAAAATCTCGCTCTCATACCCAACAAACTCCTCATCCACCAAGTCAGTAAAAAAGAAGTTAAACTGATCCATAGTGTCTGAATAGAACTGAATATTAAGATCACTAGATCTATTTATTTTTAGCCAAACAGGAACTAAGGCATCAAGAGACTTTGAGTAGTTCAGGAAATCCACTCGAACGTGTGTCATATCTTGAGGCATGAACTCTGTATATTTAGGGTAAACTGTAAGGCCCATGTACTCAGCAATTATTTTGTCTGATTCACTTACTTTCATTTACCAGTCCTTTTAATTTTCAAAGCTTTATTCTGCTTAACTACTTGCATAAAGGCTTTAGCTAGAGAGTGTATTTCCATCGCACGAATGTCACCTATATGCTTAGGTATATTCCCCCAGTTTTCCGAGAGTATCCTTGCAAGCTCATCAATATCGCATGTGTCCTCTATCTCAGTTCTGTAACTGGCAAAAGATCCATATATTTTTTTGCCTTTCATTTCCCCACCTTTAAAACCAGACCAACCTTTAATAAAGTTTTCCTTGATCTATTCATCACTTCCTCAACTGTTTCTTTACATGAGTAAACATTTTCAAAGTTGCACCCTCTAAGCTCCGTTAAAGTCTTAGTCATGATATCCACGCACCTCATATATTTTTTATTATCTTCAGCCATTCGTTGAACGGATTGAATGTTGACTTCAAACGCTCGGTTAACGTGTTCTTGTAGCTCGGTGATTTCTAGTTGCTGCTCATATATAAGGTCTTGGCATTGTTTTAAATTGTTAAGGTCTAATTGTTCTTCTTTCATTTATTTCTTTCCTCAAGAGTCAATGGTTTATATCTCCTACACCAATCTAAAACTAGTAACCAATCTTTAAAAGAAACATACCCCATTACATCATCTTCATAGTGATCTCCTGAAAAAGAGGTTTCTCTTATCATTTGAGAAGTTAGCCACCCTGAAACGTCTCCTTTCTCAAGAGGGAGTATAGCAATCTCAGCCTCGTCTGAATCGGTAAATGAAGGGATTTCAGGAAGTAGATTTTTTGGATAATTACTATAGTTATCTCCATAATTGCCGTATCCGAACTGAGTGGAAAGCCTGCAATGGTCAAAGATAAGAGTAAATCCTTTACCTTGGTTAATATTAAATCTTTTCATTTGCTCACTCTCCTTTTCGTATCCACACACATGACATAACCACCACCACTCACCACTTTCAGCAACTTCTTCAAAAGATAATAGGCCGCAGTCAGGACAATCTTTCATTTATTTCTCTATGCTTAAGTATTAATTGGAGCTTTTCAACAAAAACTCTTCTTTCTTTTATTTGTCCTGAGATATATTTAACGTGCTCTTTTTGCTTAACAAGTCTTTTCTTAAGGTCACCAATTTCTATTTCGGTAATCTCAATATCGTCAATTATTTCTCTGGTTGGTAAATGCTCATTTCCTTCTAGGAATTCAAGACCCCTCATTTTCTTCTTCCTTTTTACAGTCTTCACAAGTTATTGGATGACCAGGCGCAGAGTCACTTATGAATTGACAGCATACCTGACAGAGAAAACCTTCGAGCATCATCTCAACAATATCACCCATTATAAACGGCCAATAAATATTACTTTGGTTTTTGGTAAATAGTTCTCCAAAGCTTCTTTCTTGTCTTCATCCCAAGTCAAGGGAGTTAAAACCTTAAGCTCATCTATGCAACGAACCTCTGAAACCCTTCTTTGGACTCTCTTATTGCCAACAACTTCCCTGAATTTGAAATTATTATCACCATCGGTTCTTGCTCTAAATATTCTCATTGTTTTTTCCTTTCATTACTATTACCCTATTCTTGTATTGCACTAAGTAAATATAAGACCTCCTGTCTTTGACCCCCTGTAAATCAGGGGGCTTTTTCTACATATCGAATCATTGCTATATTTGTTATCACATTGTTACTTGCTATTACGGAGTTAAAACTAACTTCTAAAACATTACATGAGTCAGAAAAAGAGTTAATAAATTTACCTAAGTCAATTGACCCTCCTGAGTCTTTAACGAAAAGAGTTTTGATAATAGGCTTAACTTCCTCTGGAAATAAATCACTCATTTCTCTCTCCATTTGTTAGGGCTTCGCTTTCGCATATCTCGGTGGTTTTTAAACACTCAACACAAACAACCTCTTGCTCAACTCTAAAAAGGTCTTCAGAAACCTTATTGCACCAATCGCAACTAAGTGCTTTTATCTCGTCATGATATTCTGTCCAATAAGTTTTCATTTTTCTTTCTCCTTTGAGACAGTAATTCTTTTTGTAATTCTAGGAGCTGAAAATCTTTTATACTTGGTGAGATCAATTCCTTTTAAAATCTCAGGATTCTCTTTTACCAATAACTCATAATCCATAGATTCTTTTGGCACACTTTCACTTACCGATATTAGGCCGTTACTTGTTCTAACCTTGTCGTGGTAATTACCGGCCATTTCAAAAATAGATTTTTTTAACCTATCTTTTTTTTCCTTACTCTCTTTCTCGTCTTCGCTAACAGTTGCATAGAGGGAAATTAATTCTTCTAACCGGCTATCGTGAACATTGATAGCATCTTTTTTTGTTGGAGTTGGTGCTTCTTCAGCATCTATTAGTTCTATAAAGTTTTTAATTGCTGGTAAATACTCGTGGTGCATATAGTTTATATCTTCAAGTTGCAAAATAAACTCTTTATGAAAAAACTTTAACTCTCCTGAGTTTAAACTTTTTAAAACTTTATGATCAGCAACCATTGTAAAAGTTATTTTTCTCGCACCTGTCACAAGACAATGATGAATGACTTGAGGATAATACTGCTCACTTACTGCATCTCTTAAAGTTGAGAATTCAAAGTTGAAGCTTTTTATCTTTTCAAGACCAGCATACTTGCATTCCCATATTAAACCATCTTTTTCACAGTAACCATCAACCGAAGAAATTAATCTTTCATTTTCTTCGTTAACAAAAACCTCTGGCTTCCAAATCTTTTGAGTAACCTCTTCTAAATCTAGTCTTGCAATGTCTTCTAAAAAGTGTCCTTTATCGGTGATAAATTTATTTGGTGGAATAGGCTCTCGCTCACCTCTTTTTTCAAGAAGTAAATCATATCTAGTTCTAAATGGTGACACCCCCATGATTACAGGGCCGTCACTTGAACCTATTTTTGATTTTCTAAAGTCTAACCATTCCTGAGAGCCTTGTTGCATTTAGTAATCCTTTATTCTGTATTTTTTAATAATGTTTTCAAGTGCTCCGATTTGGCGACTTGTTAACCTTCCAAAATCTTCAAGAGAACTTTCGACTGACTTAATAAAAGAATCATTGAAGCTGTCAGGCGCTTCACCACTTCTTATCCATTCTAGGATAATGTTTAACTGTTCCATTTAAGAACCTCCTTTAAATGTATTTATGTTTTTTGAGTTCTTTCTCAACCATCTTGACTGACCAAGCAAGAAAAGTAATTCCGTTATTTTTGCTAATGTTTTCCATAAAAAGCTTTTGACTTGGTGAAGCTTTGCAGTTTTTGTTTTTCTTAACTTCGATTGCCAAGAATTTTCCGTCTGGTAAAATCGATAAAATATCAGCGACTCCGTTAATGTCATGGGGGTTTGACTTACTTCTAAAAGACCCCGATCTTTCATCAAAGACGGCGTGAGAATTGTTTCTCCAAGCAAAAATGTCTTTAGAGCACAAGTATTCAAGAATTGAATTTTGAACCTCTGTTTCTGACATGATGTACATTTATAAAGTCTAAGCATACAACCTCTTTTTTACAAATTTCTTATCATTTAGCGATATATAAGGCGGTGCGCCTTTTTTGTAATCATCTAAAAACCTTATATAGTCCAAAACGGCATGGTTTTTCAGAATATATTGATTATAATTTCCAGTTAATGTTTTATAGACAATCATGACCATCGTCTTTCCAGACTTTGAAATATAGTTCCAATGAACATACCAATCATAAACTGCAATCTTGTTAGCTCTATTCGGGTCATAAGGAATGAGCTTAAGCTTTTGAAGTCTATCAACTGTTCTTTCATCTTTTAAAAACTGATAACCACAACCACAGGTATCAATTGGATAGAAGTTTAAACGAAAACAATGAGGACAAGTAATTGCTCTTTCTTTAACTTCAGCTCTTTTTCCAATTGGCTTTATATAAGGCTTTTTAGGATGACCAAGAGCCTCAACGACACCACCATAGTCAAGAACTAAGCAGTCTTTCTTCCCTTCAAAAAGCCTAAGCCCACGACCGACAACTTGGACATAAAGAATTGGTGAGCGTGTTGGTCTCAAAATTACAATGCAATCGATGCAGGGTATGTCAGTTCCTTCGCTCAGTTTGGTTACAGTTATTAAGTGCCTGATAGGGCCGTGCTCGAAAGATTCAACTAACTCGTTTTGCCTTTTCTGGTTTTGCTTTGAATGAACCGCAACAGCACTTTCACCAAGTTCTAAAAGCATCCTTTCAACTGTCTCTGAATGTTCAATGCAAGTGCAGCACCAAAGAAGTTTCTTTCTGTCTTTTGCAGCAATTAATGAATTATCAATTTGAAGCTTTGTTTTCTTGTCATCTTTAGAGAGGTTAATAACAGCAACTTGAGAAAAATCTCCATTTGTATTTGTCTTTAATTCTTTAGTATCAAACTTTCCAGCTCTCTCTTGAAATATCGGCTCAACAAGAAATCCCTTTTTAATAAGCTCAGTCATACCAATTTGAAAGCATGGCTTCTTTATTTCATCTTCTTCATTTCCGTAAACATAACCACGACCACCATAAGGGGTTGCAGTAAAATAGATAAACTTGCATTTAGGATTTTTAATTCTTATTTGATCTTTAAGAGTGTAGTAACTTTTTCTATTATAATGACGATGGTATTCATCAACGATAACAATATTATAATTTTCAATCTCAGCACTTTTGATTGAATCGATTGAGCCAACAGTTACTTTTTCTTTTGTATTCTTCTCGTTTAAAGTTCCACAATAAAGACCAACTCCAAGCTCACTTGCGAATTGATTAAATCTTTCTTTTGTTTGAGTTACAAGGTCGACTTTGTGAACTAGGATTAATGCTTTAAATTCTCTTTCTGCTCTTTCCATCATAGAAGCGCATCTTTTTATAAACTCAACGAAGCACAAAGTTTTTCCAGACCCTGTTGAGGCCACAACTAAAGCATGATCTCTTTCTTTTATTTCAGACCATACTGCTTGAATACATTCTTCTTGATAGTTTCTAAGTTTCATTTGCACACTGTTTAAAAATTAATGGTGGTGAGTTTTTTTGCGCTTGGAAAACAAACAGCACTCACCGAGCTGATATAATTAATACTAAAAAGGAATATCACTCGCAGCAAAATTTGTATTAGGGCTGGCTTGATATTTCTCTTCAGTAGATTGAGATGGTTGAACTTGGTTAGCAACTGGATTAGGTAACGCACCATTTATTGCAGTATCCATTTCGCTTACAAACTTTCTAAAATAAGAAACTCCGTTTTTATCTGGATAGCTTGGGTTATCACTCTTTTCAATAACAACACCACAACCGGCTTTTAATCCAACGAATCCCGCTGGCTGTAAGGCTTTTGCTTGCTCCTCAGTAAAACCAGCTTTGACAGCGAAGTCTTGAATTTTAGCAAAACACTGTCCAACATACTTTTTATTCTGGCTTGCAATCCAATACTTTTGAAAAACAATTCGCCCCGCATTTGTTGGCCCTAAAATTCTGAATTTGAATTCAAAATAACTTGTCCCTGTTTGTGTAGTATCAACTTTCGCACCTTCGCACTGTACATTGTAAACGCCTTTAGGGATTAAGCCCCCGCCACTTGCGTTTGCAATGTCTGCTTTGGTAACTGAACTCATTCCTTGTGAAAATATATCACTCATGTTTGCACTCTCCATTTTATGCTTGCTTAGGCGTAATGCCCTTGATTTTATCTGATATTTTTTGAATATTTGGCTCTTCAAACTTCTCTACTTTTCCACTTCGTGACTTGCATCGAATGTTTTTAAAGTTTTGAGTAACGAGAACTCTTGAGCCGTCTTCTTTTTGGTGAAGATAATAAACCTCGTCAAATAAAGCTGGAATCCTTTGAGAGACTTTTCCATTAACGTCTAAAGTTATATCTTTTGAACCATCTTCATTTTTTTCTTCGGTAACAAGTGATAATCCTAGGACATTTATTTTTGGAATGTCTCTTAAGTCTTTTAGTATCTCAGTCATTTTAAGATCGTATTCACCCCACACCCAAAACTTATTTTCCTTTCCACCTTCAGCTACTCTTTTCTTGTCTTCAATCTTTAAGCTATAGATTAAGTTTTGAGCTACTTCAGTTATTGAGTCAATGACAATCCAATTAAGTTTTGAATCAACTTCACCATTTAGAAGTGCTTTAATAAATCTATTGAATCTATTAAACCTATCTTTTCTTTCAACAAAAGTTCCATCTTGATTTTCAGAAAGTTTAAAAAGCATTACGTTACTTTCAGTTAAAGGTTGGTGACCGCCCTCTGCATCGATAGTTAGGACTTCTCCATCAATTGTTGTTGCGAGAGTCGTCTTCCCTGAGCCGGGGTGACCATAAACTAAAATTGATATTTTATCGTTTCTATATTCACTTGCTTTTTTAAACATCGTTGCACACCCTTTGTTTTACTTTTTAAATCTAATGTAATAGTTTCTTGAAACAGTACAGTGAACAATATTGAAAGTAAAGGTGAAAAATGAATTTTGAAGAATTTGTGAGAAGTAATAAAAAGTCGGTTTATTTGATCGCAGGCGAACTCGGAGTATCACTGGGAACGCTATATAATTATGTAAATGGTGAAACATTTCCAAGCATTGAAAGGGCCATACATATAGAGAAATATTCTAAGGGAAAAGTTAAAATAGGGAGCTGGCTTAAAGACAAAAAAAAGAGCGACAAAAGCCGCTCTTAGTTTGAGTGTGCAATCCGATCAAACAAAATTAACAAAATTAACTCAGTGAAAGGAAACTCATGATGAGCATAACAGAAAATAACAACGTATCACAAGAGATATTTAAAGATAACGCTTGGAAATTGTTTGAAAGAAACTTTAACCCCCTCCCAATTGTTGAAAAACAAAAATATCCCATAATTAAAGAATGGCAAAATTACGGCATTAATCGGCTAAATGAAGAGACATTAGACCTTTGGGAAGAAAAATATCCAAGGTGTAATATTGGAATCGCAACTGGAAAAGCGTCTGGAATTATTGCTGTCGATTTTGATGGATTAGAAGAAACTGAGTTTTCTAAACTTATTCCAAGATCAATTGTTGAACGAAAAGGAAAAAAAGGTTGGGTTAGGTTTTTTAAATTTAGCGGTGAAGAAAATAGAAAGTTTAGAAACTTAAATATTGAAATATTCTCAACTTCAACTCAAGTTTTAATTCCACCAAGTATCCATCCCGATACTCTTAAGCCTTACCAGTGGACAAGTTTAAAAACTATTTACGACATCGATAGGAGCGACTTAAACCCATTGCCAAAAGCAATTATAAATCTTTTAAGCAAAGGTGACACCGAAGAAAAAACTCAAAAAGAAAGTAATACCGGAGAAGCTAGAAAGCACTCAGAGGGCAGGAATAATGCTATTTACGACCTTGTAAGTAAATTAGTAAATGACAATGTTTCACGTGAATTAATTATGGAACAAGTTATTGAGTACGATGAGAAATATCACAACCCCGCTTGGATGACTGATAAAACCGAGTCAATGCATAGAGGTGATTTTGATAAAGCGAAAACTTTTGTTGAAAAAATGATCGACTCAGCCGCTAAAAAAGATGGCAATTATTTAGAAGGAAGAATGGTTTTAAATATAGAAAACTTTAAACCAAAAGAAATTGAACCAGAAACAATAAGCGAAGAAGAAGAAACAGACGGCTCTGAAATAATGAAACAAAACTTTCCACAAATTCCATACTTCATGGAGGAGATTGTTAAAATGCTTCAAGGTTCTGTTCACGTTAAAATAGATAAATTCAACCTTGCACCAATCCTTGCTTTAACTGCAACTGTCATGAGCAACAAAGTTAAGCTAAAAGGTATGGCCCCAAATTTATATGCAATTATTGTTACCGGTTCTGGTAACGGAAAAGACGCTTACTTAAAATTTCCTCAAAAAACTTTAGGAAGATTAAAGGCTAGAAAGTACATTGGCTTCAGTGAGTATCGCTCTGATAAGGCCATGCAAAAACCTTTGACCAGACAACAGGAACGAATCGACACCCTAGATGAAGTAAGCTCACTTTTTAAGTCAATGAACTCCAAAAACGCAACTCACCTCTCTGCTATTGGTGAAAGACTTTCAAGCATCTGGTCAAGCTCAACAACTTTCTGGGGCGGTCTCACCAACTCTGAAGACACTACCGGAATGTGCTTCAATCCTTGCATTAACATCATCTCAGCAACAACCCCTGAAGCTTTCTCAAGAACCTTCGCACTCGATAATCTTGATCAAGGTATCGGTGGACGCTTTATGTATTTCTATGAACCAAATCAAGGAATCCTAATCGAAGAGCCTGGCCAGTTTGCAATAAGTGACGATGTTAAAAATCCTTATATTGAAAGCTGGTTTAAATTCTGGGAATCAACCGAAGTTGTTAAGAAAGTTGAACGCCTCGATGAGATCTCAGGAGTCATGAATGAAGGCGGTGACAAAAAAGACAACGACAAGACAATGAAAGAATTAAAAGAAACTGAGTTTGAAACAACAATCAACAAAAGCGCAATATCCCTCGAAATTGAAAAGGACGCTTGGGAGCTACTAAAAAAGTTCAAACGATACTGGTTCTATAATAAAGCAAACAAGCCCGCATCTCTTCAACCAGTTATTAATAGACTCTATGAGACAGCAATAAAAGCTTCAATTTGCCATTACTCTTGGAGAGTCTTTGATATTGCCTTAAAATTAGCCGAAAAAGGCGCTCTAAGCCTTGAAGTCATTTCGCCTAATTCAATTATAGCGAAAAATCCGATCAGCTTAGATGATGCAAAATGGGGAAAAGCAGTTGCTAAGGCTTGTCTTTACAATGCAGCGCAACTATTTGACGAAAATATCTTTGAATCTAAGCTTCACCGAGATGGTTCAAAAATAATGAAGTCACTTAATAATAGGGGTGGAAAATTAACTTGGTATCAACTTTGTTTTAATCTCAGAAGAAAGAAGCAACCTTTTGAAATAAAGAAGAGCTTGGAGCACCTTGTCAAGATGAGCGAGGTCTTCGTCCTTCAAAAAATTGCAGGGCCAGGGAAGAAAGGTTTTGTTGTCCTAACTAAAAATCATGTAGCCAAATTTAAGGATAAATATAACGAGAAGCATTATATTGCGTGCAGCGTTAAAGACTTGAATCAATGAAACCATAATTTATTTATTTTGGTGTTACATACGACTGGTCTTATATGCGGTGAGTTAAAAAAAGTGATGATCAAACTTCCAGTAATTTTGGAGTAACAAGAAAAGTTAATAGTGGTAGTAGAAGAAAATAGTAGTAATAAGTAAGTAAGTATATATAATTATTAATATTTTTATTTTTTTTTATTCTTTTACTTACCAACATACCATCTTTCTCTTTTTTTCATTTTCTTTGTTTTTTTTATATAAATATATATATAGGGGTATATAGGGTTGCTTTTTGGTGCGTTGGGGCTCAAGTGAGATAATAGGAGTATTTTGTTTAGGAGTTGTCTGGGCTACTATTAAAACAAGGAGTTTCTATGATTTCGCAACAAGCTCTAATTTGAGCAAAATCTTTGGTTTAAGGAGGTTCTATACTTTAGGGTATATCTTTTGTAGTGATGATGGTTTGTGAGCCTTAGAGTGTGCATTTTGGTGAAATTAGCTGTTCATGTAAAATATTCAGCTATTAAATAAAACAGCTTTACAGAATGGACTTAATGTATTACACTAAGTGCAAGACAAAAACATAAACAAGGAAATTAGTATGAGAAACGATTTAAAGATTGATGTTTGTTTTGGGTGTTATGCAAGTTACAACGATGGGTTCTTATTTGATAAAGGATATAAGGTTGAAGATGAAAGTGATCTTGATTTAGCAATAGAAGATTTTAAAAAACACGTTGTGAAATCTGTTTTAACACAAAGACCAGATTGGGCCAAAGATTATGTTACTGAAAATTATGCTGAAGAAATTTATATTGCTGACCTAGAAGTTTATAGTAATGGTGAATTTATAGAACTAAGTGTTGATGAGTCAGTTGCTGACCTTAGAGATTTCTTACAGGTAAACGAAGACCATATTTTTAATCATCCTATTGGACTAGTTGTTAAAGTCGCTGAGTATAAAGGGACAAGCTTGATAGAAACTGATGAAAATATTTTTTGCAGAGAAATTGATAATGACAGTGACGAGTCAGTTGGTAGGGCCGTTGCAGAATTAGACCTTGAAGGTTTTTTTGAAGAAGGAGAAAAAGGAGCAATTGAGTTTCTAACTAGATACTTTGATTATGAAAAATACGGAAGAGATTTAAGAGCGCAGTTTACAACTTTTAAAGTTGATAAAAAATATTATGTAGTAGCAGATTAGTAAGAAGGCAATAACGCTTGGTGAAAATATTTGAGGAGAAAGAAATGAAAGTATTAAGTGAAGAAGTATTTGCGATTTGGGGAAAGATTGATGAGTTAGGAGATGAATTAAGAAACAATACAACAAAAAAAGAGTGTAACGACATTAAGGCATTGCTTGAAGTTGCCAATACTGCACTCTTTGCAATTATGAGAATTGAAAATGAAAAAAAGTAAGATAACAAAAAAGAAAATGGGAAGACCAAAAACTGATGAAGAAAATAAAGAAGTTTCAAGTATTAGGTTAACTCCTACTCAAAAACTTATGATTATCAAAAGATTTGGCTCTCTACAAAAATGGATTAATAAAATGGTACCAAAAGATGAGACTTTTACTAGGGGTGATAAATGAAAAGAGCCATTTACTTTACCGACAAAGAATTACAGGAACTTATATTTAGAGAAACCTTAGATCAACATGAATATGGTGGAAACCCAAAGGAATACGATGATGCAATATCAAAGGCATGGAATGAGTGGGAAAAGCGTGGATTTATACTAAGTGAAGAAATAAACAAAAACGGAGAAATTAAAGTTTCAGTTTTAAATAAAAACAAAAGTAAAAGAGGTGATAAATGAGTGAAGACTATTTAACAAGAAAAGCAAGGTTTGAAGTTTATTGTTGGCAATACTCAAATACTGGGAGCTTCTCAAATATGTTGTTGGATTTATTTGGTAAAGCCGATTCAGAAAATAGAATTAAATTAGGCTCTGCATTTCCTCACCTATTTCAAGCATACTGTGAATGGAGAAACTCAGATAAACCATCAAGGTTATTAGAGGAATGGAAAAATGAAATGGTATGAAAGAGCATTAATTATAGTAGGGTTCCTTCTTTTGTTTGGAGTTCTAACGTATCTATCGGCTTACCTTCCAATAGATTACTGAAAGGAAATATTAAAGATGATTATAGATTGGAAAAATAACCTCCCTGAGCATTTACACGAAGAGTTTGATTTGTTCTTCAGGGAGTTCAATAAAATAAAAATAGAAAAAGGACAAGAGCAATCAACTATTAATATATTTTGCATCAACCAAATTATAGCCCTAAGATATGAACTGAAACTACTCAAGGAAGAGAGAGAATTAAGTCAATGGAAAATGAATGGTTCAACGAAGATGGATACCTAAGAATAAGAACAGATGAAGATATTGCTGAAAATGCTTTTCTTTTTACACTAACTCTCTGGCTAATCGAAAAACAAATAATTGATAAACCTTTTGATAGAAGCCAAGTACTTCACAAATACCTAGACGAAATTGTTAACCCTCTCGGACGATACGATAATCATCCAGTTGTCAGAGAGGTAAACGGATATGACGGCGCAACAACAAATTGGGCCAGAACAAGCCACGACCAACTAACAAGCTACGCAGTTGCCTCTTACCTACTTGGTAGAGAAGATCATGTTAAAATTTGGAAGCAAATCAAATCAACATGGTTCACCTATGACAACAACACAACTAAAACGAATTTTAAAAGATTGGTTCATCCTCGTGATATTATTTTTCATGGCGTCCTCGCCAATAATTATATATGCAAAGTTCTTTTGCCTATATACTACCTTTTCGGTGTGTTCACTTATCTAAGACCTAATGTCGTGAGGTATCGTTCCAATAAAAGAAATGGCGTTGAATGGTTTGATTATCTCTATCTGAAATACATTAAAAAAGAATTTCCTGATGAAGTTTTCTATAAACACGTTTCTAATAAAAAAAGTGGAGAAATCCTCTATTGGGTAAAATCACACGCAATGGAGGATTCACTTCTAAAAAGATTGTTCTATAAATTCGCAGACAAAAGAATTAAAAAAAGATTTGGAGGATGGTCTCAGCTATTCGTTGAATACTACTATAACGAAGAGCACCCAATTAACGCACTTGCATCAACTCATACTATCGTGGTTTAATTATATATAACGTGACACTCATGGAGACAGTTAGGAAAAATCTAATTTATTAGAAAAGCCCTTTCCAACTATAGAGTCGAACAAGCTTAAGGACGCTTAAGCAACTAGGGCCATAAACCGAGAGGTTGAAAATGCAATACGAAATCAAATCAAATTTTGGAGCTTTCGCAGACGAGTTTATTAAACTCTCGCAGAAAAGATTCGATACAATCAAAAAACAAACAATGAGCAAGTCATTAAAGTCAGGTCGTAAAGAATCAATCAGCATGATTGAGAGGATTATGAAAAGACCTAAAGACCAAAACAAATCGACTTATTACCGAGATAATATCAAGACAAGTGTCGGATTTGAAACTGGTAAGACAAGAGATGCTCACATTTGGTTTTCAGGAAGAAGACGAGGACTCGCTGCATACGTTACGCCTGGCCGTCTCGCTAGCCATAGAAAGAACAGAAGCAAAGCTGGACGAAACGCTAAGAAAGCACGAAAGGTTAAACCCCTCATATTCGACATAAAAGTTGGCAAGAAGACAACACTCAAGAGAGCATTCTCTGCTAAGAAAAGTGGACGTTGGCAAGTGTTCAGAAGAAAGACAGTTGAACGTACACCAGTCGGTAGACCAACAGGGCCAACAACTGCACAGACAGTTAGAGGTAACTCAGGTGTTGAGAACAAGACGATAGATCACATCAGTAAGACCTATCGTAATGAGTTCTTCAGACGATGGGGAGTGGACACGAATCGAGCCCTGAAAAGAGCTGCTCGGAAGGCCGTTCTTAATTCGTTCTAATTGCACGTCTAAGCGCCGTCTTCTCTGGCCCTCGGCTAGTACCGAGCTGACTAGATTAAGCCTCTTAGGGGGGGTCTAAAGTTACTTTGCGGCTTCGTTTTTGTACGGGGCGCTAGACT
>Ga0209187_1001754_pt1 | contig 23488 bp, 23 predicted proteins | sample BantaG_FD_187430 | JGI IMG/M metagenome (GOLD analysis project Ga0209187, IMG submission 187430) | Marine algal microbial communities from Bantry Bay, Ireland - BantryBay_4 metaG (SPAdes) (version 2) | ecosystem: Host-associated > Algae > Red algae > Unclassified | place: Bantry Bay, Ireland...
TCATTACTCTGATCATAAATCACTGTTCATGAAGTGAAAAGCACGCTTCATGAATTCGTCATCTCCTTGGAGAGGTACTATTTATAATTTTACTCAAAACTATTAGAAATGAAAAATATAATTATCAAATTGCTCCTTTGTTGCTTAGTACTTAGTGTGACTCCACAGGCCATTCATGCTCAGTTTGGCAGTCTTAAAAACAGGGTTAAGAATAGAATAAACAACAAAATAGAAAATAAGATAGATAAAGCGGTGGATGACGTTTTAGATGGCAAGTCGAATAAACGTACCCAAAGCGATGCGCCAAAAAGACAAACAGAGTCGCAAACTCAAAAGAATCGAAGAAGTGAAACAAGAAGCCAAGAAACTTCTACCGATAATAATAATCAAGAATCGGCTAAATTGCTTTATGAGTACAATGCTGTTATTAGAGATTGTGCTGAATTTTTAGATTACCAAAGTGGAGCAGGCCTTCGTGGTTTAGGCTCTAATGAAGAACAAATTGCATCTCGAGAGGCAATGACGGCTGCATACATAAAAAAGAATATAAGTACAGATAGAAATAGTAGAGATAACTATTCCACGGCCTTGATAGAATGCTATGAAAACTTAAAAACGCCAGGCTTGCATGATGCCATTTACGCAGACGCCGATGAGGCCTATATGCGTTTTGATAAAGAAGATGCCTTAGATAGATTAAAAGCACTCAGTAGAGATTTAGCTTTTATAAACCGAGTGATTGCACCAGAAGACGAAAAACTCAAGAGCTCAACAGCCTACGTTGTGAAGTTGAGAGACAAATTGGCTAAAAAGAATGATGCTGCGATGGATAAAATCGCTTGTAGTCCCTTTCATAAACAGAATATGAATAAAATATTCTTTACTTCCAACCCGAATATAAACCCGGTTACTGCAACTGCTTCGGACTTTAAAACTAGTTTTAAAGCGGGTGAAGACATCTACGGCGTAGCTTATTTTTCCTATAAAATTCAAAAGGATATCGATGGGACGGGCCGAATTAGAAGTGGTTCAATTGGAGCAAAAAATGGCGAAGGCTCTGGAACTTATACGGTAGACTATCAAGGAAATTTTGATAAGCAAAAAACCTATGCTGTCTTTGTAATTTACGCTGATGCTAGTCGTTACAAAAACAAATCAGGATCAAGCTTCCCAACGGTTTCATTGAATGCAGAATTTTTATCTAAATTGCCACCACGGAACCATACAATAGTAGCAAAAGTTGGTGATGATGCGGAAGGCTCATTTCAGTTCGACGCAAATAATGATACTAAGTTAGAAAGTATGGCGGCAACAGCTAAAACGTTGCGTGCACGAATCGTTTCAAATAAGAAAATGCCTAAAGCAGGAATGAAAAATGCGACTTATGAAAGACAATTAGTAAGTTTATTTAATGGAATGGGTTGGTCTGAAAAATTTAAAAAAGCAGTTATTACTTCAAAAGAGTATGGCTATAAAAGAGTAGCAGGCAGAATCACAGGCAGAACATTAAGTGTTCTTATGTTTTCTAAGAAAAGTGATGGCACATGTATGTATCAAGATTTTACAGTTATACAACCTAAAACAGCAGGTGGATACGGAAGTTTTAGAAGATTAAGTACGGGTGGTCAATCTGATATTGGATGTGACAAATTCTAAAGAAATATCAAACAACTAACAATTTAAAAAAACAAGATATGCACGGATACAAAATGAAAATCAATCAAAAAATGACAACACTCACTGGTCAATTGTTCATTGGAGAAAACAAACTCTATTTTATAAGCGAAGGAAGCGAAAACGTTCTTAAAAAAGCAGTTGGTAAAGGGATAGGCGGAGTAGTTGGAGCAGGAATATCCTCTAGGTCCAACTCACAAACGCATGAAGGAATTGATGGAGATTTTTCTGAAGAAGAATTACAAAAATTTGTTTCTGAAATACCAGATAGCACCATTTTTGAAGCGAATAAAATTAGCTTGCTGCGACACGATTGGATGATCAGAATGATGAAGTATGATGGTAAAAATGTAGGCATGCCCGATGGTTTTCCAAAGGAAATACAAAAGCCACTTGGAGCATGGGCTCGAAAATTTAATATTAAAACCAAAGGCAAGGGGTTTAACTAAGAATGAAGATAAAATTAATTTTTAAAAGGTTAAGTAAGGGCAGCTTTGGTTAAGAAGGATCAGGCTAGGAGCGTAATTCGTAGAGCGACGTACCATCTAAGCCGAACCCTTAGGTATAGCTTAGTTATTTCACTAAAAAATAAAACCAAACGGTAGGTAAATCGTCTCAAAGTAAAAAGCAGAAGGCTCACACTTCCTACCATTTAGAAAAACTAGCAATTTCCATTCTATATTTACAACCTGTAAAAAATGAAGATAGGATTTGATGCCAAGCGCTTGTACTGTAATTCTACCGGACTCGGTAATTATAGCCGCACCTTGGTGAGTAATTTATTATTGGCGGCCCCTAAACAGAAATTTCATTTGTACACTCCACGAATCGAACAAACAACTGAGGCTAATAATTTTCTACAAAATCCAAAGTTAACTACCTATCAATCTAAAGCACTGCTTACATCTATTTGGCGTAGTTTTTCAATTCGCAAACAACTGCAATTGGACGGAATCGAATTATACCACGGACTGAGCAATGAAATCCCTTTCGGTTTACAAACAAACAATATAAAAAGCGTTGTTACGATTCATGATTTAATTTTCAAAGAGTACCCTAACACCTACCCAGTTATAGATAGAAAAATATACGATTATAAATTTCGTAAAAGCTGTCAGTTAGCCGATAAAATTATTGCCATTAGTGAGCATACAAAAAAAGATATCATCAAGCTTTATGATGTAGCACCTGAAAAAATTGATGTTATTTATCAAGCTTGTCAAGCCGCTTATTATCAAGCACCCCAGAAAGAATTTGTTCAAGAAGTGATGAGTCGATACCAATTGCCCTCTAAGTATTTACTTTTTGTAGGCAGTATTGAAAAACGAAAAAACTTAAAAAACCTTTTAGCGGCTTATGAACATTTGAGTGCCGAAAACTGCATTCCCTTAGCAATCGTAGGCGGCCGAGTAGAATCAACAGTCAAAGACAAGCTTTTAGAATATAGTCAGTCAACTAATTTGGATAAAAAGTTGATTTGGCTCAGCGGTGTAAAAGATACCGCCGAATTACAAGCCATTTATTTAAAAGCACAAGCCCTGATTTATCCTTCACTTTATGAAGGCTTTGGACTTCCCGTTGCAGAAGCCCTCTTATCAAAAACTCCTGTAATAACGTCCAAGGTTTCTTCTCTGCCGGAAGCCGGTGGGCCCGATACACTTTATATTAACCCTCACAGCCCTAAAGAAATAGCAGAAGCAATTACAACTGTTTTACAAAATGATTTTAAGGCAGAAGAGATGCGCACTAAAGGCTATCTATATGCTATTGACAAATTTTCACCTGATAAACTGAGCGCTCAGCTTTTGAAATGCTATGAATCTGTCTTAGCGTCTTAGCCTTTTTCTATATAGAATTCAAGTCTTATTCACTTAAGCGTATCACCGTTTCACTTCTAGTGCTTGCCACGACGCCAAAGTCAATATCATCATTCAAAATCAAAAAACAGCAGTAACAAACCACCACGGCGTACACTACGCACATAAAAACTAATAAATTTGTCATCCCTTTGTCTAAAATTGTGTTTTGTTTGCGATTCATAGTTTTAATTTGCGTTTAGGTTAAACTATTAAATAGACGGTTCGTCTACCTAAGGTTAACGCTAGAGTAGAAAAAAAAGTACTCCTTTTAGAAAATTTTATAATTAGATGACAAAAACCCTTCGCTTATCGCTCTTACTTATTTTCGGCTCCGCCCATTTCTGTCAGGCTCAAAAGGATTCTTCCCAGCGAAAAAAACAATTCGAACCACTAGTAATTTCTGGAAGTAAGTTTTCTGAAAAGAAAAAAAATGTAGCTCAGAAGATTGACATTATCACCAGCAAAGATTTATTAAAACTAAATACACAAACTACAGCTGACGTTTTAACCTTATCGGGAAAGGTATTTGTTCAAAAAAGTCAGCAAGGCGGAGGTAGCCCTGTCATCCGAGGATTTGAAGCTAGCCGCGTTTTATTAATGATCGATGGAGTCCGTCTCAACAATGCTATTTACCGATCTGGACATTTGCAAAACGTAATTACCGTAGACAATAATATGCTCAGCCGAGTTGAAATTTTAAGCGGTCCAGCATCTACACTTTACGGCAGTGACGCATTGGGCGGAGTAGTAATGATGCAAACTAAAAAACCAAAACTCTCACCTTTTGCCACCCAGTTAGAGTTGACTAGCGCCAACGCTATGGCGCGATTTGCAACCTCCAATAAAGAAAAAACGATTAGTGCAGGTTTTGGACTGGGCAATAAAAAATGGGGCCTACTAACTAATATTAGTTTGTCTGATTATAGTGATTTGCGACAAGGAGCCTGGGACCCCAATAATCAATTACAAACTTGGGGACGAAATTTTTATGTAAATAGAATTAATGGCAGAGATAGTATTCTCGAAACTGACAATCCACTACTTCAAAAATTTTCAGCTTATCGTCAAATTGATCTTCTTCAAAAAATATCATTTGTACCGTCCTTAAATAGTAAACATAGTTTGAACTTTCAGTTTTCTACTACCTCAGACATTCCAAGATATGACCGCTTAACCCAAACCGATGATAATGGAATTCCGCGCCATGCGCAGTGGTTTTATGGTCCGCAACGTAGAAACATGATTGCCTATCAATATGATTTTTTTGGCAATAAAAAATTCTTCGACGATTTTAGATTGAACGTAAGTTATCAGGATATTGAAGAAAGTAGAAATACTAGACGGTATCAAAATGATGTAATTCAGAAACGAAAAGAAAATATTCAAGTTCCTGCCCTAAATGTTGCAGCAAGAAAAAAACTAAACCGTCATGAGATTACCTATGGTGCGGATGCTCAATTCAATATTTTACAATCAACCGCTGTGGCAGAAAATATAGTAACGAGTGACATCCAGCCAACGGACACTCGATACCCTGATGGAAAAAATAATATGAATTTGTATGGTGTCTATGCGCAACATGTTTACAAGTTTGGGAAAGGTAAGTTTGTATTAAACGATGGAATACGCTTAAACGCTACCACATTATATTCTACCATTGAAAATAATATTCTCAATCTTCCCTTTACAGAAATCAACGAAACCAACCAGGCCTTAACTGGAAATATTGGCTTGATTTACTTCCCTTCAAAGCCTTGGCGTATAAACGTAAATGCCTCTCGCGGTTTCCGCGCTCCTAACATTGATGACCTTGGCAAAGTTTTTGACAGCTTTGTAGGAGAAATGATTGTGGTACCCAATCAAAATTTAAAACCTGAGTATACTAATAGTATTGACTTAGGTATAGAGTATCGACACAAGAATTATTTTTTTAGTGCGTACGGGTTTTACACTCAATTTCAAAATGCCATTGTTCTGGATGATTTTCAGTTTCAAGGACAAGACTCTCTTGTGTACAATGGAGTGCGCACCAAAGTATTTGCCAATCAAAACAAGGCAGAAGCCTATTTGTACGGAGCAGGCATTGAGTCAAAAATTAAACTAAGCAAACATTATACAGCCGCTGCGAATCTTGCTTATACCTACGGCCGTTTTACGGAAGGCGACGGCACCGAAGTACCCTTAGATCACGTGCCACCTGTGTACGGCAGAGTTTCTATAGACTATCAAAAAGAGAAAATTGGTTTAGATTTATTCTGCTTATTCAATGGAGCGAAAACATTAGAGAACTACAACCCCACCGGAGAAGATAATTTACAATTTGCACTTGCCAGTGGCACACCTGCTTGGTACAGTATAAATTTTAGAAGCTCCTACACCATCAATAAACATTTTACGGCTCAGTTAGGAATGGACAATATTATGGATAGGAATTACAGACATTTTGCCTCAGGCATTTCAGCTTCAGGTAGAAATCTTATCGTTAGTCTTCGCTATAAATACTAAGCTAGGCATTCCTATTTTGAAAAATGTTCTTTCACTAAGCGTGCTCTATTTTCTCCAACCGTCTCAGCTAAATCCTGTTGACTAGCTTCTTTTATCTTCTTGACCGATTTGAATTTTTTCAATAAAACTTTAGCGGTCTCCTTCCCAATCCCTTTGATAGTTTCTAGTTCATTTTTTATAATCCCCTTACTTCTTTTTTGACGGTGAAAGGTGATTCCAAATCGGTGAACTTCATCCCGAATTCTTCTGAGTAATTTTAAGCTTTCACTTTCAAACGGTAGTTGCAACGATTCTTTATCACCTGGAAAAAATATCTCTTCAATATTCTTTGCTAAACCAACTACATTTATTTTACCCATGAGTTCTAATTCTTGCAAAGCGTCTATTGCTGAGTTTAGTTGCCCTTTCCCGCCGTCAATCACTACCAATTGAGGTAATGGTTTTTTCTCATGAAGTAAGCGACTATACCTACGGAAAACTACCTCACGCATAGAAGCAAAGTCATCCGCGCCAACTACTGTTTTAATATTATACCGCCGATAATCTTTTTTGCTCGGCACTCCATTTTTAAAACAGACCATACCCGCTACCGGATAACTTCCCTGAAAATTTGAATTATCAAAACACTCAATATGATTTGGGTAAAATGGCAAACTCAAATCTTCTTGCAATTGGTCCAACAAAATTTCTAAATCACCTTCACTCTTTTCTTTAATATGAAGAATTGCTTTTCGTTTTTCTTCATTCATTAAATGCCTAGCGTTTTTGATAGACATTTCTAAAATTTTCTTTCGATCTCCCGCTTTCGGAATCCGTTGCATTACATCGATCGGCATGTGAATTTCAAACGGAAGAATGATCTCTTTGCAAGTACTTTTAAATTTTTCGCGCAGTGATAAAATTATATGTGGTAGGATTTCAGTATCGGGTTCTCCTAACTGTTTGACGTAAGAATTAGAAAAACTATGAACAATATTTCCTTGAATAATCATCAAGTAATTGATGTAGACTCTGTCCGCATTGCTCAAGACACCTACTACTTCAGTATTGTCCAACTTTGTGTTGACCACGATAGACTTTCGATTATAGTTTTTTATGCTCAACAATTTCTTTTTGAGCAATTCTGCCTTTTCAAATTTTAATTCTTCGGCATACTGCATCATTTGTTTTTTATAGACCTTTTCTAATTCGGTATTTTTTCCTTTTAAGACATCTTTTATTTGTGCTACGTGCCACATATAGTCCTCCTCAGTTTGCAACCCAATACATGGGGCCTTGCAGTTACCAATATGATATTGCAGACAAGCTTTATAATTTTTTTTTGCAATTACCTTAGGATCTAAATTCAAATTACATGTCCGAAGAGGCAACGATTTTCTTAAAAAATTCAATATTTCTCTTACAGCAAAAGCCGAAGTAAATGGTCCAATATATTCAGAACCATCTTTGATTTTTCTCCGAGTCAAAAATACTCTTGGAAACGCTTCATTCTTTATTACAATATGCGGATAGGACTTATCGTCCTTTAGCGCAACATTATATTTTGGCTGAAATTTTTTTATCAGCGTATTTTCTAATAGCAACGCATCGTACTCAGAATTAACGATAGTAAATTTAATATCTCCAATCTCTCGCACTAAGCGTGCCGTTTTGGTGTACTTATGATTTTTTATGAAATAAGAACTCACCCGCTTACGCAAATCTTTTGCCTTGCCAACGTATATCACCTCTCTATCCCGACTAAAATACTGATACACCCCCGGTTCATGAGGTATAGAAGGGGCGATATTTGAAAATTCATTTTTAGTCATGCTAGCGCAAATACGAGTCCAATTGAACCGACCCCATTAATAAAACCTTACTCAAAATAGTATGTATCCACTGTTATGCTCTGAGGTTCTCTCATCTGAATTTGAAGTAATTCTTGCGGAACAAAAAGCACGCGCTTGCTTTTCTTATCCCCTTCACTAGTCTCAAAATAAAGACTGCTCACCCCTTGATCTTGTTCATTGCCGACAATACTTACTGAGCGAGTATAATCATCTGGCACTACGGATTCATAAAAAAATGTAGTGGCTTGTGAAGCGCTGTCTTTGAGCATGTCAATTTTGTAGTGGTGATCCAATTTCTCTTTTTGTAAATTTGCCTTTTTAAACAAAGAATTAATTTCTTCCCAAGGCATGTCAACGTGAGCTACTACGCTGCTATCCGCTCCTTTCATGTTTCTACTCACTTTTAAGTAATTGCGCGCTGAATCCATATTCCAACCTTCATTTAGAACCAATTCTAAATCTGGATAGTTGATAAGTTCGTCTCCTGTATATTCTTCTTCACCACAAGAAACTACTAAGCAGACAATAAAGACTAGCAAGACAGTAAACATCGAATTATTTAACTCCATAGCCATTCTCTTTTAATAATTTTTTTACCTTCTCCACTTCATCTCCTTGTACAATCATTTCTCCATTCTTATAACTGCCACCCGTTCCGCATTTTTGTTTTAGCATTTTACACAAGTCCTTACCGTCCTCTTCCGCACCAATGTAACCTTCTATTACAGTCACTGTCTTTCCACCCCGTTGCTTCGTTTCTTTTTTCACATGCAACAGTTGCTCATTGGGTTTTAGCGTTTCAACCTCTTCCGTTTCTTCAAATTCATAGCTATCATTGGTAGAGTAAACCATTCCACCTTCCTTGTTTCTATTTCTTTTTTTTCTACTCATTATTTTATCGCTTTTAAACTTAAATCCATACTGGTAGCATGATGAATCAAAGCCCCTACCGAAATATAATCGACACCAGTAGCAGCATACGATGCAATCGTATCAATTTCAATTCCGCCACTTGCTTCGGTTTCAAATTTCTTATCAATTAGCTTCAAGGCTTCTACAATTTTAGCCGGTGTAAAATTATCTAGCATGATTCTATCCACACCGCCATGTGCGATTACTTGTTTTACTTCATCAATATTTCCCGTTTCGATTTCAATTTTTATATCTAAGTTTTTTTCTTTCAAATAGCTATTCGCTTTGTCAATTGCTTTTTCTATACCGCCACAAAAATCAATATGATTGTCTTTGAGCATAATCATATCATATAAACCCATTCTGTGATTATGCCCGCCCCCAATACGAACGCCCTCTTTTTGAAACCAACGAAAAAGTGGTGTCGTTTTTCGAGTATCGAGTAATTTGGTATTAGTTCCTTCCACTTTTTTTACATAAGAATGTGTCAAGGAAGCAATCCCACTCATACGCTGCATAATATTTAATACTAAGCGCTCAGTTGATAAAAGGGTTCTAGTTTTTGCTTGAATTCTAAAGGCCTCCTCTCCAGTTTTAACCACATCACCATCAGCTTTAAAAAACTCAATTTGACAATCAGGTTGCACATACTTAAATATCTTTTCAGCCACTTCGAGACCAGCGATTATACCATCTTCTTTTATTTTGAGCACCGCTTCGTCCTGACTACCAGCGGGTATACAACAAAGTGTGCTGTGATCGCCTTCTCTAATATCTTCCTCTAAGGACAGTTTTATAAACTCATTCAAATCCATATCTTCAAAGGTAAGTTTCTTTAGGTAAAGCATAAACCCGAATTAAGCGATAGATACTCTACCCTTCCGTCCAATGTCTTAACTATAAAAGGTTTCACTCTTATTAGATCAAAGGTTTCTTAAAAAGTCAAGTAAGAAACCTTTCAATTTTGTAATATTGTATATGTATGAAAAATAGATTGATTGTATTCGGAGTGCTCTGTATGCTTAGCGCTTGCTCCATTATTAAAAAGAAGACAGCCCCTGCAAAAGAAAGCTATAAGGTGTTATTAGAAACTACGGCTGGCAATATTAAAGTTCAACTGTATGAAGATGTGCCTTTGCACAGCAACAACTTTTTAAAATTAGTAAAAGAAGGTTTCTATGATGGTGTGTTATTTCACCGAGTGATTCCTAACTTTATGGTACAAGGTGGCGACCCAGATAGTAAAGAAGCTGCTAAAGGAGCTCGCTTAGGTAATGGTAGCCTGGGTTATCTTATTCCTCCAGAATTTAAAGTAGAAAAATACATTCACAAAAGAGGAGCCTTGGCAGCAGCTCGCACAGGCAATCCGGCTAAAAAAAGTAGTGCTTGCCAATTTTACTTTGTAGAAGGTAAAAAACTGAGTGATGCTGAGATCAATAATTTTGAGAAAAGAAAAGCTGTAAAATACACAGATGCTCAAAAACAGATTTATAGAACTTTGGGAGGAACTCCTCACTTAGACAATGAATATACGGTCTACGGCGAGGTCATTGAAGGCCTAGATGTGGTAACTAAAATATCAAAAGCCTCTAGAGATAAAAGCGACCGTCCACTCCAAGATATTAAAATCACAAAGGCTAGCGTAATCCGATAGGGTTACTTTACCAATCTTTCTCCAAGCGGTAAGCCCCAGATTGCTGCTTGGCTTTTTTACCTTTTATTTTCTTTTCAGCTCGATTGAGTGCATCCAATATTTTTGTTGCCTGCTGTTTACTCATGTTACTTGGCTTCGGTTTAGGCTGATTCCCTTGATTTTTTCCATCTGGCTTACTCTGATCCGATTCTTTCTTTTTGGAAGAATCTTCCTCCTTTTTATCGTCTTTCTTTTCCTTCTTCTCTTTTTCTTTTTTGTCCTTCTTATTTTTATTTTTTTCCTTTTTGTCCTTATCCTTCTTTTTATCCTTATCCTGATTCTTTTGTTGTTGCTGTTGCTTCAATTTTTTTTGAGCATAAGCCAAATTATATTGTGTCTGTTTCGCACCAGGGTTTTTCTTCAAAGAAGCCTTATAATAGTTTACCGCTTCTTGCCATTTTTTCTGCTCCGCCATTACATTGCCCGCATTATGAAAAGCATACGAGCTCATTTTATCATCCTTCGCCTTCACGCCTACGTACTCATATTGTTTCAAGGCCTGTTCGGGGTCTTTCGCTCTAAGTAAGGCATTTCCCAAGTTAAACCGAGCAGGATTTTTAGTTTTGGCATTTTTATCGGCAACCGTTTTTTCGTATGCAGTGGCAGCCTTCTTATACTCTTGTTTTTTATAAAATTGATTTCCTTTATAAATATTCTTGTCGATAGTTTGGGCTCCTACAAACTGAGGAAGTACTAAAAATACAAAAAGGGAGAAAGCAGTTCTTAATCGCTGATTTGATTTTCTGCTGGGCAAGAAGAACTCTAGTAATACCAATAGCAACATGATCACTAAAAAATATTGAAAGTAAGAAGTATAATTTGCCAAACGGCTTTGTCCCAGATTCGTTTTACTGATTTGATTTAAGCGATTAGCTATTTGATTTACATCAGCGCCGATACTTGATAAGTTCACAAAAATCCCTTGACCCGATTCTGCTACCTTCTTTAGTTCCGCTGCATTCATTTTAGAGATGACTTCATTGCCTTCTCTATCTGTTTTTATTTCATCATTGGGCATCAATATGTTGCTCCCCTCCGCCGAACCAACACCAACCGTGCATAGCATAATTCCTTTTTTTCCAATTTTTTCGGCCTCTCGAATCGCTTTATCTTCATGAGCCTCTCCATCGGAAATCATTACAATGGCCTTATGCTTCGAGTCTTTAGAATTAAATGATTCATAACTCATTTGCAAGGCATCACCCATTACCGTGCCTTGGGTTGGTGCCATTTTTGGATTGGCTAAATTCAAGTTCATTTTTAAAGCAGCAACGTCTGAAGTGAGGGGCACTGAAATATAGGATCGACCGGCAAAAAGAATGAGCCCAATACGGTTCCCGTTCATTTTATCGATTAACTTACTCGCAAAAAGTTTTGCTTTTTCCAATCGGCTCGGTTTTAAATCCTGCGCATACATACTATTGCTAATGTCCAAGGCAATCATAATATCAATCCCCTTTTGGGTCATTTTTTCAATCTTACCTCGTTTTTGCAAATTCGCCATGCCCAATACTCCAAAAAAAAGTGCCGTCAATAACAAACTAAATTTGATCTTAGTAAGTATAGGTTGATACGATGGCATTAAGTCTCTGACTAAATCTTCTTTCCCTAGTACGGCTATTTTTTTCTTTCTCCAACCTCTATAAAAAATATAAAGAAATACTACGACACCTATAAGGAGCAATAAGATAAAATATTCTTGATGTTGAAACCGAAACATTGCAGAACAAAGCTAAAGTCAGAATACTTAAAAGGATGCTAAAAATTTAGCTTAAATGAATAAGCTGCTCTCGCCCTACTCCGTTGGAAACAAAGGCAACACTTACATTCAAATATTGTTCAATAAACTCTTTATACGAAATAAAGTTAGAAGGCAAGTCACCTACGGATTCACAATCAGAAAGTTTACCAGCCCAACCTGAATGAGACTCATAATTCGGAGAATATTCATCAGCATTGTATTCAAAGGGAAACTCTTTGGTTTCTCGACCATTCACTGAATAGCTAGTGGCCACTTTAATGGTATCCAGTTCGTCCATGATGTCCGTTTTTGTGATAATTAAATCAGTCACTCCATTAATCAAACAAGAATAATTTAAAGCAACCAAATCAAGCCAACCACACCGACGAGGACGGCCTGTGGTCGCACCAAACTCATTGCCCAATTTTCGAAGCGTTTCACCCATTTCGTCATGCAACTCCGTAGGAAACGGACCGCCACCTACCCGTGTGCAATATGCTTTTGTGATACCGTACACCTTTCCGACCTTGGTAGGCGGAATACCCAAACCATTACAAAGCCCTGCGGAAATCGTATTACTACTCGTTACAAAAGGATAGGTGCCAAAGTCAATATCCAGCATGGTACCTTGTGCACCTTCGGCCAATATTTTTTTACCATCCGCCATTGCTTTGTGTAAATAATATTCTGCTTTGATGACCTGTAATGATTTTAGAATTTCAATCGCTTCAAAAAAACCTTGCTCATATTCAGTGAGATCTTCATCAAAATTCATATTAGCTAATAGTTTTACATGCTTAGCTTTTAGCTTATTATAACGATCTGTAAAGTCAGGCTTATGAACGTCACCCACTCGAATACCATTGCGTCCTGTTTTATCCATATAGGTAGGCCCAATTCCTTTGAGTGTACTTCCTATTTTATCTTTTCCTTTGGCTATTTCATTGGCTTTGTCTAAAGCCCTGTGCGTTGGTAAAATGATGTGAGCACGATCACTCACCAATATTTTATCAATCGGATTGGTTCCTTTTGATTGAATGGTTTCCAATTCTTTTTTCAGCGTAATCGGATCAATCACCACTCCATTACCTATGACATTGATAATATCATCATGAAAAACACCAGAGGGTATAGTGTGCAACACAACTTTTTCGTCATTTACATAAAGCGTATGTCCCGCATTAGGGCCTCCCTGAAAACGAGCAATTATATCATAGTCTTTTGCAAGGTAATCTACAATTTTTCCCTTTCCTTCGTCTCCCCATTGTAGGCCTAGTAATACATCAATCATGGCTTGTACTTAAAACTCAAATTTAATGCACAAGACCTAGCCCGTAAGGAACTAGCTTAATAATTATTCACGTTTCGAACCTTTTTTATAACAGTTTTGGAGAATAAGTGTTCAGAACCAAGGTATCTCCCAATTGAGCATACGTTTTATAGCTAAGCCAATCACCTAAATTAATAAATCGCGACCCATTGGCTAGCTCAATATCATTGGGCAAATGCCGGTGACCCAAAATAAAATAGTCATAATGATTTTGAGCTAAAAGGTTTTTGGCATACTGGATTTGAAATTCATTATCCTCGCCCAAAAATTCAATATTTTTATATTTATGTTTAGGGCCGCGCTTACTGAAATAACTGGCGATTCTAAGCCCGAAATCGGGGTGTAGCTGACGATACAACCATTGACACGTAGCATTTCTAAGGATTTTTTTAAGTAGTTTGTATTGTTTGTCGCCCGGTCCAATGCCATCTCCATGACCCAAATGAATTGCTTTGTTATTAATTGCAAACGTTTGGTGATCATGAATCACTTCGGCGTTTAGCTCTTTTTGAAAATAATCACGCATCCAAAGATCATGATTGCCGCTGAAAATGAATAGTTGGATTCCGCTGTCACTCAATTCAGCTAGTTTGCCTAAAAAACGAGTATTGCCCTTAGGGACGACTAGCTTATATTCCATCCAAGCATCCCAAATATCTCCCATTAAAAAAAGGCTGTGCGCATCCACTTTTATTTCATCAAGCCATTGGCAAATGATTTTTTCTCGAGTCCGGCTATTTTCATCGCCATCGATTCCGAAATGAAAATCTGAGGCAAAATATGCATATTTACTTGGTGGAATATTGATCTCGCGATGGATAGGAAGCATAAGTTCACAATATTACTCTTTTCCTTGGTTTTTTTTCTGATACTCTTTCCAATTACGTGAAACCCAAGCATAAATTTCTAAATTAGAAGCCGTACGAGCATAATCAATTTCCATAGGATAGGCGTTCATAAAATAGGCTAAGTCATCGCCCGAGAGTTTCGTAATTTTTGCCGCTAACTCGGGAGTGTATCTAGAATCAATAAACTTTTGCTCTTCCATATTCAAGACTTGCTTCTTGAATCTTCGTAAATTTTTATGTTTTTTCGAAAACATTTGCTGAATGGTCGAAACAGGCGAAAAAATGGACTTGGATTGTTTATACTTAAATATATCTCTATAAATTTCGGCGCGCTGCACAGAATCTTTTTGATACTCAGTGAGCGGCTTCGCTATTTTCACAGTTTTCAACTCTGTACGACCTATAAGGAGGGCCACTCGTAAAAATTCAATTTTCTCCACATCACGCATTCTAAGAATTCGAGGCTTGAATCCTGTATGGCTTATTTGCAGATAATCTCCCTCTTTCACCTCAATCGTAAAAGTTCCTCGGTAATTTGTTTTGGCTCCGTATTGAGTGGTAATGTTTTTTACCGTAACACTGGCCATTGGTTTCTGATTCACAGAGTCTATTACAATACCCGATATATACTTCTGGGCATTAACGGAGCTTCCCGCTAAAAGACTAAACAATAAGAGTAAAGCAACTCGTTTCACAATAGCAAAAATAAGCCTCCTGAGGTATGGAGATTGTAATGTTTTCTTAATATTCTTTCTTATTAATACACGATGAGATTATAAAAATCCTCCTCTTGATAGTAGGTATTGGCCAACTCCATAATTTGCTCAGCTGTTATTTTTTTGTATGTATCCACACTTTTTTGAAATTGCTTTGCATCACTATTATTGAGTATCAGTGATTTCCAGCGACTCATTATTTTGAATGGCCCGTCAATGCTACCCAAAATACTTCCCAGAATATAGTTTTTCACTAATTGTAATTCCTCACTCGGTACTGGCTCAGTTCGCAATCGCTTCATTTCATTCCACACTTCGTCTACTGCTTTTTCGGCAACGTCTTTGCCTACATCAGTGGCAATCACATAGGTATTCGCTTCCATATTTTGCTGTACGAAGGAATAAATCCCGTAGGTATAACCTTTATCCTCTCGTATATTGCTCATTAAGCGCGAACCAAAATACCCTCCGAATAAGGTATTGGTAAATAGCATTGGAATAAAATCTTGATGTGTACGAGACACAAATTTTTTAGCGATTCTAATCGCTCCTTGTAAGGCTTTTTCGTCATTGGTAATTCTATGCTTCTTACTTTCCGCGGGTTTTACTGCAGCAATTGGTTTAAGAATAGCGGCGGTAGTTACTGTTCTTTTTTCAAATTCAGATTGAATCGTTTTTACAATACTCGCCTCGTACTTCCCTGATAAGAAGAAGGTAGCCTTCTCTAAAGAAATATATTTTTTATGAAAATTTACTAAATCAACTTGCGTTACGCACTGATAATCTTCCATGAGCGAATAGGAACCATAAGGATGCTCAAATCCATATATCAATTCGTCAATTGTACGATTGGCAACAAATTCAGATTTTTTTAAATTGACCGACATGTGTTGCATCGCTTGTTGACGATAAATTTCAAGTTCCTCTTTGGGAAAAGTTGGGGCTTGAATGATTTCAAATAGCAAAGGCAATAAATTAGTAAAATGCTTAGTGAGACAGGTAATTTTTATGATAAAAAAATCATTGTTCTGACTGATTGAAATTGAGCCACCTACTTGTTCAATTTGCTCATTGATTTGCAGAGCCGTCATCGATACTGTTCCTGATTTCAGCAAAGAAGCCACTGCTTTAGAAACCACTACTTCATTTGGAGTTTCTAATAATTTCGGCATATAAATTTCAAAAGAAATCACGTCTTGCGTACCGGCGTTCACCGTATACAGTTTGTTGGTTTCGGAAAGCGAAATCGTTTCGCAGGACGGTAATTCTATTGTAAAATCAGTGGCTTGCTTTATGGCAGGCGGAGTACTTCTGTTCAATGACATATTTTATTGTAAGGGTGAATTCGCTTCTTTTTTAAAATGTTGATAGACCATTTTATCGGCCCATTTTGGAAAAAATTTATTGAGCCACACAAGCAATTTTCCTTGTCGAGTCATTACTACGCTCCTTTTTCTATGATTGACAGCTTTGATAATCAACTCAGCACATTCCTCTGCACTCATCAATTTATTCTCTTGTAAGGGCGTTTCACCTTGTGAGCTACCATCGGCTGCCAGGGCTGTATTTCTTATATTAGAAGCTGTAAATCCTGGGCTGATCCACATAACATTTGCACCAGTTGGCAACAGCTCTATCCGCAAGGATTCTAAAAAACCTTGCATGGCAAATTTACTTGAAGAATAGGCACTGCGACCGGGAAGTCCTTTATAACCAGCAATAGAAGAAATGCCGGCAATGGTGCCTTTGTTTTCTTTGATCTGACTAAGGGCTGCCTTCGTGCAATAAACCATACCCCAATAGTTGACGTCCATTACTTGTTGTAACACAGGAATGGATACATCCTGCACTAAGGCACGCATGCTTATCCCTGCATTATTGATTAAGATATCTAACTTACCGAAGTGGTTAATCGTAGTATGGATAAAATTTTCTGCTTGCTCTCTTTTGCTTACGTCTGCCTGTACGCCAATAAAATTTTCTGAGTTAAAATCTGTATCCATTTGTTGAAGAGCATCCATAGATCTAGCACACACAGCCACCCGTGCGCCCATGGCTAAATATTGCCTTGCTAAGGCCTTACCGATGCCGCTAGTGGCTCCAGTAATTGCTACCACTAATTTGAATGGATTATTTTTCAAAATATCTTTTTGAGAAGTGGCAAAGATGCTAATTTTTGTATTACTTTTGCCAACTCTTAGAAAGAATTCCCTAAGTTTTAGGCTAGAATACTTTCTGATGATTCGGTAGCTCAGTTGGTAGAGCACAACACTTTTAATGTTGGGGTCCTGGGTTCGAGCCCCAGCCGGATCACTTTAAAATAAATTGAACGCTTATAGGTCAAATACTTATAAGCGTTTTTTGTTTTCGGGGTAAACATAGGGTAAACGGCTCTTGCTATTAAACGAATATGATTACTCAATATGCACCTCTTTACCTGTTTTATCGTCAGTACTTTTATGAATATCTCCTTTTTCATTCCCGAGTGGGTTTGTAAAGTAAATTGGGTTATTCCTAAGGTTGCGTAATTACTAATACTAATTTGGTCAACGGAGTCTACATTCCATCTACTACCCAACCTCGTATCATACTGCCAAAACATTGCAGCATTGGAGTTTCGTATCCTAGCTGTCTCGTTATCTTTCTCCTAGCCATTAAAGGCGTTCAGTATCGACTATATGTATTTTTTAGCGTTCTTTTTGGACGATCCTTTTTACTAGCAAAACCGAGTTTTAGACTCGAATTGCTGTACTGATGTTCTAATATTTCTAGTTTGAGGCAACCCCGGAACATGAATAAAGATTTAGAAAAGGTTTGCATTTTTTTGAGTAACTTAGCTCTAAATAACTAATAATGGGATTTGTACTTTCAAATAGCACCATTGATAAATACTTTGGGTTTTTGGTTCGGTTAGACAACCTTTCCAAGAAGAAATTAATTGTAAAACTTACCGAGTCAATCGAGGTGAAAAATGATGTCAACTTTGACATTCTAAGTTTGAGTGGGAAGTGGGTCGACTCAAGAACGTCGGATGAAATAATAAAGGATATCCGAGAGTCCCGAATTGACAAAGAAGGTGAAATTGATTTGTAAATGAAGTACCTCCTCGATACAAGCACCTGCGTTCATTTTTTCAGAGGACGATATGGTGTAGAAAACAAATTGAAAGAAGCAGGCGTAGAAAACTGCGCTATCTCAGAAGTCACTTTAGCTGAATTAGTATATGGCGCTGAGAAAAGTGCAGACCCTGAAAAGAATCACACGATTATAAACAGTTTCGTTACTCGCATTCCAATATTACCCATTGTTGATTCCGTTCTTGTTTATGGAAAGGAAAAAGTAAGACTCCGCAACCAAGGAATAATGATAAGCGAATTTGACTTACTGATTGGATGTGCTGCTATTGAAAAAGATTTGATTATGGTCACAGACAATATCAAACATTTCGATAGAATTAAAAATATTAAAATTGAAAATTGGGTGCAACGGTAGGCGATATTAACATTATAGTTGTCTCCGCAGAGTGTCCTGAAAGGCACTCTGCGGCTTTACCTTAAAATATTTCACCAATCAAATTTACATTATTTCTCAGCAACGTTCATCGCCGAAAATGTTGTGTTCGATACATCCATTAAAACGCAATGTCCAAACTCGTAAGCGAGTTAGAGAAGATTGCTAGCAAATTTATAAGGACAGCTTGACCGGAAAAAGTTCTACACGTATACTTCTGTTTTCCAGTTTTTTGACAACCATTCTTAATAGCATGGTTGCCACTTTTTTTTCATATCATGACTATTGATTTCGGTAACAACTATTCTGATACAAGGGGCAGTTGCAAACCCCCTGGACTACCATCCCACAGAGTCGCCGAGCGGCAGACTCTGCGGAGACCCGATGCTATTCGGACACTCTGCGGGGACGAAAGAATACAACTATGCAACGATATTATTCAGCTTTGAGTATTAGCTCATGTAGGTATGTTGTCGGTAACATTCAAGCGCCGTTCATGGGTAGTCCACAAACACCTCATAGGTTGGTCATTACAAAAACTTTTTTACTATGATGCAAGAATATACAGACAAACAAAAAGCAATAGATTACGCCAACTGGCTTAATTTCATTCACAACGATATGTCCTTTTATGTCATTAAACATGATAATGACAGCTACTTGGTTTGTTCTAAGGAGTCAGAAACGGATAATTCGTACCACATTCCTTTAGAAACTAAATATGCTGAAATGGATTACAAGGATATACAAGCTATCCGTACCGACACAGAACCATTACAACATTGGGAAAATTTATCAGGACTTATTTCCACTATGGACGGAGCTTTGCTTCGTTTCATATTGAAGCATAATATTCCCCTTGAGAAATTTATCCGTTATGAACTCGGCGCACGAGGATATGACCAAAATGGAAAGTGGATTGGTTTTGATGATTCTGAAAAATTTTGGTGGAAGTAAGCCCGCTCTTACAATTTAATTCTAGCTCGCTTCGGCGAGCTTTTTTTATTATATTCGTAAGTATGAGTGAAAAAACGTGGAGTAGCGAGCCCGAAACAAATAACAAAGTAGTAAAATTATTCAGAAACTTTTGTGCCGCGGAGTATGATGGTGGAGTTGTTTATCCCGATGGTCCAAATTATAAAGAATGGTTTACAACAACAGTGATTGATTTTGTAAGGTAACATGGCGACGAAGGACAGTCAGAAAAAATTATTGGAATGTATGAGAAAAACATAAGTGAGAACGTTATGTTTCCATTGGCGACAGTCATACACCGCTATTTAGAAAAAGATGATAGCGACTGGTATAAAAATGTTTATGACAAAAAGTATAATTCTAATAAACGTTAAAGAGTATTATGACAATTTTAAAGAATGCTTTAACGATAATTGCGGAGATAATAATTTTAGCTTTATCCTTTGTTTGGTTTATGAGAACCCAGGAAGAAGAACCTATAATAGTTGCGATTGGCTCTTTTGTATTCTTAGTGATAAGTCTATTTTCTAGATTCTATGAAAAGAAACCTAGGCCTAAAATTGTTTTTCATAGGCAAAATGATTTTTATGCCAGATTTGACTTGGGGATTACGGCAAACAACCCTGAGGTAATACACTATGGATATGACAAACTTGAAAGAAATTGGGAGCTTACTTGGAGTTATGTATTAGAAATAAGAAACAACTCTTCAATTACCGCATATAATTATGAAATAAATTTTAAAAACAAACCTGATAGAACAGAAATAGAGGGCGATGAAATTGGTAAAATTCAACCTATAAGCCCAGAAGATAAATTTGAATTTAGTTTTAGATTAATAAAGAATATAACAGGCACATATATTGACGCTGATAATTATCTAAAAGAAAATAAAGAAACAATTCTCAGGGACATGAAGATTATTGCAACATATACTGATGAACATGATAAAAAATTCAAAACAGAATATAATTGGTTTACCGATACTAATGAGTTTAAAAAAAATTCTACTCTACATATTCTTAGAAGTAAATTTTTCAAATAATATACCGCAATGAATGAAGTAAAGAAATCCGATGTCTTAGATAAGATTAAAAGTGAACTTGCCAAACTTGACCAAAAAGGAAAGAAAAATAGAACAGGACGTTTTGTTATTTCAGCCCTTGGAAGTATCCCTTGGGTTGGTGGTGTTATAGCTGCTAGTTCCGCCTTACATGGAGAAAAGGAGCAAGACAAGGTGAATGACTTACAAAAAATTTGGCTTGAAGAACATGAAAGAAAAATAGAAGAGTTGTACTATACCATTTACCAAATTGTCGAAAAACTCAATAGCGCAGGTGGGGAGGTCGATGACAGATTAGAAAGTGAAGAATATTTATCAATTGTACGGAAAGGGTTTAAAGAATGGGATAACGCCGAGACTTTTCAGAAGAAGGAGTATTTAAGAAAATTATTAACGAATGCAGGAGCTACAAATATCATTACCGATGATTTAATCCACCTTTTTATAGACTGGATACGAACCTACCATGAAACGCATTTTTTAGTGATTTCGGAAATTTATAAAAATACGGGTATTACACGAGGTCGTATTTGGCGAAACCTAAATGACTCTATTCCTGCCGAAAATTCTTTGGAGGCTGATTTATATAAAATGCTTATTCGTGATTTAAGTATGGGAGGAATTATCCGTCAGCATAGAGAAACAAATTATTATGGAGAGTTCGTTAAGAAACCTACAAGAAGTAAAAAGTCCAATACTTTAACGTCTGCCTTTGATGATGATAAACAATATGAATTAACCGAACTAGGTAAGAAATTCGTCCATTACACTATGGACGATATTGTTACGAAAATTAATTGATATTGTAATTGTCGCTCTCACGAGCGTCAGATAACGGTCTCGACCTCAATTTTCAATAAGGTAGTTTTGTGATTGTGAGTGATTTTGTATGACGGTCAATAATGAAAATTCCGGTCAAAACCTAACGAGCATGAATGCTCATTTTTTCGGCCTTTACAAACTTTGTAAGTAAAGGGCAAGATTGCATTATGACTGTCACTAGCGTTATAGCCCTAATGCTATCTTGGTAAGAGTTCCACCCTTACTATCCCAGTTTTCAATATTCTCTTCGTTCATTTTCAAGATAATTTTAGTGGAAATTAATCCAACATTTGACCGTTAACTGGCACTTTCTGAACGCCTAACTTTAGTAAATCTTTACCCTTTCTTAAAAGACTTATTGTTTGGATTGTGGTGGCGTAATTTGTTCCATCAAAATTATCCATATCCAATTCAAAAGAATAACAACCTTTCTCTGGAGTAATAAAAAAATTGGTACATAGACTAAGATTATCACTACATAATTGAATTTCTTTATTATTAATTTTTTCATAAAGAATATTCTTTTTAAACTCAAGAAGAGAAGACGCATTCTTACGGATTATGAAAAAATCTAGGCTATCCAAAATCTTACCCTTTTTATTCATGGGATACTTTACATAATCCGGACAATCTAATAATTTCTTTATATTTACTTCAAGTTTAGTCGAAGGAGAGTACTTGTTTATTATCCTAACAGTATCTCCTGTTTGAGTCCATGTACCGATGACATAAGGCACTCTAACTAAACTTTGCTTATATACTTTAGCTTTACCTGAATTTTGAAGTTTAATGAAAATTGTGTCTAGAAGCTGATGGCCATTATCTATAATATTCCTATATGTCTCTCCTTTAGCATTTCTCTGAACACACTTAAACATATCCTGTGCAATTGAGCTATAAGTATGGCTAAACAGCGAAATCAATACTAGAATTAAAAATTTCATATTATTTATTATTTATTTTTTATTTTTTATCGTTTATCGTTTATTGTAATCAATCCGCCCTGATTCCCCTTCTTCTTTTTGTTTCATATTATAATAATCAATTGCGTCTTTAACTGAAGCAATATAATCTTTTGAGACCAACTGTTTAGTATGAAATTTGAACCTACTACCTACCGTATTATTCATAAGTAAAACTGAGGCACAAGTGTGTAAACTAATTTTCGTTGTGTTATTTGTTAGATTTAGATGACTAGGGTTATTTATCTTTTCTTGTTTCCACTCTGTACCAAAATAGTACATCAATTTTGTCTCAGAAATATTCTTTATGGGTACAGCTACCATATCGGCTTCATATTCATCATACGAATCATACAATGGGTCTTTCCCTGCGCCTACACTTCCTCCAATGTCTCCATTTAGAAATTGAAACCCATGCCATAATTCATGAGGAGCAGCTCCTAAACCTCCCCATTCGCCCATATAAACAGAGGCCATACCTATCCTGAAATGCCCTTCTTTTGCATCCCAGTTTGCATCTTGCCCTCCGTTATCTAGAAAGAAGACCATTTTAGATTTTGACATTTGTTCAATTCCATTTTCCCACTTAGTGATATTTCGAATTGCTTTAGTATATGTTTTGTACTTTTCTTTATCCTTAATTGGGTCTAGTTTAGCTAACCTCTGTTTGAAAAGAGTTTTATTCGCACTAGCCTGTTTCTTTACATGCTCTAACTTTTCAAGTCCTTTACTCCCTTTCTCTTCCTTAAATTCATCCCCATGCAAATCTGTATGTATTATAGGATTATTCCCGAATGCGGCATAATCGCTTATTCTTATCTGCGGCTTTGGGTCTAAGTTCCACCTTCTACCTAATCTTGTATCATACTGCCAAAACTGTGCAGTGTTAGAGTTTCCGATACCAGCTATCTCATTATCCTTCTCTTGACCGTTAAAGCCGAAACGGTAGTCTGAGCTAAAATCCTCATCGCTACTACATATTAATTTGGTAGAAGTGGTGGACGTCTTTACTTCGTAAGTCAACTTTAAATTCCAAATCGAAAACT
>Ga0209187_1001756_pt1 | contig 23455 bp, 17 predicted proteins | sample BantaG_FD_187430 | JGI IMG/M metagenome (GOLD analysis project Ga0209187, IMG submission 187430) | Marine algal microbial communities from Bantry Bay, Ireland - BantryBay_4 metaG (SPAdes) (version 2) | ecosystem: Host-associated > Algae > Red algae > Unclassified | place: Bantry Bay, Ireland...
GCTATATTTACATTATTCTGGGAAGAAGGAAAAGGTTATATAGTGTTTACAAATGGAAGTAATGGAACAAAGTTTATTGATGAATTAAAACCCGTATTTAGACAGTATTTAGGAATAGATGAAAAATGACGAAGACTAACATTATATATGATCGCATATCTGTTCGTAACTCACAGAGACGACGACATATCATTATCCGTTGTGGGCTAATTAAGAAAAAGAATATTTAAAAAGTAACTGGATTATTGAATAAAGAAAGCTTATCTTTCTAGTAAGTAGAAATTAAATATATAATGGGAGCAATAAAAACTAAACTTATATAGGAAATTGAAAAGATACAGGATGACGTTATCCTTAAACAAATCACTCAGTTAATTACAGAGTCTGACCAAGGATTGATTGCAGAATTCACTTCTGAACGAAAGAATAAAATTGAAGAATCCCAAAAGCAAATAAGAGAAGGGGATAGTTTTGGACACCAAGACGTCATGAAATCAATATAAATGACTAAGGTAGTTTGGTCCAAAAATGCAAAACAAGAGCTCTTAGCGGTTACTTCATTTTGGGATAAAAAGAATAAGTCGAAAACTATTCGGAAAAGATTAAGTTTCATATTGAATTGGCGATAAACCTCATTAAGAGAAATAAAAAACTAGGAATTCGTTCAAATATTGAATCTGTTCGAATGAGGTTGATTTTAAAAAATTATTACCTAGTCAATGAAATTTCTGAAAAACGGATTAACATATTACAATTTTGGGATGTCCGACAGAATCCAATTAAAATAGGTTCTGGTAGTTCAATATTTTCGAAACAGTTCCTTTTGAAAGTGAAAGAATTTCAACTAAGTCCTTTCCATCTCTATGACTCCGGCAGTTTATTGAATTTCGTTTTAACTGTTTATCCATTCAATATGGCAGGGTTCGGATGCGTCAACTACCTCCCCAATACTGCAGATTCGCTTATCGAAGCTACTACGGGTTCACACGTGCGTATTACGGCTTGATTATTTGAAGCAATGAAGCTTCAGCTATGACCTCACGATCATCACTGTCCATTCTTCTTCAGGCTGAATAGTCAATTGCCTTGGAAGGATTTTCACCTCCTGGATTTCCACAGTATCGTCTGTATTTTTAGAGGTTGGCTAGCAATAACAAAATCCTATAAGTATAACTAAATGGACAGCGGGAAATACAGAAGTCGGAGAAGCCCATAGTATCGATGATGCAAAGGACAACAAAACCTTTGTTAGAAAAGGGGGTTTACTTTAGAGATGTGGATATGGATGATGTCTTTCAGTACTGGCTAGTCCTATTGGCTGAAATAGGTAGATGATTATTCTAAATGCCACTATATGTTTGTCCAAATTAGAAGTGATAGTTTGTGTGATCAATATCGCTAACTGATTAAATATAAACTTGGTAGATTCTAGTGAATGACAAACAAAGAATTCTATCGGTAAGCCGTGTGAGGGAAAACTTCGTGCACGGTTTGATGTAGGGGGCTTTGATAATTTCACTTATATTTGCATTATTACAAATAGGAGTGGGGTTTTCAGGCTCTACTCTAGGTCACAAGTCAAAATCACTAATTGTAAGAGAAATAGATAATAATCAATAAAATCATGAAAGATATAGGAATAGGATACTTGTGGGCAAAGATTAGTTCAATAGGTATTAATAAGGATTTATCTCTATACGAAAAAAATCAAGTTAAACTGCTCAATAGAGTCTGTGCGACTATGATCATCTTGCTTACACCTAGTCTCATTAAAGCTTTTATTCAGATGGATATGTTCGGTATATTAATTATACTTTGTTTTAACACATGTTTAATAACATCTCATTATTTAAACTACAAGGATCAACTATTATTTTCAAAGATTTTCTTTTTATCTTCGCTTACCGTTATATCTTGTGGAATATCATATGCTTTCGGTAGAGGGTTTAGCATTGAAAGCTGCTATATATCAATTAGTATTCTTACACTGATTTTGCTTGATAAGAAAATAGAGCAATTTCTTTTGATAATCTTCATTTTAGGTGCTTACTTATTGTCTCTGTATTTCTACAACAGCATAAATAGTCCATTTGCTCAGAAACCATTCTTGGAACTAACTAGTACTATGTCACATCTTACCAACGCGTTGCTTGTATATATTTCTGTCTCTATGTCAACTAAAGCAAACTATGAATACGCTACTCAGACAAGTCAATTTTTAAGTCAGATACAAAATAAAAATGATAAATTAGAATCTCAAAAATTATGGATCACTAAACAAAATAACTCATTAGAAAAAACTAACGGTAAGTTAGAGAGTGCTAATAAAGAATTAGAGAATTTTGCCTACGTTGCCTCTCACGATTTAAAATCTCCTTTAAACACCACACACAGCTTTCTACAATTAATTCAACGATCATTAAATACTAATTCAAAAGAAAAATTGAATGAGTATCTAGATTACTGTATAGATAGTACTAAGCATATGGGAGCTGTAATTGATAGCTTGCTATCGCATGCGAGACTGAACAATGAACTCGAATTAGAACCCGTTGATCTTGAGAAAGTATTTAAGAAAACAAAGAATATATTAGCCCAAATTATTGATGATAACAATGTTAACTTAAAAGCTGATGATCTTCCAATAATCAATGGCTACGAATCAGAGTTTATAATATTATTTCAGAATCTGATTGAAAACGGAATTAAATATAACAAAAGTGAATCCAAAGAATTGTATATAAAATTAGTAAATAACGACGAGTCAAAAGTAACGCTATGCTTCCAAGATAATGGTCTTGGAATAGCTCCAGAAAATCAAGAAAGAATATTTAAAATGTTCAATCGGTTACATAATCAAAAAGAGCATGAAGGGACGGGTATTGGCCTAGCTTCTTGCCAAAGAATTGTCTCTTTGATTTCTGGCAAAATATGGGTAGAATCGAAGCTAGATGAAGGCAGCTCTTTCTTTGTACAAATCCCTAAAACATAAGAAATTCCCATATATGTTAAAGCTTTATTTTATATCTAAGTTCTTCTTACAATCTAAAGTCATAGCATCATTATTTTTCACATTTACTAATCTAATGATAAATAGGTAATTCATGTGTAATACAAAACCACTGACTAACAATATATAACAGATCATAGCTCTTCGTACCTCAGAGAGACGATCATTATAATCATCTGTGAACAAACCCTATCAGCTTTCAATGCAACAAACCTTCTAAAAGTTAGCCTAACTTAAATGAATCTAAATTTTTAGGATCAAAAAGCAATGAAAAAATCTCAAGGATTAGAATCTTATGTAAGTTATTTAATATTGACCAATTTTAGTGTATGTACACAGAAGATGTATTTGCGGACAATAAATGATTTTTATAAATGGCGTATGGAGCAATGTAAAGCAGCAGAATTAAAACAAGAGGACGCGCAACAATACTTAATGCGAGTGAAGTCAGGAAAGAGTTGGTCAACAATCAATTGCGATTATTCCGCATTGCGAAAATATTACAGAGAGATATTGGAAGCGGCATTGATTTTAAAGAAAATGCCTCGTCCACGGCGGGAAAATAAGTTGCCACAAATTTTATCAAAAGAGGAGGTAGTTAGAATAATAGCGCATGCGCCATTGTATAAGCATCAGGTTTATTTGACATTTGTATATGGTACGGGGTGTAGGTAGGAGAAGCTTGTAGGATGCGTTTAGAGGATATTGATAGTGATCGAATGCAAGTACGCGTTCGGCAAGGGAAAGGTCAGAAAGATCGATATGTAATAGTGGCACCGCGATTATTGGATAAACTACGGGAGTATTATAAGCGTGTTCGACCCAAAGTATATTTGTTCAATGGTAGAAAACGGGGAATACAGTTTTCAGAAACAGCAGGTCAATGATGTATGCGTCGCGCGAAGACCTTATCAGGGATAAAGAAAACAGCAAGTGTACATACCTTGCGCCATTGTTATGCGACGCATCATATAGAAAGTGGCACTGATTTGGTATACTTAAAAGAACAGCTGGGTCATAAACCAAAGGAGATTAGACTCGCTTAAACAATCTGGTAAATTGATAGGCTCATCAAGATAAGGAGATAAGTAGGAATGTTGTTTTAGAGTAATTTGCTGTTCGATTCTATGACTGTAGAGGAGAATATCAGATTCCTAATGGATAGATATGTTTACAGGATGCAGAATACTTCACATCATTAAAGCGATATAGGTTGCCTTAAAAGTAAATTGAATGCATTATCTTGCATCTTTCGAGGCAATGACCTCTACCTAGAAATATTAAAAACTTAATCATTATGAAACAAATTGTTACAACTGCCTTACTCCTTTTCCTATTCCAAGTTATTGCCCTTGCGCAATGCCCTAACTCGGGCTCAGCAAGATTAGAAACACAAGCGGATGTCGACGAATTCGTTGATCTATATCCCAATTGTACAGAACTGACTAGAGATTTAGAGATAGGCTTTGATGGCTTTAGTGATCCCAGTGCAGATATTACAGACTTGAGTGGATTATCCAATCTAACACGTATAGGTCAAGATTTTTTAGTAGGACATTTAGACTCCCTAACCTATCTAGAGGGATTGGAAAACATTACCTACGTGGGTCGTGATTTTGAGATTCGTCAAAATGGTAACCTGATTGATCTCAATAATTTTTCACAATTGGATACCATAGGAAGGAAACTAGACATCTACCTTAATGAAAACCTTCTCAATCTAGATCACTTTACAAATCTTAATTACGTTGGTGATGATTTTGACATTTCCTTTAATAAAAATCTGAGATCGGTCAAAAGTTTTAATCTTCTTACAGATATCCCTGGTTATTTTGTACTACAAGATTCTCCCCTACTCGACAATGCTGAAGGCTTTTCTAATATAGAAACTGTAGGGTCTAGATTTTCACTGATGGAGACCAATCTCACTGATATGACTGGCTTCTCTAGCCTTAAAAGTACAGCGGGAGAATTTGGTAGTGTCAACATCGGCAACAACCTCAATCTTGCCAGCTTGGATGGATTAGAAAATCTAGAGACCATCAGTTCCAGCTTCGTTGTAGAATTTAGTCCACTTCTGACTTCGATAGATGGCTTAGCCAACTTAAAATCTATCAATGGCATTTTTCGTTTTAGAGAGATCGGTATCGAAAATGTTGATGCCCTATCTAACTTAGAACTAGGGAAAAATGGATTCATCTTTATAGGAGGTAATGAAAATCTACAAAACATAGAGGGCCTTAATTTAGGACCTAGCATCAATGGTTACTTGAATGTGTCTAACAACCCTAAGCTCGATAACATCTATTCCCTTATAGAGGTCGATTCTATCTATGGAGATCTTATAATAGAAAGAAACGCTATCTTATCGAGTTGTAGTCCTATCTGCGCTCTCTTGTCTCAAGGCTTTATCGAAGGCTCTACAAGAGTCGGGTTTAATGCAGAGGGCTGTAATAATGAAGCTGAAATAGTTGTCGGTGATTGCACTACAAGCACTTATGAACTTGGAAATAAAAATCTAAAAATCTATCCCAATCCTACCCAAGACTTTATTAGAGTAGCAATAGATGACGTCCCTATCGAGAATATGCGTTTCAAGGTTATAGACATGTATGGTAAAACTTTACTAAGCAAAATATTAAACAACGACTGGAATTCAGTTATAAATGTAAGTCACCTCAATCAAGGTTTGTATTATCTTATATTAGAATCCGATCGGATTTATGTTCGACAATTTTCGAAGTTATAATTGAAGGAAAAAAGTGCTAACCGGCGCTAGCACCTTCTTTCCTATCTAATAGTAAAGAAGTAGGTTATTAGATAGAATTCTAGGAATAGGAGCGGTGACAACCATTTCTCCTTTTTTGCAACAAGGATACTGATGAGGATCTTTACCAGTTGTCATTTTTTCAAAGACTTACGGATATTCTAACTTTGAAAAGGAAACGCCATCAAGTTTAAATGATAACTTCAGAATTCAATCCAATAGCAAACAAATCACTGGTGTAATCGTTTTAAAGGAGGTAGAAAAAGGTAATATCGAACTTGACAGCCCAATAACTAAGTATTTGCCCGAATTTAATGCAACTTGGGTTGACTCGGTAACTGTGCATCAACTTGTAAATATGTCAGCAGGAATAGCTTCTTTAGAAGAACCCTTACTTTTTTGAACCAGGAAAAGATTTTCATTACAGTAACCCTGCGTATGGACTACTCGGAAGAATAATCAAACAAGTTACTGGAAAAAATATACAGAAATAGCCCACGGTTTATTCAGTGAATTAAGCATGAATAACACTTATTGCTATGGATTCGACCAAGAAAACCAAAGACTAATCAATGGATATCATTGGACTGGAAATGATTATAAGTAAGTTGAATTTTCAGAGCTTGGATTTACAAAAGACACTTGGAACGACTTCATCCAAACTGGCGGAATCATATCAAACGTTAACGACTTGCACATCTGGGACAATAAACTACATAATGGCGAACTTTTAACCCAAGCATCTTATAAAATTATGACTAACTCAGAAAGTGCCAGACTTGTTCCCAGCTTTGAGTGATGAAGAAATGTCTTACGGATATGGAATTGATATTGCGGACAAACCTTTTCGATATTTAGGACACGGTGGTTCTGGCTTTGGTTTTGTATCTCTCAAGCTCCATGTACCTGAAAATGATTTGAATGTTATTGTTTTGGAAAACATTTTTCACGATGATATTCCAGTTAGATATCATTTCGAAAAAGAAATAAGAAAAATTGTGCTAAATAGTAGTCTAATAGAATAACAACTACCGCCAACAATAGATAAAACGGAAGACTTGCTATCGCTGCGTCCTCCGCTTATCCACATCCGATACCTGCAAGTTAGAAAAGGACAAAACATCGCTATACCAATAGCCTACATGATTATTTATCTTTTCCTTACTTCATGAATATGTTTTTCTTCTGGACAAATACTTATGAAATTATGGGCATTGTTATCTTGCGAAAATACCATGAGTGATCTGTCGGATAAATCCGCATGTTCCATGCGATGGATGGTTTTTATTAGAATCTAAGTAAATATCGATTTTTTAACGATTAAATAAATAGCATACCTTTGCTTAGGCCTTATAATATGCTGATATCACCAGATAGTATATGCGTTGATCCATCAGCACGTAATACTAGGAAATAATAGACATAAACACCAGGGTTTACAAACTTTCCTTTAAAGGTCCCATCCCATCCAGTAGCCTCTTCGTTGAATCTAGCATTTTGGCTTGTAAACATTTGATTACCCCATCTATCATAAACTTCAAAAGAAAAAATACGGTTATCACCTGATTCTTTTGTGTAGGGAATGAAATAATCGTTTGTACCATCTCTTAGTAATGGAGAAAATACATTTGGAATAAAGATATCTGATTCATTTAATACTATGAATGAATTTCCCAAAACTATGCACCCATCATTTGTCAATATTTCTAATGTAATTAATAAGGACTCATTTACATTATAGGAAGTATTAAGGCATGTATCACATGTCGCATCCACTGAGGGAGACCAAGAGATAGAAGCAATGATTGACTCATCAAAGTTAATGATGGGGTCTAGGTCGATACTTACTCCATAATCACTTTTTATGGTGTCTGGCAAAATAATACTAAGTGGTTCGTAAATATTAATTATGACTTCTTCTATTTCAGATTCACATCCATCATTATCCTTTATCATGATCTTATAGACACCATCTAAAAGTCCCTCAAATTCATTAACATCAAAATAATCCACACCTCCATTAATAGAATGCTGATAGTTATCTGTTAACTCTGTATTAAATATTATACTTCCTCCTGATTCGTTGCAATTAGGTTGAAATACGTCATAATCAAATACTATTGGAATAAAATCCGTCAGAACTATAGTCGCGGATCCAACACAAGTGTTTTCTAAATTATTGCCCATTACAGTATATTCACCAGGCTCAGTAATTGTAAGAACCTCACCTTCAGCGGTTGTATCCGGGCTGGCCCAACTGTAACTAACTCCGCCAGTGATAGAAGTCGCTTGTAAAACTACCTCTGAATTATTACAATTTAGATCACCAGATTTAATAATCATTATTTCTATGTCGTCGAAGTTTTCTACTACCATAATCGTATCTGCTCCAGAGCAAACTCCACCTGCATCGGTTCCTATTACAATATATTCACCCGCTTCGGTAACATCGATCATTGATCCATTAGCTATTGTATCTGGTCCAGTCCAAGAATAACTTAAATCACTTGTGGATGACGTCACCTCCAAAGTCACCGTAAAATTTTCACAATCTAGATCAGATGATTTAGTAACCATCATTTCAATATCGTCTAAATTTTCCTCCACAACTATTGTATCTATTCCAGAGCAAATTCCGCCTGTACTTATTCCTGTAACAACATATTCTCCTGGTTGTGTTATGTCTATCGTTGTTCCTGTATCTGTTGTACCTGGCCCAGTCCAAGAATAACTCATATCACTTGTGGCTGACGTTACTTCCAAAGTCACCGTTAAATTATCACAATCTAGGTCAGATGATTTAGTAATCATTACTTCTATGTCGTCAAAATTTTCTTCTACCACAATTGAATCTTTTCCAGAGCAAATTCCGCCAGTACTGATTGCAGTAACAACGTATTGTCCTGGTTCAGTTATGTCTAACGTTGGTCCTGTACCTATCGTACTTGGCCCGGTCCAAGTATAGCTTAATCCGACTATGGCTGAGCTCACGGATAGTGTCACCGAAGAGTTATTACAATTTAGATCATCAGATTTTGAAGTTGACAATACCAATGCATCCGAAACTATTAAATCAATACTGTCTGTTGAAACACAACTACCTCTAAAAGTTTTGAGATAATATCTACCTGGAGCATATACAAAAACCTGTGAGTCCGTAGATAAGATCTCATCTGAATTTGACCATTCAAATGTCATATCTATGGATGCTCTTGAACCTATTTTCAATAAATAGGATCCGTCAGCACAATCAAATTCAATTGGCGTACTAATAATTGCACCAGGAGGCTCTGAATTAATTCGCAATATAATCGTTTCCTCACAAGCTACTGAACCTCCACCTATTGTAGCTTCATAATCACCTTCTGTACAGTATTCTACCCCTGCAAAGGTGTAACAATCACCATCACATAAGAAGACTTCCTGAGTATCAGTTTCCATTCTTATAACCTTGAAATCATCAACGAAATGATAATCGTCGCGAACATTGATCGTGATATATTGCTCTCCTCCTGAAGCTATAAAACTCCCAGAAATCAATGCCCAATCCTCTGAATTTACAAAGAAATTAGTTTGTGATAATTGAAAAGATCCTATAGGTATAGGGAATTCCGGTATATCCTCTGAAAAAAATGTATAGAAATCATCGAATTCAAGTGATGGAAGAAATGCAGGTCGAGCACGATTAACGTAATATTCTGCATAATAACATTCTCCGGCAATCAAAGGTTCGATGAGGACACCCGTTATATATTCACCTGCAGCATATCCGGCGTAGGCATCACCTGATAACGGCTCTTGGTCACCATAATAGTTTACAGGAACTTCTGCACTTTGTGGGAAAGGCGACCCCGCTGGAAAAACAGCACATCGGTTGAAATAATCTGGAGTTGACTCTGCTATCCAAGGTTCAGCTTGAAATAACTCTGCTACTTGAATTGGACAGTTCGTAAAAGTTTCAAAATCAGGGTTAGCAACCAAGTTTTGAGCATGACTTATTTTAACGAGCAATATAAATATAGAGAAGACAATTAACTTTAATTTCATAGGGTTGTTTAGATTGATATAGAATGTACCTTGAAATAGGATTTGATTATATAGAATAAAAAATATTGTATTTTAAGAACATAAGTAGAAATAAGGGCATATTAAAAGAACGTAAATATATTATTTTTCAGGATGAATAAAAAGCTCTGATGATACAATAACTATCTTTTGTCTTGTAATGTCTTTTCTACGAATAGATAATTAAATAGCGAAGGTGTAAATTTATTGTTTATCACACTTGACCTAAACGATTGTGTTGTGCTTAACACCAGCTACCAGCATTGTGCGATTTAAAAAATGTGGAAATAGGTTTTAGAGAAAAGCTGAGAGGCCAAATTTAATGGTAAAAAGAAGGAATCGTAAAAACTCCAATTTTCGTATGTTGATTTTTCAAAGAAATAGTTGCGATTGCAAAAAAATCTGTAAAAAATAGATTCAAGCGTCATAGCAATATCAGGTCAATCTCAGATAAGACTTCTTTTCAATTTTGCTTTTCTATACTTTGTTATAAATCTGGAATAAACACGATAAGGTGAGCCGCGAATTTTAGGAATAATAGTGGTGAGAACCTTTTCCCCTTATCTGCAACAAGGACACTGATGAGTATCTTTCCCAGTTGTCAACTTTATAAATTCCCTTGCGATCATTTTAGTTTTGGGTTTTGGTTGGGAAGGACTGTCACCAAGACTTGTTCGGATAATTGCGAGGTCCTTGGATTTAGATCGAGACGCCAAGAAACCAATGTGTCTAATTTTGACAAATCTTTTAGGAAGAATATGTTCTGCAAAAAGGCCCAAGAACTCTTCTCCGGGAATAATTTTTTGATTTTGGTTTTACCGATTCTTCTATCGGTGAAACGGAAAGTAGCAAATAGGATTGGAGTTATCAGGCTCTACTCTCTCAGAAAGAAATATAAATCTAATATTGATTTTTAAGAAAATATAAGTTAAATTTGTACGTAAATATGTTGAGTTATGGATAAGAAACTAACATTAAGCTTAAATCAACAAATAAAGCAAAAAAGTTTGCTAAAAGGCAACGGAACTAGCCTGTCCAAGATGATCTAATCCTACTTTCAAACCTTAACAAGTAAATTAGAAAAAGAAGACGATATTCAAATATCACCCCTGGGTCAAAGCTTGTGCGGTGTGGGTACTTCTGTAGGTTCTTGGCGAGGAAAGTCAAAAGATATAGGCGCTCAGAGAGACATGACTATCGATAAAAAAGACGGAGTGGTAAATATCTGTGAAATGAAGTTTTCTATTAATGAGTACGCGATCACCAAAGATTATGCAACTAAGCTGAGGAATAAAGTTGGTGTATATAAAGCATCAGCAAATACTAAGAGTGCCGTGCATCTTATTATGGTAACGACTTATGGATTGAAGAAAAATGCATATTCTAATGCACTGGTACATAATGAAATCACAATGAATGATTTGCTTGTAGATATCACCTAAACCAACTGCGCTAACCATTACAGAATAAGTTACGTATATATCGATAGCATATAAACTGAAAATTATAAATATGAAAATATCAAACACATTGTTACTTGTTGTCTTTACATTTTTGGGGCTCTACGGTCAAGGGGATTCTATCTTCGATGATAGTTATGTTCACGAAATTCGAGTCACTGCAAATGATTTTAACTTTTGGAATACACTAACTCAAGATTATCAGTCAAACTATCCAGATGTGCCATATCAAATGGCTAATGTCTCTATAGATGGTGTAGTCGTTGATAGTATTGGCGTCAGACAGAAAGGATACGCTTCGAATTTCGGTGTATTTAGTAATAAGAAATCTATTAAATTGGATTTTAATGAGTTCGTAAGAGGGAAAAAATATGATGGATTAAAAAAGATAAATCTAAACAATGGGGCGGGGGATCCAGCAATTCAAAGAGATAAACTGTGCTATGATATCATGAATAATGCTGGTGTAAGTGCTCCAAGAACTTCATATGCCAAGGTCTTTATCAATGATATTTATTGGGGGCTATATGTAGTTGTAGAGCAAATAGACAAGACATTTCTAAAAGATAATTTTGACAATCCAGAAGGAAATCTGTTTAAGAATATTGATTTTAGTGATTTAGATTGGTTAGGTCCAGATACAGCAGCATATCAAAAAATTTTTGAATTAAAGACAAAGCACACAGAAGATGCATGGATAGATTTTGTTGGGCTTATGGAAACTATAAATCAAACTACCGATGCTGAATTTGAGGAGAATATCGGTAGTGTGTTTAACGTAGAGCTTTTTTTGAAAACTTTAGCTGTTGATGTTGCTACCAGTAATTGGGATTCATACCTTCAAAATGGTCGTAACTTTTATTTGTATCAAGACCCAGAAAGTAAGAAGTTTAATTGGATACCATGGGATTATAATTTTGCTTTAGGTGGAGCTTTTTCGGACGATGTAATTGGAGGAGGTGGACCTACACCTCCACTTAATTACTTTCCTGTAGATATGAGTAATTCGGAAAAAATACTAATCTCTAGATTACTTAACATTCCTTCTTTTAAAGAAAGATATTATAGAGACTTCTGTCAATTACTTGAGAATAACTTTACAACAGATAGATTATTTCCCTTGATTGACCAATATGGTGATCTTATTCGAGAGGATATTCAAGCGGACAACCAATACGTTTGGGAGCAAGAAGATTTTGAATTAGATCTTGATCAAGGTAGCGATTTGGTTCCTGGACTGAAAAAGTTTTTTGGAGAGCAAGTGATAACATTAAGTAATGAACTAGCACAAGTCTATGATTGTGAGAATTCATCATCAGCTTTAAGTGCCCTAGATATTACCATTAATGAATTTATGGCATCCAATGACTCTCTTTCTGGTCTGGCTGATGCAAATGGAGACTTCGATGATTGGATAGAATTATACAACAATACAAACGAAGAGGTAGATTTGTCCAATACATACTTGACTGATAATGTAACCAAGCCAAGAAAATGGAATTTTCCAATAGGTGCCAAGATCCCAGCCAATGGTTTTCTGATAGTCTGGGCGGATAAGGATACAGATTCAGATGAATTTCACGCGAATTTTAAATTGGCAAAAGCTGGAGGATTTATCATGCTTATGGATGATAATTTAGTATTGGATTCACTAACTTATGATACGCAAGAGACGAATATTTCATATGCCAGAATTCCTAATGGTTTAGGTGATTTTGAAGTGTCAGATCATACTTATAATGAGAACAATTCTGAAACGACGAGCTTAGAAGAAATTGAACAAGAAATTGTAAAAATATATCCTAATCCAACTCAAAATTACCTCAATATAAATTTTGAAACTAGAGGAAATAGATTTGTCAATTTAGCAAATGGAATAGGGCAATCAGTGTTTACAGGAACACTATCTGACCAAAACAATACAATACAACTTAACAATTTTCAAACAGGTATTTATTTCTTAACCGTAAAGGATAGAAAACAATTGTTGGTCACTGAAAAGATTACAATCTTACCTTAGGTAGTTAGTCTATAATTAGTGAAGTGATCTAAAAACGTAGGTTAACATGATTTGTATAGGGGTATTCAGAAGTAGCGCCAAAAAAGATTAAATCTATTTTGAAGTTATTATTGCCGCGTACTTTTCGACATTAGTCAGCATAGTTTTCTAAAAACTAATTTCCGTAAAAAAAATAACCATGTCTGAGCAGTAGCATGCGAAGGTGAGTCTTGCATCCGACGAATGAAATGAGAGTACTATCTAATTATCATTAGCTTCTTAGTGGTAAAATTTTCTCCTGCTGTAATTTTTTAAGATGTGATTACCTGCTGCAACAGACTGTGTATTGATAATGGTACTGAATAGTCCGTTCTGATTGTTATAGAGCTTTGACATGATCGATTTGGCAGTCACATCTATCAATTCTAGTGATACATCAGTTTTTGTAGAAAGATTTACTTTCACATTGACGTAGTCTATCACCGGATTAGGATAGACATGAACGATATTGTATAGTGATTCTTCATAAGTAGATACTGAACCTACCTCTACCCAGCCATTCTCTATTGATTCTTCTTGAGTGAATATATCTCCAGCCCGTATGTCGTCAGATAGTGCGTCAGACACACCATCAAATCCACCAAGCAAAGCTCGACCTACATGATCATATACCATATCTGCTGCCAAAACTGGATTAGGTAATGATGTACAATCTACTCCATCTACACCCACCAACGTTCCTGCTGGTAATCCTGAAAATTGGTTAACTTGATTATAGTCCTCGGTGGTACCAGTAAAACCATCTTCCGTGACGATTACTGATAGTTTATAATTTCTATCGATCAATTGGGTCACTGACTCTGTTGTAATTGTAGCTGACATCATTCTATCTTCTTCATCAACGCTTGCAGCTATTGTGATAGCGAGCGGTGAAATCTCCTCTGATACAAGATCTAATCCATCTTTAAAACGAGAAGGTGGTAACTCTATACGCCGATTGATAATTCCATTTGGAAAACTTCGAAATCCTACTCCACTGTCATATTCTGCAACTGTCATAGGATCAGCATTATGCACTGCAATGCCTATGAATTCATCGGAGTAAAATGCTTCCATTGAATCTAGGGCAACTGTCCCTCTCGGACAAAATCCGCACAATCAACCTGTGCCCTCTTCTCCTACTACCTTCCTTGCAGGTATGTATGCTATATCAAATACTTCGGTAGAGATAGTATTGCCTAAATAATTGACGACGATTTCGAATTTAGAAAAAGTTGGTGTGGAGTAGACGACCCAATTTTTTTGAAAAAGGTGGTCTTTCCATTTTTGGTAAGTCGTGTTGGTTGGAAAGTCGTCCGGTAAGACGAGTAATCCACTTTCGATGGCGGAACGTAACTATTTTTAAAAGAAGGATTTATTATTAACTTCTGTTCATCGCTAAAATCGGATACAGAAATTTAGCGTTTCCTTTTTTTGGTTTGCTACTTACAGCTCCATTGACCCGTTTTACAGAGTCCACCAGCGGGGACAATTCAATGGACGTGTGGATGTAATTGCAGATTTTGGCCCCACGTATGCAAGATCATTGTTGCCGCTGAATGCGCACCGAGCCATTTAGGATCGCGGGTCAACTTATGCAAAACATACAACCATGCGGATTCAAACAACAGATTGTTATGAATGGCGTAAAGTAGGGCGGTAATTTTCTTTTTGATGCCTGATCTTGTGGCGACTTGTCGTACGAGGTAGTGGAGGGCAGGTAAACTGATGGGTTGATCTTTAAATTTGTAGGATTCGATCAAAGTATCTTTTGGAAAATATCCAATTGCCTTGATATATTGAATAAGCGTGGTGCGAATGTGTTCACCATAAGGAACGACGCGGAGCCGTTGAACTTTGGTACGTCGTAAAATAAGGGTTAGATTATTTTTGTCAACATCTTTTAGGGAGACACGGAAAAGTTCAACGATACGCATTCCGGAATCGAATCAAAGTTGAATGACTAGAAGTTGTCAAGTATCGCGGCAGGCGTTAAAAAGTTGTTTTATCTCGACTGGTCTGCAAAACCATCTAGGATCGTTTAAAAGGTTTGTAACTGCATGACTCCAAAGCCATCTATCCGTAGGTAATAACTTCCGTGGGCCAAATCAGCTATGTTAACCAATGTTTCTACTTGCGACAATTGCTGACTTAGCATGGGTTGTCCAATTCTATTATAGAGCGTAAGTCGGGTTCCGGGCATTGGTGAGCTTGGTAACTTTACGGAAAAATAATCCCCTGCCGGATTTGGGAAAACCTGAAAGTCGATCGCTAACACCGATCGGGTAGCGGTCATTATCTCTTCGTTATTAAAACCAAATGTAGCGGGTTGAACCACAAAATTACCAGTTCCGTTTGGAATTCGTGCAGAAGGAAGATTGACGACCTGCTCGCTGTAGGTAACCGAATCAAGTACCATATCATAATCTGTCAGTTGAATAAATTCGCCTGATCTGGATAATTTAAAATTGGCGTGTAGTCCCGATTGAGCGCCGTCTTCGTCTGCCCAGATAATTAAATAATCATTGGCTGGCAGGGTAGTTCCTAACGGGAAATTCCATTTTTTAATATTATCTATTTTGTCTGTTAGATAGGCATTAGATAAATCAATGTCAGTATCCGTATTATTAAATAGTTCTATCCAGTCCTCATATTCACCAGCAGGATCTGGCAGGCCAGAAAGAGAATCACTATAAGCGCTAAATTCATTTATGACGATGTCATTTCTATTTAAGCTACTGACTTGTTCTGAGCACTCGAAAATTTGGTCTAGTTCGTCCCTAAATCTCATAACTTCCTTGGTGACATAGCTTTTTAGTCCAATAATATAATCATTTCCCTGATCCAGATCATCGTTGAAATTTTTAAAACTCCAAAGGTAATTGGGATCATTGGCAATATCTTCGCGGATCAAGTCTCCATAAAATTCGATCAGTGGTAATAGCCGTTCTTCGGTAAAGTTATCTTCCATTATTCCACACCAATGCTGGTAATATCGTTCTTTAAAAGCAGGGACTTCCAGTAATCTACGAATTAATACTTTATTTGATCCACTAATGTCTACAGGGAATGTTGTGTAGAAAGGATCAAAATCAACTGTATTGTTACTGAAGTTGTTATAGGAGTTTTGACAATAACTATCCCATATACCAAAACAGCAAAAATTATTTTCCGCAATTACCAACAAGAATATAGAATCTGTGGGAGGATATGGGCAACTACCATTAAGTATCGTCTCACAATTCTCCGGATCTTCAAAAATTCTTGGCGTAAATTTTCCGCCCATAGATAGATTATAATCCCAGGGAATCCAGGTGAATTTTTGTGAGACAGAATCTTCGTAAATATAAAAATTTCGCCCATGTTCTAGATAGGAATCCCAGTTGCTGGTTGCGACATCTACAGACAAAACCCGCAAATATTGATCTACGTCAAAAATTTCACTAATCTGATTTTTAAAATCTGCATCGGAACTATTATTAATGACATCAATTAAATTGACAAAACGTTCCCAGGCACCCGGTTGTGGATCAGTTTTTAATTGAATGGATTCCTGATAACTTTCCGGGTTATTATCTATCCATTCTAGAGTGCTGAAGCCGATATTCTTAAATAAATTTCCTTTACTGTTTCCAAAGTTTTCTTTTAAAAAGGTCTTATCAATTTGTTCAATTAATAGATACAGCCCCCAGTATTGATCGTTTAAAAATACTTTAGCGTAGGCCGTTCTCGGAGCCGCAACGCCGATTTCGCGCATCATGTTATAGGATAGCAAATCTCGTTGAATAGCTGGATCTGCCTGCCCATTACTTAAATTAACTTTGCGAAGACCATCGTATCTTTTTCCCGGCACAAATTCATTGAAATCAAGTTTAATCGATTTTTTATTTGTTGAAGTAAAAATGTAAGAAGAGAAACCTTTTAGGCGCACCCCAATAGAATCTACGGGATTTCCATCAATGGTAGCGTCGGCGAGAATATAGGGGATGTCGGGGTAGAAGGAATCGTAATTACTAGTTAGGTTATCCCAGAAATTGTTATTGGAAAAGTTAAGTCGAATTTCATGGACTACACTATCCTGAAATATTTGTTCTCCCTGTGAATATGCTGACTGGCTAATTATAGTTAATATAAATAATAAAAATGAACGGAATATTTTTTTCATGAAATGTCGTTTATAATAGTTTCGTCTTGTTCAATAGATTTCATGTCTAGAAAAATAAATGTAAGTTATAATATAGAACTTTGTCCATATTATATTCACTTTGGTATAATTTTTACAAAAGTTTAAGACCAGTTTATCCGGAAGTCACGCCGTCTTTCTTTTTGTTTACATATGATTTGTTTAAATTCTGTTAAGGATCAAGGTAATAGCTAAATAATGGAGACTCATTCAAGTTTCTGCCAGTACGATGTATGTGATTTTAAATTATTTTGGTTGAATTCGAAGGATTTCTGTATCATGAATGAAAATAAAGAATCAATTAAACAGTTTAGAGAAAGAAAACTGAAATACTTTAGTAAATAATTAGAGCGCGGTCCAGATAACAAATGATATAATGTCAGATCGGCTAACGCCGAATCCGCCACATACCAAAATCGTTGTAAAGCATTAAAATCTTAAATATGAAAATAGCCTTATCAATAATATTATCGTCATTATTTTGCACGGCTGTTTTAGGCCAAAACAGTGTCAAGGACTATGGATATAATTATCACAAAATATCTTTCAAATCAGATACCGTTGAGTTCATAAGCAAATCAAAAAAAGGAGAAGAAAATTTAAAAAAACCCATAATAATTTATGCACAGGGTTCTGGCGCAAAGCCACTCGTTAAAATAGATGGAAAGAAATATTTTTCACCATTTTCATTTGATGAAAATATTTTCGTTGATGAATACCATCTAATTTGTATAGGCAAACCAGAGATTCCTATTTTAATGAATAGATCTGAATTATCTATATCTGGAGAATTAAAAGATAGTGTTACCAAATTCCCACCAGTTGAATATACAAAGAGGGCTAATTTGACTTATTTTACAAAGAGAAACAATGCTGTTTTAAAGTATTTATTAAAACAGGAATGGGTAGACACTAATAGAATTGTGGTTGCAGGACATTCAGAAGGTGCTACTATAGCTGTAAAAATGGCTGTTACGAATAAAAAAGTTACACATTTAATATACTCTGGAGGAACCCCTTATTACTCAAGAATCCTCTCAATAATTACTCAGGACAGAAAGATTGAAAGTGAAAAAGATAGTTGGATAAAAAAGGATTTCGCCTATTGGGAGGATGCCAACGATGATCCTTTCGATGTTTCTAGAAATCATGGAAATAATTCTTACAAAAGTACAATTTCATTTTCTGAAAATTTAAATGATGATTTTACGAGGTTAGATATACCAGTGCTTGTTTCATATGGAACTAAAGATTCTGCTTGTCCATTTAATGATCTGCTAAGAGTTGAAATGATTCAAGAAAATAAAAGAAACATAGAATTTAAAGATTATATAAATCGTAATCATAATTATTTTGGATTTACGAAAAATTATAAAGTTAATTATGAAGATTTTGGATGGGACTTAGTCGGAAATGATTGGTTAAATTGGTTAAATAAAAAGTGAAATCGTGGTATAACAAATAGCAACAAATGTCTCATGGGAGCAGGGGCACCCTATGACATTTTTGGTGGTGTTGTACTTTACACCAACTACCAGCACTGTGCGATTTCAAAAATGTGGAAAAAGGTTTTAAAACTGCCGGAGTCATAGGGATGGCGTGATTATAGATGGATTACCACGGAACGTGAGAGGTCTGTATTTTTAGAGGTTGGCTAGCAAAATTAAAATCCTATAAGTATAGCTAAATGGACAGCGGGAAATACAGAAGTCGGAGAAGCCCATAGTGTCAATGATGCAAAGGACAACAAAACCTTTGTTAGAAAAGGGACTTTCCTTTAGAGATGTGGATATAGATAGTGTCTTTCAGTACTGGCTAGTCCTATTGGCTGAAATTTATAGATGATTATTCTAAATGCCACTATATGATTGTCCAAATTAGAAGTGATAGTTTGTGTGATCAATATCGCTAACTGATTATATACAAACTGGGTAGATTCTGGTGAATGACAAGCAAAGAATTCTATCGGTAAGCCGTGTGAGGGAAAACTTTATGCACGGTTTGATGTAGGGGGCTCTGATAATTTTACTTATATTTAAATATAAAAATAGAGTAGGATTGTTAAGCTCTATTCTGCTGTGCAAATAAAAAATAATAATGAATTTAATACCATATTATGTCTTGTTTATAGTGTCTTTATTTATCTCCTGCAAAGAGAGTAAGAAGACAATCACTAAGACCCAAATTCACGAAGAAAAGATAGAAAACCTTCTAAATTTTTTCAATAAAAATGCCTATGAGGAAAATCAAGGCACCTATTATTCTGATGTTGATAATGAAGGTAACGTAGTATCAGATAAGGTATTCAATGTGGCGCTAAGCAGACTAATTTATGGGCTCTCCTACTCCAAGAATATAGACATATCTTATTTAGCAAAAGCTAAGAAAGCGGCTGATTTTCAAATGAATAAACTTATTATCAAAGATTCATTGAATACTTATTTCGCTTCATTCTTTGATATGAAAACTAATAAGGCTGATAGTTCAAAGAATTTAGATATATGGCAACAAGCTTATGGACTGTGTGGCTTATCCGAATTATATCGAAATAGCCCAAGTAAGGATCTGTTAGACAAGCTTCATCAATGCCATGATAGTTTTGTAAAAACATTCCACGATACTAAAAAGGGAGGATTTTATGGCAATTATTCGGATAATACTCAAATTGAGGGCAGCAAAACCTTACAAGCACTTATTTATCCAATTACTGCATACATGGAAAACTTATGGTCAGTTGATGTTGAAAATAGGAGCAAATACGAACCTTACTTAAAAGAAAATATCCAAATTGCATTTGACAAAGGGTGGAACAAAGAATTAGGCTGGGTAAACATTAAATTTGACGACAATTGGATTCCGTGCCAACATTCTTCTCCAGATTCCATTTGCTTTACTGTTACTCCTGGGCATAATTTTCAATATGCCTCTATTTTTTTAAGGGCAAAAAATTGGGAATTCTTGTCAAAGAAAATAAAATTGAAATATCAAGAATTTGGAATTGATGTATTGAACACCACTTTAGAAAAGCCTATTTTCCCCAAAGAGGATTTGTCTCAGGGCTTTTATAGTGAAGTGAATCCTGTAAATAATGAAGTTACAGACAAAAGAAAAACGTGGTGGCAGCATTGTGAAGCATTAATAGCATTTTCCTTAGCTGATGACAAATTCAAAGTAAAAGCGAAAAATTTGGAGAACTTCTACTTTAATACATTTCTTGATAAAGAAAATGGAGGCGAATTCTTTTTTGTAAACGAACTTAATATTCCACAAACTGATGAATTAAAAGGTAGTATTGGTAAATCCGCATACCATACAATAGAGATGATAAAGTTTTTAAACAACTAAAATCAGGACACAATAATTATCAACAAATGTCCCATGGGTGCAGGGTCACCCCATGACATTTTTGGTGGTGTTGTACTTTACACCAACTACCAGCATTGTGCGATTTCAAAACAGGAGAGATAGGATTTAGAGAAAAGAAAAGCGACTAAAGTTTTACAGTTTTACAGATTTTTCTATCGGTGAAACGGAAAGAAACATAAAACTCAACCTCAATACCTAAGTCAATAGATATTTGTTAAAATTAGAATCAATAAAATAAAATTAACATCAACAATACCTTTAAAAAATTAGAAAATATGAAAAAGATCAATTTCAGTTTTATCGTTTCCGCAATTGTACTTTTGTGTATCCTGCCAGAACATCTCAGAATCAAACCAAACAAGAAAAATAGTTGGCGTGGTAGAAATGGTTTTAACCAAAGCTGAACAGGATGCATTGTTCAGAGTGGAATCATAGTGCCTCAATTGATTGAAGACTTTTGGATATTGAACCTCTATAATATGGACGACGGAAGTGTAGATTTTCTATAATCATGGATTTATTTACAGCTTCTTAGGTAGATCATTTAAAATAGATCACAAAGGGAAAAATCAATTATGAGTTTTGTATGAATAATTATATCGTTTATAAGAGATAAACAATATCTCAAAATGTTATTCTTAATAACATCGGTGATTTGAATCGGTATAATTGTTTAACAGACTTGTGGAAAAACGGGATTGGCTGGGATGTTTATATTTTTCTGTGGTGACTTTGACCAATGTAGGATAAGGAGATTTTGCACCAACCACGTTCGGAGGAAAACTTTTCACTATTTTTTATATTATTATCGGTTTAGGTATTATTTTAAACTTTATAGTAATAATCCACCTGCATTATGAAAAAGACAAAACAGATTTAAATAACTATTAAACAATAAATCATGTCATGATTTTATCTAACAGCAGAACATTACTAGAAGATATTGAAGAAGCCAAATTAAATGGATATTCTGAAGAATTCATCTTTATAGACAATGAAATTAAAGGTAGAAATAACAATATCACACATATAATAAATCAGAATGTGAACTAGTTGAGTATTGTATTCATGAGGGAATGAGTGATCCATCTGATCAATCAATTCTTTTTCTTATTAAGTGCACAGATGGTACAAAAGGTTGTATTAGTAGCGCTTATGGAATATATGCGAATGCAGGCCTTATCGAGTTTACTATATCAATAAATAAAACTAATAAAAATGATCACTTTAATACCTCCAAATTCAATTCAAGTAAACCCATCTACTTTAAACCAAATAGATAGAGCGTCTAAATCTATTTATCGAGCAATAACTTTCTGTAAAAAGACTTCTTCAAAAGCATTGTTAGATAATTTTGTTAACAGTACTAATAGTTTAACAGAATTATTGTCAATTAAAAATGCTCAAATGGAAGCGGAGACACAAGAAGAACTTGAAGTCTATCAAAAGAATCTGAATAAAACTATAATTTACGTTGTTAACGAAATAAAAAATGATATTGAATTCACTTCTCAAATTCAATTATTCCAATTATTTAGACTTATTTCTCCAGAATCTCACGGACTTCATCCAAACCAATACAGAAATAAATTAGTGCAAATTGGTGGATATCTCTGTCCAAATCCAGAAGAAATAATTAGCCTAATGACCCATCTTTTCTATAATCTTAATCAAATTTCTCACCCACTTTTAAAAGCAATATATTTTCATCATGAATTAATAAGAATACATCCTTTTATTGACGGAAATGGAAGAACAACAAGAATAGCGAAAAATTGGATTCTAATGTTCAATCTTTATCCACCAATCTTCATCAGAGATGAAATCGAAAAAAAAGAATATATAGTATCACTAAGTAAAAGCTTTAATTCACTTCAAAAAAATAAGACAGCGTGGAACAAAGAAACAAATCTGTTTTTTCAGCAAGAATTGAATAGAATTTCTAACAGTATTAAATTTATTCTAGATGAAATAAATTCGTCTAAAGTATAAACTGATCATAATAAATGAGGCTTCAATTGGCGCGCAGCGCCAAGATTTGAAGCCAGTGTTGCACGTAGTCGAGTTACCAGCAATTAGCAGGGGTTAATGGAACACCATTTGGAAGCATGCGTTCTCTAAAGAGATTTTCTAAACTATGTTACTGTTTACTAGACCAAGGCATTACTCCAGTATTCTCTGATCCAGCTTCTCCTCAACTAATATATAACTAAACGGCAGACATGAGCGCATGCATAAGGATCTAAAGGCTTACTGTAAACATAGGATTCAAAACCCATTATGCAAACAACAGATTGTCATGGATGATTTTGTTCGCGTGTATAATAGGGTAAGACCGCATGAATCATTATAAATGAATAAACTATCAGAAGACTGAAGTAGTTGCAATAGACTATCTATTTCCTGAGAAAGTAATGGACAGCTAGAAAAAAATAATATTATTAGGAGTATTGACTTATGCATTTATTTAAAAATAATTATCAAAGATTTTTTTTGACTAAAAATTTGAATATACAAAACTTATTGATGTATTAATTTGGAGCTTATTGGAAAAAAGAATAAATGT
>Ga0209187_1001757_pt1 | contig 23450 bp, 19 predicted proteins | sample BantaG_FD_187430 | JGI IMG/M metagenome (GOLD analysis project Ga0209187, IMG submission 187430) | Marine algal microbial communities from Bantry Bay, Ireland - BantryBay_4 metaG (SPAdes) (version 2) | ecosystem: Host-associated > Algae > Red algae > Unclassified | place: Bantry Bay, Ireland...
ATTCGCTAAACCGACGACAATGTCTTTCTTTTGATGTCATTTGTCTTGTAATTTAGATAAGTTATACACAACTTTCGTGTCAACATATTCCATGAGAGAACAGACTTAATTAAACATTAAAATTTAAACATTTAACATTAAGAAGGGCCTCCGGCCCTATCTAGGTATTTTAATATGATAAGTATTTTTCTTAACAGTCAAACTATAATCAACTAACCAAGGGTTATAAACCTTCAACATGCGATAACTTATCCCTTTTTCTTTTGCGAAGTCTGCCCAATTGGGTACTGATGACGTCACTGTAACGTCATAATAGTTATCTAGAGGTGGATATTTATCAGAAGCATCAATGTAAAAACCAAATTTCTCAGGGTTTGACATGATCTCTTTGATTGCCATTAATCTAAATACATATCGGCTTGTCTCGATATTCATATTCATATCAAAAGCAGAAAACTCTTTTTGTTTCGTTCTTGATGAATTGAAATTTCCTTGACCGACATTATACGCAGCGGCAGCATTCGTCCAAGTGCCAAAGCGCTTACGCAAACGCGTTAAATATTTCGCAGCTGCTCGAGTCGCCTTTTCTACATGGTATCTCTCGTCTACCTCATCATTGACTTCCAATCCCATTTCCTTAGCTGCGGGCTTTCTGAATTGCCAAAATCCTTTTGCATTTGCATGTGAAGTTGCATTACGCAAATCACTTTCAGCAACAGCTAAATATTTAAAATCATCAGGTACACCTTCTTCCGCTAATATTCGCTCCATCAATGGAAAATACCGATTCGCCTTTTTAATGTTCAACATCGTATTTGACTGCCAATATGCATTGACTGACAATTCCCGATTCAAGCGTTCGCGATTATCAAAATTATCTGGCATGGCTTCTCCTGCAAAGCTGTAAACCTTATTTTCCATGGGTGGATAGATCTGTTGCGGTAACTGCCTTACAGTCATCCCATTTTTCATTGACTCCGTAGAATCAACTGAAGAGATGAAAATTAAAAACACAAATACAACACCGGATATCAACCCGAACCTTGAGAACAAATTATCCATACACTTATTTAACTTTGCTAACGTATTTAAAAGCGAAAATAATGCCAAGTTAATGCTCTGATTAGCAGAAACTTTTGTTGAAATATGAATGTATATGGTTAGCCGACAACTATAAGTTCACCCGTATAACATCACTTGACTTATAACCTACTCGATCAGCTTTTATGGTAAGTTCATATCCTTTTACAGTCTGTATCGGAGTGGTGTAGATTTGCCAAGTGTCAGTAAATTCTTCACCTGCTTTAACAAATTGGTATCCGATGGAAGAGTGGTCCTCGGTTTTAAGATGTATTAGATTATGCTTAATGGTGACTATTGGCTTAGAACAAATAGGTTTGACACCTTCGGGCCATAATTGCTGTATGTACATTTTCTCATCTAATAAATGTCTATCGAGGACTTTAGATTTCCAGTCATGTAATGCCTTCTTTAATTCCTCAATTTTATCATTGTATGAGCTGTTCTCATATTGATCATATACCTCATGCGGATCGGACCATGTATCAAAAAATTCAAATTCAGGCTTCTGATCACGGAACCATAAGGCTTGTTCTTTCGTCAATTGTCCATCTTCTTTTAAACGATGCAATTCAGCCATGATAGGCATTTGTTCGCGATATGCTATTGGAAGAAACATTGGTTTTTCAGGCTGTAAATATTCGATCAATTTGTATCGCTTATCACGAACCGCACGAACGGCATCATAGCTCTCATCAAAGCGATCGGCAGCTGAAAACACATAATCTGCTCCTTCCTTATGTTTGTATTTGCCTAAGAAAGGGTTGCCTTCAAAATGTGCTTGAGGTTCTATACCAGCCAAGGATAATGTCGTCGGTGTCAAATCAATAAAGCTCAGCAAATCATTATTTCTCTGTCCTGCATTCACTTTATCTGGAAATCGAATAATCAGTGGCACATGAATACCAGAGTCATACAACAATCTCTTTTGTCTCGGTAAGGGACCACCGTGATCCGTATACCAAAAAATAATCGTGCTATCCATCAAACCATCTTCTTCAAGCTCTTTTAATATAGCACCCACTTGTGCATCCATTTGCTTAATGTTGGAATACATTTGTCTGACATCTCTGCGGCCAATTTCTGTATCTGGTAAATATGGTGGCACATCTACTTTTAAATCTGCTGCAACCCAAAGTGAATCTTGTTGACGTGACCAAATTTGAGATTCATGCGTTATTCCTAAATTAAAAACAGAAAAAAATGGCTGATCATCTTTTCTATTTCTCCAATGCGCTTTAGGACCACTGTCATCCCATGCTGTTATCGTTTTTTGAAACTGATAATCCTCTTTTGCATTGTTGCTACAATAGTAATCTGCCATCCTGAGATACTCACTCATCATCCTTGCTCCAACGGGAGCAATTGCTTCGTAGGCATGGATACCCACTGGTAAAGAATTTTCGGAATAGTTATCAATAAATGTTTGAGATTTACCATGTGTAAACCAAGGTCCTGTCCGCATGTGATTTGATCCTAATGTCGTTGGGTACATTCCCATGGCAATGGCAGATCTAGCAGGAGCACACACAGCAGCTGGAGAGAAAAAATTATCATAACAAACGCCTTCAGACGCAAGTTTAGATAAATGTGGCGTCTGTATGGTACTGTCACCAAACATTGGCAAATAAGGACTGAGATCTTCGGCTACAATCCACAAGATATTTACTGGCTTTTCTGCAGTTTCATTAATACTCATGACATCAGCAGAGCCAAGCGTCTCATTTATGGCTTGATGACACCCACTTAAGACAATTAATAGAATCGTCATTGTCGTGCTTACTCTAAAAGATAAACTCAAATTCATTTCTTGATTGTATTCAATAAAATCATGACACATTAATTCAATAAAATCTGTATTTTTAAAACTATGAAAAAACTATCTATTCTCTGTAGTGTCATCGCCACTACAAGTCTCACATGCTTATTCATCTCATGTAATCAAGACATACATCGAACAGCCAAAACAGTGACAGATATAACAGTGCCAAATTTTGGCTTATATGACAATCATAGTGATTTTCATCGGTTACATTATTATAACGATGCTGCAGCAATAGTCCTTTTTGTACAAGGTAATGAATGTCCAATTGTCAGAAATGCATTCACAGACTTTCGAGACATTGAATCCGAATACGCACCAAAAGGGGTCAAGTTTTTTATGATCAACTCCAACATCCAAGACACTAGAGAATCCATTGCAAAAGAGATGGTGTCATATGATGTTGACACACCAGTGCTTGTTGATGAAGACCAACTGGTTGCAGATGTACTGGATCTTGACATTACTGCAGAAGCATTTGTCATCAATCCGAAAGATTGGTCTATTGCCTATAGGGGGCCGATCAATGATAGAATCGGATACGAAAGCCAGAAAAACAATGCAAGCAATAAATATTTATCAGATGCTTTAAAAGCAACAATAGGCAATACTTCAGTCGAAAACTCTTTTGTTAATACCAAAGGATGTGCCATTGCAAGAAAGTCAAAACATGAGGACGGAGAAGAGTTGACCTATACAGATGATATTGCTCCTATATTTTTGGATAATTGTTATTCCTGCCATCAAAAAGGAGGCATCGCTCCGTGGGTCATGAATGGTTTCCCTGCAGTCTACGGGTGGTCAGCGATGATCAAACAAGTATTACTCGAACAGCGGATGCCACCGTGGCAAGCAGATCCACACTACGAATCTTTCAAGGATGATCTCAGTCTAACAGCTGAAGAAAGAAGAAAGATTATGGCTTGGATAGACAATGGTATGAGTAAAGGTGAAGGTGAAGACTTACTGGCAACTGCAAGCCCTAACGCTTCTGAATGGACATTAGGAGAACCAGATTACGTCATAGAATTAAATAAGGAAGATATCCCAGCGACAGGAATTATTGATTATAGATATCAGACACATAAATTGCCATATGACAAAGATGTTTATTTAAGGGCTTATCAGGTTTTGCCTGGAAATCCAAATGTGCTTCACCACATACTTGCAAATGTTGAGTATCCAAATGAAGAAGATTTTCCTGTAAAGGATCGAAAAAGTCCATGGTTAGACGGCATCCTATTCGGTTGGGCGCCAGGTGGAACTCCAGATGTGTTTCCAAAAAATTCTGGTCGCAAAATTCCTGCTGGATCATCCATTCATTTTCAAAATCACTATACAACTAGCGGAAAAGCAGAATCTGATGGTTCGAAGATTGGATTATACTTTGTCGATGATGATGTACCTGAAAAAGAATACATCACTGTAGGACCAGCAAATTTTAGAATAAAAATCCCTCCACATGAAGCGGCGGCCTCATTTAAAGCAGTGCATCACTTTGATGAAGATGTGACACTTTATCAATCTTTCCCTCACATGCATTATAGAGGGAAGAGCATGGATTTTGTTTTAGAATTACCAGATGGCAAGACTCGTAAATTATTAAATGTACCTAGCTATAATTTTAACTGGCAACGATTCTATACCTATGAAAATCCAATTTCTATTCCTGCAGGATCAAAAATAACAGTGAATGCAGTGTTTGACAATTCTGAGCAAAATGAATTCAATCCTGACCCAACTAAAACACTATATTTTGGCCAACAAACCTTTGATGAAATGCTGGTAGGCTACCTATCTTACACAATAGATGATGAAAAACAGGATTTATCTAGTGTGGATTAAATGTTGCCCAATTTTTAAAAGCAGTCTATCCGTCCGCCAATTGGTCCGCAGACTCTCTCTGAGTCCTCGAGACTTTGCGAAGCGGATTGGTTCCTTCATTTTAGATTGACATTTAGCCAATCTAATTCGCCAAGAGGTGAACCATTCTATCATGTCAGAATGACAAAATATTAGAATATTTAATAATATATGAGTTCTAATCTCACTTCGGCATGATTTTAGGCATACATTTAGGTGATAAGCTTATTCTTTACAAAGAAATATGCGATGCACTCTCATCGATACGTAACATTCAAAGTTTTTTCCTTTTTACTTGCATTCTTATGCGGTATCAATAGCAATAATATCTATGCGCAGTTTATAGAAAACTATGTCTGTGAGGTGCCCGATAATGCATCATTAGTGAGCTTCCCGTTTGAATTATCTTCGATGACTATCAATACTGGTACATCACCAGCTCGGTTTGTATCGCTTGGAGAAGACGGCACCCTATTGATAGAAACGAAAAGCACATTTGGACAAGGGATTGCAGGAAACAATACAATAGCAAGTTGCTTGACACCATTTGGCGATGATTTTGAAGGAATTGTGTATTTATTTCAGGACAACTTCAGATTTTATTTTGCAGTACTATACGAAGGGTCAGAAACAAATGATCCCAACAGAGTGCACCTCATCAGTACAGATGCTAATGCTGGTTCTAATGTGAGTACGTGCGAAGTAGAGACTCCAGTCGGATTGCAGTTTGCATTTCGAGACGGTTCTAGATTAACCTTTAATAGAGGCGATGGACTTGAAGGGATAAGTATTGATTCAAAGGGATATCTATACTTTGTCGAAGAAGTAGAAAACAGAAATGAACCTAAGCTATATAAGAGTATTCGAACGTATCAGCAGATTTCTGATTTCCCAGAAGATGCACTTATCATTATTGAAGAAGTAGAGACAGCAATACAACAACAAGATTATTACGGCGAAAATGTTGATTTTTCTGATGTGTTTCATTTGAGTATACTCGATCCATCAAGAGAGGATCAGTTGGTCATTTTATCAGAGGAAAGAAAAGAGTTGTTGTATATAGATTTGCAAAGACCAAATTTTGTGGGGACTCTAGATATTTCTGAATTGATGCAAGCATCTGATCAAATTTACAAACCAGAAGGTTTAGCTTTTTTTGAAGATGAAGTGTACATCATATCTGATAATGATAATGATGTCAATTCATTTACTCATTTTAGAATAGGCTCCTTACCTGTGGCAGATGCTGCTCCAAGAACATTATTCCCACTGCCAGAAGGTGGAGTTAGACTTGGTCAACATCCTCAGGTTGAAGAATGGACATATTTATGGATGCCATCGATTGGACTAAGTGACCAAAGAGTAGCTCAGCCTATTGCGACACCATTAGAAACAACAACATATGTACTTCAAGTGACAAACGAATACGGATGTGTCTCCTTTAGTGGCTATGAGTTTGTAGTAGAACCAAATCTAGATGTGGATCAAGATGGTTTTGAAGTGCCAGAAGATTGTGATGATACCAATCCAAACATAAATCCAGGTGCCGTGGAGATTCCTGACAATGGCATTGACGAAGATTGTTCAGGTGCTGATATGGTTACCACCATTGACGAATTGCGTGGTGTTGTCAGGGATAGATTTGGCGAAGGAATCAGTCAGGTCCAAATCAGACTGAACAATGATCGCAGTATACAAACAGATGACGAAGGATTTTTCACCTTTAACGGCGTCGATGATTTAGAAGAAATAGAGCTATCCTTCACAAGAAATGACGGCCTATTAAACGGTGTTTCAAGTTTAGATCTTGTTAGAATTGCCAATCATATTTTAGATCTCGATCCTTTCCAAGATGAGATAATGACCAGAGCAGCAGACATCAATAATGACGGTACAGTATCAAGTTTAGACATTGTTCTTTTGCTAAGAGCAATACTTGGCTTGACAGAATCATTTGATGATCGTGACTCCTGGGAGTTCATGCCTTCATCCATCATCGTTGATGAAATCACTTCCGATATCATTGAGATTACAGGTTATAAGGTGGGTGATATCAGTGGGGACGCCGTACCTAATTAGTTGCCTTCGGCAAATGTTTAATGTTTAATTTTTAATGCTGTAACTAACGAGAAGTCAATTTGACAAATTTTAACAATGGAATTTGTGCCTGTCTGTATAAAACCACCTCGTCTTCCGCTTTGAGCAATCCACTCCTCCATAGAGGAAAATTTTGCTCTGCATTAATAAACAAATTTTAATGCTTTCTTCTAAGGAAGAGCAAGAGTAGGAAATGCTTAGTAAGCAAAACCACCTCGTTTCCTAAATTGATTGCGACCTAACCACTCCATGAGTCTAATATCCTTTGTTGTACGATGTATATTTAAATATCATATTTCACTCAAGCTGGACAATCCTGATTAAATAGTCAAAATTAGAAGTTTTTCTCCAAGAGAAAGTCAATCGCGCGAAGCAGTCTCCCTTGAGGGAGATGCAAGAGGGTGATTCTGATTTTTTAGTTTTTAATGTTGAATGATTGTCAGTTGTCCGTGCCTGATATAGCTTGACCGTTTTAATAGAAATCAATTTGAAAAATTTTGAGAATGGAATTTGTGTTATAGCAATTTGTTAAAATTCACAATATCCAAACATAGTGTATAAAATAGGATCAACTTTTATTAGGTTTATTAGATTAAACCGTCTCATCTAGTAAATTGCTGTGCCTAATGGTCCACAGCAAAAGTCTAAACCTTATCAGATTTGCGTTTATTTTCAACCATAAATAAAACTCTTAATGTCTAATTTTCTGAGGCCATTTTTAATTTTAGTCACCTTTTTATCCCTGGGTACAAAAAGTTTCTTTTTCTCAGACCGACAATTGGTCTGGCAACGAGTTCTTGACCATATTCCCTAGAGCGAGTACGAATCAACTTGCATTTGGCGACACTATATTTTTCGATATAGAGTTTTCAGAGTTAGACAATGTAGAATTTATTCGGCTTCCAATTCTGTATGATCCATTACTACTAGCCTATTTACCAAACTTGTGCATCGAAACTTTTGTGTTATCTGGATTTACTTGTAACAATAATGTAATACCTACTCAGCAAGGGCAAATCAGAATTTTTTGGTCTCATCCAAATAACCAAAGCAGTGATATTTTTGATAATGACCCAATCGTCACTCTAGCATTTGAGGTCGTGGGAGTTGGAGCAAATTTGACCCCGATCACCATCCCTAATTCTATTGATGGTTTTGAGACTTTCATTGCCAACAGCTAGAATACTTCCAATAGAAGGCATAGCAGTAGGTTTAGCAATTGGTGTTTCACTACGATTATGTTTATGTTTGGGAAAACAGTAGTGGTACAGTAGTTGGTTTTAGCGATCAGGCCGAAGACACAAGTGGATGATTTTTGCACGACCACTTACTCAGGTTGCACAATACTACCTGCAGGTGTGAATCTATTTATCATGGACGATAATGACGGTATAGATAATCTCACTAATCTTAATGGCCTTAATTGCTTAACCTATATTGCAGGAAATTTAATTATCGATTCCAACGATATGTTAAACGATATAGCAGGCTTAGAGAATGTGCTGAGCATTGGGATAAGTGTGAGTATTTTAAACAACCAAATGTTAAGCAATTTAACTGGGTTAAATAATGTGATCAGTATTGGTGGAGATTTAGATATTTTATTCAATGATATGTTAACTGATTGCTGTGTATTTTGTGCGTTATTAACCGAAGATGCATCGGATCCTACCGTGATAGCTGGCGGAGTAACAATACAAAACAACAACACTGGCTGTCAAAGCCAAGCAGATATTGAATCGTGTTCGCCTTGCGCAAGGCCAGTTGATCAGGAGACCACAGCAATCCCTACAATGGGAGAATGGGGCTTGATGTCATTGGGCATTATTTTCTTAATTTTAGGTGTTGTGTCACTATCTCCCGTTGGTCGTAATGTTCAGTGTTGAATTTTTAATTTTAAATGCTGAAGAGAAGTGGAAGTCCCGTACAGAATGACGTGATCGTTGGGAAATATGAGGTAAATTATAAAAATCCTGAAATCATACTAATCATACAAATCATAGTTCAGACAGTTTAGACTATGTCAGTTTTCAAAAATTGAAATCATCAGCCTGTTGTATATATCAAATTCATATCATGCTGATATCATATAAACCTGCCGGCCAGCAGGCGGGTCATAGTTCAGACAGTTTAACCAGAAATATGCTTTTGTAAGGTCATAAAATACCAATCATATACATCCTCAAATCTTACTAATCCTAATTCAGACAATTTTTAATATTTTCCTTTTAGTGATCAACTTTTAGTAATTTGGTTTGAAGAAAACCGACCCAAAATGAATACCAAGACTTTCATGAATTCACTATTAGTCATAGCATAATGCCTAATAGCCAATATTCAAAACATAGCCCAATGCCCACCAGCAGGCACTTTAACTCTAAGTAGTCAAGCAGATATAGATAATTTTTGTCTTAATTTCTCTGGATGCCCAATGTTGCCTTCAGATGTAAATCTTACAATTAATGATTTTGATGACGGAACATATGATATCACAAATTTAAATGCTTTAAATTGCTTAACCAGTGTCGGAGGGTTTTTAACAATATTTGACAATGATCTGTTAACCAATTTAACAGGGTTAGATAATTTAACTAGTGTGGGTCAATTTTTAGAAATTAGTTTCAATGGGAATTTAAATGATTTGACTGGCTTAGAAAATCTGACTACTATTAATGAATCTGGTGGTTTGAACATTCAAAATAACCCTATGTTGACCAATTTAGCTGGCTTAGAAAATCTGACCACTATTGATGGTAATGTGGTTATCGGCGTTAACAATCAATTAACCGATTTGACAGCCTTAAACAATTTGACTGGTATAGGTGGACTTTTATCTATTGGTTTTAACGCTCAATTAAGCAATTTAAATGGCTTAGGCAATTTGACCAATATCAACGGATTTTTGAATATAAGTTCTAACCCCATGTTAAGTGCTTGCTGCGTCTTATGCCCATTACTTGCCGAAGATGACATGGATGATACCATTATAAATGGTACAATAACGATACAAAATAACAGTACAGATTGCAACTCACAAGACGATATAGAAGCTTGTTCTCCTTGTAAAAGACAATGTGATGCCAATGTAGGCTCTTTTTCAAGCCGAAATTAATGTCTCTGTTAGTTAGATTATTAATTGTTTATGATTGGAAATCTAAATCATAAGCATCATGAAATCACAAAAATCATAGCTTCAGACAATTTAGCCATATAGCAAGTTTTAGATTACAAGTGATCGTCATACAAGCTATGTCATATACCGCAATTCTTGCTTGTGTAGATTATAATGCAAATGTACCAGTGATGTTAAAAGGGAATTAAATAGCTTCTCTTCGACAAATGTTGAACTCGCCTGCCAGTAGGCATTGCTTTTAGCTTTTGACTTGCCTTCCACCAGGAAAGTGTTTGGTTATAAAAATGTTCTCCCTTACCGATTTCACCTGGATGCTCACCGTAGCCTGAATTAATGATAGTCAATACCAATAGTAATAAAAGCCAAATCAATTACATCCTGAAATCAAATAAACCTACCGGCAGGCACGCGGGTTATAGTTTAGACAATTGAGCAGCGTATTTCTGTGGTATTAATATCGTCTTCTGGGAAGCAAGTGTTCATAATCTTCTCACTAAAATCAGAGAATTCATAAGAGACTTCTCATCAATACTTTTAACTCCTCAGCTGTGTTCTTCCTAGAATATTTGTCTATTATTTCTGTCTTAGCTTTTTCAATATTCTTACCAGCATATATTAGACGCACATATTCCATTAGACTCTCTGTGTTATCTAGTTTAAAACACCTTCCTGATTGTGTCTCCTTAATTATATTAGCAGCATCCCCAGAATCATTTCCTAAGCATACAATTGGAATACCGGTCGATAGGTATTCAAAAAGTTTTGCTGGAATCCTGCCATCAGATGCTACTGACTTATTGATTGCCAATGCGAGTACGGAAGATCTAGCCATCCATTGTTTGGCTACTTTGTGGCTGACGACTCCAGTCTGAATGATTCTTTCAGTGGGTAAGTATTGTGAAATACTTGCTATGGTTTTGGGAGAGACGCTACCGACTAATGCCAATTTTGGTTGTTGGTTTGTTTCATCATTCAGAAGAAGCTTAATGACTTTTGCCAAACTGTCCAATGATCGATCTCCATGAAGAGATCCGATGTGGCTGATTAAAAATTCATCTGAATTTTTTTCTTTTTTTATGTATTCATCAAAACCGTTTGTAATTGTCTCTGCCCTACTCGCGCCAAGAGAGATAAAATCTTTTCTCCAACTTTCACTGACCGTCAATACAATGTCTGCAGAAGTAATGACTTTCTTTTCTAATTCTATATGTTTTTGAATGGATTTTTTTGTCAGAGGTAGCTGTTGAAAATAATCCATCTTCGTCCAAGGATCTCTAAAGTCAGCGATCCATGGTAGCTTTGATTGTTGTTTGATGGCATAGCCACTTAAGTGCACAGAGTGAGGTGTCCCATTGGTGAACAAGACATCATATGAATGTGTGTGGTGAAGATCGATTGCTTGTTTTGTGACAGCTTTTACCCAATTGATTTTAGGATCTGGGATAAACATATTGGCCCTAATCCATTTGGCTGATCGTGTCACTATACTTGTTGATTCTGTTTTTATATTTCCTTCCTGATTAAGTTTGGGTACTTTTTTGACAACTGAGGTAATGTCATTGATCGCGACTTGATGGATAGTCACATTAACAGGTACCTCAGTAAGTAACTGTTCATCCGTTTGGTAATAACTTGCATTCTTAGGACAAATCACATGACAGTCAATGCCAGTATCCGCAAGATTTTTCACAAAGTGCAATATGCGTTGCGCTGAAACACCACCAGCTGGAGGCCAATAATATGTGATAAACAAGGCTTTCACGATATCTTATTCCTGTAGTCAAATAAAATACATAATTACAATATTTAATATATAAAATCATCATAACCCTACATATTCATTAATACGACCCATTTAAAGTCTGAAGATTGAGATACTACCACCTCAGACTATTATATATTATTCTAAAAGAATTAAATAGTCCTATACTTTAGAAACAATAGCAGACGTCAACTCGTTAGTTGCCTGTGATTTATTTTGTTGTTATAGTCTGCACAGTTTTACTTTTATTTATAGTGATTCGCTTATTTCTCATGACTCCTGTTTTTGGGGCAGAATCAAAAGGAGAATATGCTGAGCGAATAAACGAATCTCCTCAATTCATAAAAGGAAGATTTAGAAACTTTGGTGCTAAACGTGCTGATATGACTTTCGCCAAAATGCCCAAGCTTATCAGTGAATCAAATAAATCAAAAATTGAGCGCAAGCCAAAACGCAAGATAAAATGGCTGAAAAGAGAACGAGCAGAATTCGAAGAAAAACACACAGATGATTTTAGAGTGACTTGGTTTGGCCACTCTGCTCTACTCATAGAAATGGAAGGCTTACGATTTGCTATTGATCCGATGCTAGGTCAAGCAGCGGCACCCTTGCCTGTTGCTGTTCGTCGCTTTCACAAATCAGTCCCATTGAAAGCCAAAGACTTTCCAGAACTTGATGCTGTCATTTATACACATGACCATTATGATCATCTTGATTATGGTTCGGTCAAACATTTAAAAAATAAAGTCAAGCATTGGTATGCGCCTTTAGGTGTCGGTGCACATCTTCGTCGGTGGGGAATTCATGCTGAAAACATTACAGAAGTTGATTGGTGGGAAGAAAACACTTTAGACCACCTTAAATTAATAAGTACATCCAATCAACATTTTAGTGGAAGAACATTTGGAGGCAGAGACAAAACCTTGTGGTGTTCTTGGGTCATAGAAGGAAAGAAAAATAAAATCTTTTTTAATGGCGATTCTGGTTATTATGATGGCTTCAGAATTATTGGAGAAAAGTACGGACCCTTTGATCTTTGTTTTATGGAGTGCGGGCAATATCATTATATGTGGAAAGAAAACCACATGACACCAGAAGAATCAGCCTTGGCATTTACTGAACTCAAAGGTGAGAAATTAATTCCTATCCATTGGGGAGCATTCACTCTAGCACCACACAGTTGGACAGATCCAATCGAACGAATGAGCCATACTTGTGAAGAAGAAGGTATCAAACTGATTACTCCAAGAATAGGCGAAACGGTTATTTTAGATAAATATGAGCCAAAGACAAAATGGTGGGAGAACGCCTAATTTTGGGAATATAAATACCGCATTTGCGATTAAGTAAACAGCTTTAAAGATGTTTGCAAATTGAAAAACTAAATGTGCTTCCTTTTCCTGGTTCAGAGCTTAACCAAATTTTACCCCCATGCTTAGCAATTGCTTTCTGTGCTACAGCTAAGCCAATCCCTGCACCAGTAATTTCTTTACGATGATGTAATTTCTTAAATAAAGCAAAAATAGTGTCATGATACTGTTCTTCAATTCCAATACCGTTATCCTCTATATGCACTATCCATTTCTTAGGAGTTTCTTCATTGTATATTTTGATATGGGGTTTAACATTGGGCTTAGCAAATTTCAGTGCATTAGAGATTAATGCTTTGAAAGCGTGAGTTAACTTTTTTTGATCCACTTGTATTGCATTAAAATCATTTTCTATAGAGACAGATGCCATTTTTTCATCAACCTCAGTTTTAAGTTCTACTAGCACTTGATTGACAATGACTTTTATATCAACAACAGCCAAATTTAAATCTTCAGCATCCAATCTTGCAAACAGCAAGAATTGACTGATAATATCATCTAGTTCTAAACCCGCAATCTTTATGTATTTAAAAAGTTCTAATTCTGAAGGAGACAATTTATTACTAATGCGTCTTTCTAACAATTGAGTAAAGCTAATGATAGAGCGCAGGGGTGACTTTAAATCATGAGAAGCTAGATAGCTGAAATTATCTAATTGTAAATTGGAGTCAATGTATTTTCTTAGCTCCAAATTTGATTCCTCTAAGTCGAGCTTTGTTTTAAACAAGTCTGTAACGTCTTTAAAAACAATAAATACTTCTTCTTCAAAATCATCATTGGCTATGATATTTGCATTTACATATATACGATCACCAGTCTTACTTAATATCAAGCCATCCGTATTAATGACCTTACCAGTTGTAACCTTTTCAATTATAGATATGGTTCGCTTTCGTAAATCTACACCTTTGTAAGACTGATCAATCTTTGGTACTATGTCAGACAAATGAAGACCGATTACATCCGAATTATTTTCATAGCCCAATAGTGAGACAGCTGCATCATTACAGGCAACTACTTGATCGAGCTTAATATTAAACACCAAAATACCATCGAGTAAATGGTGAAACAAAGAACCATATCTCGGGGAAAAATCACTCTTAGCATGACTTCGATTGGGTGTATGTTTGAGGGATTCCGACATTGGTCTATGTAGAATGAGTAATAATATTTAACTAAACAAATATACCTAAGATAATTGTGATAAGTGTCAACCATATGTAGTTCAGGTGTAGACATTTTGTAATGGAGCATCTATACAATATCTTGGCCTTACTTTACGAAATACACCTCCTGTATTTTTTGGCCTTTGACCTTATATAACACGATTGTTGGCAATGCCGGCTTGTTTTTATCTACGATAACATTTTCGTAATCAATAACTGTAGTACCATTTACAATCCTATTAATAAGTTGTCTGTGTGCATCTTTATTCTTCGACAAAAATTGATACTCTTGTCTCATTTGCTCTTTTCCTTCAATTAGTAATTTATTTGGAAAGTCAAATACCTTAACATCTTCCGCAAAGAGTTCTATAAAGGCATCTACGGAATGTCCATTGTAGGCATTGAGCTGTTTTTGGACAAGGGTCTCAGGATCTAATCTAATCAAGGAATTTACATCAACGATTTCACCAGCTTTTATAATCATATGAATATCTTTAACTGACTCTATTTTCTCTAATGGATTAGAGTTCAATACCAAAATATCAGCTCTTTTATTTGGACTTAATGTCCCTATTTGGTTTTGTACATTAATTGCTTCGGCTGGATGGATTGTCATTGCTTTTAGCAGTTCGACTTCAGACATTCCAGCATCCTTAAATAGTTGTATTTCCCGATAAAAAGATGACGCATGTAAGGTTCCAATATTACCAGCATCCGTACCTAAAGCTATAGGCAAGCCTTCAGAAAGTAGCTTTTTCATATTAATTAATTGAATACTATCTTGTTGTCTATTCATTTCACGAGTTGCTGATCGGTGCTTTCTATAATAATTTAGATTCTCATTACCTTCTATAAGCCTGACATCAAATAAAGATGCAAGTGTTATCGGATTAGCAATTGCAAAATCTGTTTCACTTAATGAATATTCGTCAAGAAAAACATCATCATAGTTTTTAGACACTTGAAGCGTGGGACAATAAATGGCTTTCGACTTTCTCAATAATTCAAGAAACTCATCATCAATTTCGACATCAGTAACGCTGTGTACCAAAAACCTTGCACCTGCTCTTATGGCGAGCTTTGCCGTCTCAAAACTTTTTGCATGGACAGCAACTGGTAAGCCAAGTCTTTTAGCTTCTTTACAAATAGACTCTACTAATGGATAAAAATCTAAAGCATCCTGAGGCTTAAATGCGATATACCAAATTTTAATAAAATCAGCACCAAAATCAGCTTGTTGCCTGACAAGGTCTACAGCACCTGCAATAGAATCCACTTTGATAATAGGAGGATAGTTGACTTTCAGCTGATCTGGAACATAACTAGAAATCAAGGGGCCAGTCATAAATACTGTCGCTGAATTTGTTTCTCTATTCAAACTATCTCGCATTCCAAACTGATAGCTTGGACCTCCAAGATCAATAACACTGGTTATACCCAGACTTGTGTACCGATTAAGTATATCCTCAGCGTTTTGAAATGTCCATGCACGCTCATTATCATAAGATTTTATTACCGTTAAATCTATTGCATCTGGCCGGGCATATAAACCACCAGATTGAAATAAATGCATATGTGCATCAATAAGCCCAGGTATAACAAACTTTCCTTTTCCGTCGACAACTTCTTCTGAATCGTATTTAAGTGACCGTCCGATTTCGGTAATGATCCCATCTCTGACAAGTATATCTTGATTTTTGATAAGTCTACCACTTGCGACATCAATCAGGTTTGCATTTATTACAACTAAATCTTGAGCCGCTAGTGATGTGTAAAAGAATATGTATAGAATAAGTGGTATAGAAATAAGTTTCATCTAGTCGTTAAGAGTATGAGAAATAAACCAATCGAAAAGCATCGGATTGTTATAGGTATCTGTCCAAGAATCATGTCCCGCTTCTGGATATATTGTAAATATTACTGAACTGCCGCTTTGCTTTAATTCCTCAATTATTCGGAGACTATTTTCAACTGGTACAACTGTGTCTTTAGCTCCGTGAAATACCCATGTAGGTACATCTTTAAAGATAGAGGTGTTAGCAGCATTCTGATCACTTCCACCACAAATGGGTGCGATAGCTGCAAATCGATCAGGTCTCAATGTCACCCAATCCCAAGTTGCGTATCCCCCCATACTCAATCCTGTCAGATAAATCCTATGTTCATCCACTTGATTATTTTTTACAACATGATCTAATAATTCGTCTAGCTTATCCGCTTCCCACCAGTTGTCAAGAGGACATAGAGGTGAGAGCACCATGTAGGGAAAAGATTCATCTTGCTGCACTAATTTTGGAGGTCCATGTACTCTAACCTTGTCAAGGTCATCACCTCTCTCTCCAGCACCGTGTAAAAAAACAATGAGGGGATATTTGTCGTTTTCTACTAACTCATTATTCGTAGGCGTAAACAATAGATAGTTATATGGCTCCACTTGCTGGTTGTTACATATAAAATTAGTGAAAAATAAAATTATAAGAGATACAGTTAATTTCATAGTAGTAAAATATAATCATTAAATCTAATTCCTTATTACTTACTAAGGAAATTTACGGAGACTTACAATTTATTACACACAGCACGTATATTGAGATTGTCTTATAAAATAGCGATACATGTTTCAGACATATTTTGAACTTGGCTTTGATCACATACTCGATTTGCAAGGCTACGACCATATATTATTTGTTATCGCATTGTGTGCGGTTTACACGCTTAAACAATGGAGACAGATATTAATTCTGGTTACTGCTTTTACAATTGGGCATTCTCTGACATTGATATTAGCGGGATTAGAGCTTATTAGTATACCTGCCGATGTCATTGAATTTCTAATTCCATTAACGATCTTAATAACAGCTATTTTTAATATTGTAAAAGGAGCTCCGACAGAAAAGATAATCAGGTGGAATTATATACTCGCTTTATCATTCGGACTCATCCATGGCCTTGGATTCTCCAATTATTTTAAAGCATTGATAGGCAAAGAGGAGAACATAGTAGGAATATTATTTCCGTTTAACCTTGGTGTTGAGTTAGGTCAACTTGTGATAGTCGCAGGGACTCTATTTGCAGGTTTTCTATTTATGAATCTGCTTAAGACAAAGCAAAGAGACTGGAATTTAATCGTTTCTGGTGCTGCAGCTGGTATCGCAATCACTCTGATGACTGGTTAAAGTTGAGTACGCGTATATGCAAATCCACCACCACCGGTACGTCCTTGAGACCATTGAGTAATTGTCACATTTATAAAGATTTCGTCTTCTACCAATTCCATAACTAGGTTTGTTCCTACATTATTTTTTGGCTTGTTGTCCACCGTCTTTCGAAAAGTATCAAAGGTCAGATTCTCTAGATCTTCCGTCGTGCCAACCGCCCATCTTGTACCAGTCGGACTATCAGCTTTATCAGACGAAGACTCTTCTGCTGCATTATATATTTGTCCACCGTCGTTTCCTCTAGTGATCCATACATTATCCGTTATTCTATCTTGATTAGAAGCAACTGTCGGGTCTGCGCCATCCGCTTTAGAAAATGAGAATGTTTCTTCCATGACAGCAGGAGGCATTTCTCCTCCATCTCCACCAGTGTCTATTTCATCGTCACTACATTGGACAAACAAAAGCGCCAATAATATAAATAAACTGAATTTGATCTGATGTGACATAGTATTAGAATAGTTAATAGAATTTTCTAACAGTACATTACATCATTTTGTTGTCCAATAATATTCTAATTCCGATTTATTCTTTACCATAAAGAAACCATTTTGGAAATTTCTTAGCTATTCTTTTATCCTCTCTCAACCTTAAGAATATTCATGATTATCCGCATTCACTGCGTTTCTCGCCTTGATAACGACTGTAATATCTTGCTATTAAAAGTCCCAAACATTTTTCTTTTTGGTATAATAGAATTTAATTATACATATCTTTATTTTTAATAATATGTTATGAAGAAAATAGTAAAGGTTGCTGTCATCTTTGGAGGAAAATCAGCTGAGCACAAAGTATCACTTCGATCAGCCAAAAATATAGTTGCTGCACTAAACAAAGATAAGTATGAACCAGTACTAGTGGGTATCGATAATAATGGCAAATGGCATTATCATGGAAATGCGATGCAGTTGCTTTATTCTGACGATCCATCAAAAATTGAAATGAATGCCGTCATGCCTGTCGTCCTTTCACAAAATTCAGATGAACATTCGATTGTTTCAAAGACTGGCCAACTCATCAATTCGATAGATGTTATATTTCCTGTGTTGCACGGCACCTATGGCGAGGATGGTGCGATTCAAGGGTTTGCAAAATTAGCTAATCTGCCATGTGTCGGACCGGGTATATTGGGATCAGCAATTGGGATGGACAAAGATGTAATGAAACGATTATTGAGAGATGCGGACATAGGTATTGCAGATTTTGTGACAGCAAGGGCATCTAATCCGAGAGAGTTTAATTACAGTGAATTAGCCAAGCGATTTGGGACTACCCTATTTGTCAAACCAGCCAACATGGGTTCTTCTGTAGGTATTTCTAAAGTTGAATCTGAATCAGATTTTGAAGAAGCATTGGATCTTGCATTTCAATTTGACAATAAGGTTATAATAGAAGAACAAATCGTTGGAAGAGAAATAGAATGCAGTGTGCTTGGCAATGAAAATCCTACTGTGTCAATTCCAGGTGAGATTATACCCGTTGATGGATTTTATTCTTATGAACGGAAATATCTGGACGAGCATGGCGCAGCTTTAGAGATTCCCGCAAACTTGACTGAAGCCCAGACAAAATCAATTCAAGACCTCGCATTACAAACCTACATTTGTCTCGAACTTGATGGGATGAGTAGAGTTGATGTTTTCCTTAAGGTGAATGATCAGATCATTGTAAACGAAGTTAATACCCTACCCGGCTTTACAGAGATAAGCATGTATCCAAGTCTGTGGGGACATGAGGGTAAGAATATCGAAACACTCGTTGACGAATTGATCCAGTTTGCAATAAAGAAACATAAGCAATTGAATTCGCTATCGGTAAAATATTGAGGCTCGCTTTTAGCTGTTAGTGCGCTCGCAAGCTCGCTTAGAGCTTTTAGTAAAAGAAAGCCAAATCAATTTACTAAATCTGCAATATTGGCTTATGCATTAGCAAGGTTTGGTAAATTTAAGTCGAGAGGTATGAAAGCCTTCAATTCAGAAATCAATCTGAGGCAAAGGGCCTGTCTGGCGAAAGGCAGGCTCCGTTCCTTTTGCCGTTCTCACTCAAAATCACATTAAACGTAACAAATAGTTGCATAACTAAAAAATACGTTATATATTTGAATTATACGTTAGTAAACAATTTTTAAAACCTTGTTCGTTATTTAAAGACACAGATGCTAAAATTAACAAAAGCAGAAGAAGAGGTCATGCAATATTTTTGGGAACACGGTCCATCGACGGTAAGTGGTCTCATCAGTTATATGGAAGAACCTCATCCACCACATTCTACCATTTCGTCAATCGTACGCATTCTCGAGAAAAAAGGATTCTTGGACCATAAAGCATATGGTCGCACTTATGAGTACAAGCCCATTATTGAGAAAGCCAAATACAGCAAATTTTCCATACGCCGATTAGTCTCAACATATTTCGAAGGATCTATGAATGAACTAGTGTCATTCCTTGTCAAAGAAAATGATATGAGTCTCAAAGACCTTTCTGAAGTCATCAACAAGCTTGAAAATCAAAAAGTAAACGATTAATATGATGTTAATAAGAAGCAAACAGAGGAGAAGAATTGTGATCATTATGTCAAACGACAGTATCTTATCTAATTTTCCAATTTAAATCTATACGATGGACAATAAGAATATCGTTACAAAAATCATTTTACCATTCATTCTTATCTTTTTAGCTGGATACTTTATGCTGCAATCAGCATCGCAACAAGCACCTGAAAGAAAGGTATACTTCGAATATTCTGCGAAATGTAATTTATGGGAAGTTAGAGATATCGGGAATGGAGCGCTAAAGAGTAGAGTAACTGAAGGCATCAAACAATTGTATGAACTCACAGATACAAGATATTCTCCCCTCATCAAAATCGATGATGAAATAATCGGACATAAAATGGATGGTATTTTTGATTGGACTAAGCCATTCTCTTATACATTTCTTGATGGTACTGAAGCCAGTAAAATATATGGAAAAGAAGCAAAATATGGTATTGCTGAATTTAAATATAATACTGGTGTCCAATCAGAATTTGCTGCGTGCACGTCATCCGATGATACAGATAATATTTCTGGCCTCCCACTTATTTTATATGAAGGCACCATCTCAAAAAAACCGGCTAACATTCAAGAAGAACGAGCGTACAATGGTTTACATATCATGACTGGCCTTACAGCAGTGGAAGCTTACGGAGACAGAGCCGAATCTCGCCCAGTATTTAATCACTATAAGACTAATGCAGTAAGCGAAAAAAGAGAAAACGACAAAACATTACGTATTGATAATGGGATCAATGATAAAGTTGTTATTGAGTATACCTCAGACAGACTTGGTGAAATTGATGTTTTAATTAATCAGGAATTTGAACAACTAGTAACCGAAAGATACAACAAAACCGAAAAAAGCATACGAATAGAAATCAATCCATCTGATTGGCCACCGTATAACTTTACTATATCAGTATACAAGGCAGGTACTGACTTTGGCATTGATTCTAGAGTACACCGTCTGACTGATGATAAAATAGAAATAGACTACATTACAGAGGATAACATACGCAGAAAATATGCTAGTGAAAATGAGCCTAATGAAAATGGTCAGACAGTCAATTATGTCAGTATTCCAGGTGAGCAACTCCGATTACCAGAAGGTTTTTACAGACAGATCAACTACGTCATCAACAGCAATTTATTTAAAGTTGGCGACAGTGACTTTGTCTCGTATTGGCATCAAAATCTAAGAAACAAATATGAACAACCAGAATACAAACGATATGTCACCAGTCGATTTTTGGAAGAGGCAGAGGACTTAGGTTATGCATTGTCCTATCAAGAAGATGCAAACCAGTTTTCCATAATATCTCAGGATAATACTTTAAAAGATATAGGGATTATGAGTTGGCTACAGCAACAACAGATTCCTTCTGTAATTCAGGATTTAGCAACGAATGAATGGGATCCTCAGTCTGCACCATTAATCATACACAACGCTGATATCATTAGCCATGATCAACTGCTAGAGCTATTAAATCAAACCCCATTAACCATAGGTCGATTTTTACAATTAGATGAAAAAGAAGGAAGCCAAAGATTTGGAGATGATGGAAAATATGGGGTTATGGTCTTTAAACAAATAAAGTCTATGAATAAACAAAACGAGTCTTAGGAAACGTCGACTATGCGAGTACTATAATTTAAGCATTACAATAATAATATTAATGATACAATATAGCTTTGAAGTTGCTATTTGCTGGTCAGTCCTATATCTGAGTTACAACTAATTATAAAAAAATGATCTGTTTATATTCTAAGTGTGAAAGTAAGTTGCAAAAAGTAATGATATGAAAAACTACAAATTTATCGGTTTTAGTTTACAATCAATCTTGATTCTTATTATTTGTGGCTTTACTCAATCTTGTTTATCTGATGATAAGCAATTTGTAAATGAGGCATTACAACAAGAATTGATCGATAACATTTTAGCAGATCAGACGAGTGAAAATCTAAACAACATTATTACTTCATTTGAGCACCTCAGCTTGAATGATTCTCTTTGCATAAAATTAAGTAAAAAATACCTACAGGCCGTAACCACAAAATTTGAACTTGAAAAAGCTTACGCTAGGGTCGACTCAGTGTTAAGGCAAAAGAATTGTCCTGAGTGTAAATTACAGACATATACAAAGATGGGTGAAAAATTTTATGTGCGTAGCATAGGTGATTCAGGTCTTAAGTTTTTTGATATGGCTCTAAAGGAAAATTTAAATAAAAGGTATGCAGATTCGAAATATACTCAAGCGGCTCAGTCCTTTAAAGAGTCTCTCACTTCATTACAAATAGGTGATTCAGTTGAAGGATTTTTAGCCAAAGACATTAAAGGTAAAGAAATCGTAATAGAACCTAATCAAAATAAAATTATTCTATTGGACTTTTGGGCAACTTGGTGCAAGCCTTGTGTAGCAGACTTACCCATACTTCAACGAATAAATGAAAAATATGGTGAAAGAGAAGACTTTCAATTGATTAGTGTATCATCTGATACGGACCTTGAAAAATTAAATTCATATTTAGAATCAGTAGATATGCCTTGGACTCAATTATGTGATGGTCTCGCGTCAAAAAGTCCATTGGTTAAGCAGTTCAAAGGATTTATACTACCTACTTATTATATCCTTGACTTGGATGGGAAAATCCAATGCAATTTCTTTTCTCGCCGTGATGGAATAAATTTAGAGGAAACGCTTGATGAGTTATTTACTGTAGAATCAATAATTAACGATAAAACGAACACCATATGATACAATACAGTCTTGAAGTCGCTATTTGCTGGTCAGTCCTATACCTGGTATATATTTGCTTTTTAAAGAGAGAAACCTTTTTCTCGATTAATAGAGGCTACTTGTTGGCAAGTTTAGTAATTGGATTGGTGATACCACTATTGCGAATGATGGAATGGCAGTGGCAAGAAGAAGTGCTGTTGACAGAGTCATTGCAATTTATTGCAGCAGGTCCAAGTTATATCGCGACCAGTATTTCTTCAGATACAATTCATGAGACATCAAGTTGGTCAATTCTAAATATGGTACTAGTTGTGTATTGCTTAGGTGTTGCCTTTATGATGTGTCGATTAATAAAAGGAATTTATAAAATTTATTGTTTATATAAAAAAGGAAAAAAAACAAAAAAGGAAGGATTCACACTGGTAGAAACCAATCAATTTCATCTTCCTTTTTCATTTTTGCATTGTGTGTTTTTTAGTAAAGAAATATCAATTGACAAAGAAGTAGAACACATTATTAAGGGCTTTGTTGCATGAACATATTATAAAAAATGATCAAGTGTTGTATTTTAGAGTTGCAAAACTGAGAAAACACAAACTACTTGATCACATGACAAAGTTAAAACAAACAGTTAGAAAAACTTCTGAGAAGAAAAAAATTAAAGT
>Ga0209187_1001758_pt1 | contig 23448 bp, 16 predicted proteins | sample BantaG_FD_187430 | JGI IMG/M metagenome (GOLD analysis project Ga0209187, IMG submission 187430) | Marine algal microbial communities from Bantry Bay, Ireland - BantryBay_4 metaG (SPAdes) (version 2) | ecosystem: Host-associated > Algae > Red algae > Unclassified | place: Bantry Bay, Ireland...
AAAAAGAAATTGATAATCTTAAAAAGACGGGCGTTTCCTTTTTAGAACGTTTGTTCGTTGCTAAAAAAGCACACCTTATTTTACCTACACACCGGTATATTGATGCTGCCACTGAATCTTTCAAAGGACGTGATAAGATTGGCTCTACCCTCAAAGGTATTGGTCCAACTTATATGGACAAGACAGGACGTAACGGTTTGCGCGTTGGTGACATCATGCTTCCCAATTTTAAGGAACGTTACGAAGCCTTGAAAGAAAAGCATAAAAGCATTCTCAAACTATATCCTGAAATTGATTTCGACCTGAAAGCAGAAGAAGAAAAGTGGTTTGCCAGTTTGGAAACACTGCGTAGTCTTAAACAAATCAACAGTGAATATTTCATCAACAATGCACTGAAAGATGGTAAGCGGGTTTTGGCTGAGGGAGCACAAGGTTCAATGCTGGATATTGATTTTGGAACTTACCCATTTGTTACTTCTTCCAACACTGTATCTGCCGGAGTTTGTAATGGCCTGGGGGTTGCTCCTCAAACCATTGGTGAAGTGATTGGTATTACAAAAGCATATTGTACTCGCGTGGGTAGCGGTCCGTTTCCAACTGAATTGACTGGAGATGTTGGAGAATATCTCCGCAAGGAAGGTGCTGAGTTTGGTGCAACCACTGGTCGTCCCCGCCGATGTGGATGGATCGACTTGCCACAGTTGCACTATACCATTATGTTGAATGGTGTAACGCAATTGGTTGTCACCAAAATAGATATCCTGAATAATTTTGAGGAAATTTCTATGGCCACACATTATCAATATGATGGTGCGCAACATGAGGAATTGCCTTTTGATTTGTCTAATGTTCCCGTTGAACCGGTTTACACAAAATACCCGGGTTGGAAACAATCATTGGAAAATGTAAAAGATTACGAAGATATGCCTGCTAACGTGAAGAGCTTTATTAGTACGCTTGAAAAGAGCTTGAAAGTTCCGGTGTCCATGGTTTCTATCGGACCTGAACGAAAAGAACTAGTGATTAAAGAAAATGCGAGTGTTGCTTTAGGCTAGCGCTTTGCTGAATGGGAATGCGAATTGGAATTTGAATATTCTAATTCGCATTCCCATTCCCATTCTAATCCTTATAAGCCGTAATAATATACTGATATTCCAACGTACGGTCATCCGAAATGATTCGTTTATATCCTGCCGCATTTAATTCTTCTTCGATTTCTCCGATGGCAAGTCGTTCGCTAATACCTGGCCCTACGGGTGTTTTCTTTTTCTTAAAATCGACAATCACTAATTTACCACCGGGCGCGATGCCATCCATCAGATGTTTGAAATATTTCACCCGTTCTTCAAAATAGGTGACGGTGTTTACAATTAAAATAACATCTACTTCTCCGGGAGCTAGTTTTGCATCATCCGGTTCTACCAAACGCGTTTCAAATCGAGGCTGAATTTCCTTCGCCAGCAACTGCTGTAACATCGACATATAACTAATGGCCTCCTTATCGATATCCATCGCAATAATTTTCTTTACATGCTCATTGTAAGCGATGTGCAGCGAAAAATAACCACTGGGGCCGGCACCAATATCCGCCACCACCTTACCTTCCAGCGGACCAATCTGCTTCACTACCAAATCTGGCTTCTGCCAAATCCAACGACTGCTACCGTCTCCCAAAGTAGAAATGAAATCATTATTTTGATATTTATCCTGGAGGGTTGGCTTTTTATCTTTTTTGCCGTAGTCATGCGTTTGTTCTGAGTGATGACGGGTCCTTTCATCGTATCCCGTTTCACAGGAAAATGACAGTAAGAGTATCAGTGACAAGAATAAGAGAGAAACTATTTTTGCTTTGATCATTAATTGTTGTCTTTTTGTAAAGAAGTTGTTCAAAGTTAGGCTTTTCGATTGGTTTTCTGAAGTGTAAGTGCATATATGAGTTTAAATTGTTTTTGTGGAGAAAATTCACTCACAAATCGCCCCCATCAAACGCTCCATCCGCTTCAATACCGGCCAGCTACCTCCCGAATAATTATTCACGATCATAGAAAACGACAACCATTTCCCTTGCTTATTCTTTGCCAGCCCGGTGTAACTACGTACACGATTTAAACCACCACTCTTAGCTCTTAAGTTCCCCTGAGCTGCAGTTCCTTTCAAACGATTGCGAAGTGCACCGCTTTTTCCAGCAACGGGAAGCGAATCGTAAAAGGAGTTAAATAAAGCCGCATCTTTTTTTATCAACCGCATCACCGTGGCAAGATGGTAAGCGGAGACTGCATTGTAGGGCGACAAACCAGAGCCATCTTCCAGATAAAAGCCATCCAGCTTCAATCCTTTCTTTTTCCAAAAATCATTGACCACTTCCAGCCCTGCTTCCGCTGTCCCCTTCCCTTTCTTCTCCTTTCCCAATACCCGCAACATGGCCTCGCAATAAAGATTAACGCTTTTCATGTTGGTGCGCTCAACAATAGTTTTTAGATCGGGAGATTGATGGGTATAAAAGGTGTTGCGTTTATTTTTTACTGTTCCTTCCAAATCCAATTCCATTTGAGTGGTCGCATGCTTAGACGTTTGGATACCCATTTTTTCAAGGTGATTCATCAACAAATGAGCTGTAGTAAACGCAGGATTGGGAATAGAACCCTTGATGGTAAATGCCTTATTACCCAATGGAATCGTTCCGCGAATGTAACAGACGTAATGGTTTGGTGCCCCAAAAATATAGGCGTTATCTCCGGAGTCTTTTGGGCCAGAGGTCAATTCGTTCATCAGCAATAAGTTGGGAATCTGGGGTTCTACTTTTTTCACTTTGGGTGGTGCGCTCAGTTTCGGATTTTGCTGCAAGCTCAGGAAGTACATATTTTCATGAATGTTCAATCCCATAGCAGCAGCACCGTAATAGTTGCCCAAATCTTCGTAGGCCCAGGTACTTCCGCTCCCCTGCGTTCCCAGCCAGCTGGCATCACCTACAATTCGCCCTTCAATTTTTTTGATCCCCACTTTCTGTATCGCTTCATAAAATTTTGGCAACAGCACATCCAGAGGGTCTGCCGCCTCAAATTCTGAGGAACCTAAAGTTGGATCACCCTGCCCCAGGATATATAAATTCCCCTTTAGCGTCCCGGCTTCATCAACCGAACCGTCATATTGCAACATCGTTTTAAATTTATAGTCCTCTCCCAATATTGCCAGTGCTGCTCCAGTGGTAACCACCTTCATAGAAGACGCTGGTGTCAGGCTCTTTTTAGCTTGATAATTCCCTACCGTTTCTCCCGTTTCTACATCCAATACACAGATACTAACTGAAGCGTGCGACATTGCAGCGTCCTGAGTTAGTGCCTTTATCGCTTCATTTATTTGGCTTTGCGCAAACAACAGGGGCAGACTTGAAATAAAGCAGGTGATTATTAAAACAATGCGAATCATAATTTTGTCTTTAGTTAGTAGTTACGAGTCCGACAAATGCAGTACCTTCGAAACTTAAATTGAGCCTAAATTACATTAAAACTGTAACTATTCAGTATGATTTATGGGTGGATGTTAGATGTTGGATGTTAGTCACGGCCAACTGAAGCTGGCGTGACGGATGTTAGTTCTCGTCAATCGGTGAACCAGTCTGGCATGGCGCCAGCCTAACAGGCTCCGTATAGTATTTTTCACCGACAGAAGAGCACCAACATCCTTTACGGCCTGCGTGCTGCCGAAGCTTTTCTTAGGAGCCGAAGCCTTTCTCAGGAGCCGAAGCCTTAGCGTAGGATCTGGCGTAGAACCTAGGGTAGGAGCAGCAAAGCGCACGTAAAAAACATCCAACATCTAACGTCCAAACAAGATTCGCTGAAGCAGTAAAAACAAACAATTGCCTTGGCAACATCAAATTTTTCCTGGTTAACCAAAATGGCCTGGCGCGATAGTCGCCGCAACCGTGGTCGTTTACTTCTTTTCATCTCTTCCATCATACTGGGGATTGCAGCGCTTGTTGCGATCAACTCCTTTAGTGAAAACCTTCAACGCGATATTGACCGGGAGGCAAAAACACTTTTAGGCGCCGACCTAATGCTGGAAGGTACTGCCGTGGCAACGGATAGCATGAATCAGCTCATGGATTCTATCGGTGGTGAACGCGCCCAGGTTGTTAGTTTTGCGTCGATGGCTTCTTTCCCAAAGGCTGGTGGTGGTACCCGCTTATCTTTCATCAAAGCGCAGGAAGGCGATTATCCTTTTTATGGAAACATAATGACCGAACCGGAAAATGCCTGGAAGACTTTTCAATCTGGGAAAAAAGCATTGATTGATAAAAGTTTGATGATTCAATATAAGTTGGAACCCGGTGATTCAGTCAAAGTTGGTAACGTTACATTTGAAATCGAGGGACAGGTAAATGCTGCGCCGGGGAGTTCTGGATTTACATCGTCCATTGCTCCGGTGGTGATTATTCCAAAAGCTTATTTGGACGAAACGGGATTAATGAAAACGGGTAGCCGGGTGGAATACCAACATTATTTCAAATTGCCGGAAGATACGGATATGGTCGCACTGACCGATGCCATTGAACCAACATTGCGGGCTTTTTCATATCGCTGGACAACAGTAGAAGAACGCAAAGAAAACGTGGCGGAGGCTTTCGACAATCTCGCCAACTTTCTAAACCTGATTGGATTTATTGCACTGCTACTCGGTTGTATTGGCGTGGCATCTGCTGTTCACATTTACATAAAAGACAAACTCGCTACGGTTGCTATTTTACGTACGCTCGGAGCAAGTGGTCGTCAGGCATTTTGGATTTATCTGATTCAAATTATCATTATGGGTTTGATCGGTGCTGCTATTGGAGCTATGATTGGGAGTATATTGCAACTGGCGATTCCTATGGTATTGGCTGATTTCCTACCCTTGCAAAATGTGAGTGCAGAAGTTTCACCAACTGCTATTCTACAAGGCGTACTTACCGGACTTGGCATCGCTGTCCTTTTTGCTTTGTTGCCATTACTAGCCATTCGCAAAACGTCTCCACTGCGCACCTTACGTGCCAGCTATGAAGAACCAGATAAAAAACGCGACCCGCTTGCCTGGTTGGTTTACCTTTCGATCTTTCTTTTCATGTTGTCTTTTTCCTGGTTTCAAACGGGAGGAGGGATACAAGCCATTGCCTTTCCTCTGGCGATTTTTGCAGCGTTTTTATTACTGGCAGGAGTTGCTCAATTGGTCATCTGGCTGGTCAAGAAATTTTTTCCAAGAAACTGGAGTTATGTCTGGCGGCAAGGAATTGCGAATTTGTATCGACCCAATAATCAGACTTTGATTTTGATTGTTTCTATTGGGTTGGGAACTTCGTTGATTTCCACCTTGTTTTTTGTACAGGATTTATTGTTGAATCAGGTGGAAGTTTCCGGCTCCGGCTCCATGCCCAACATGATTCTCTTCGACATTCAAAACGAGCAAAAAGAAGCGGTTGCTGAATTGACCTCATCCTATGATTTGCCATTGATCCAACAAGTTCCGATCGTCACTGTGCGTGTTGCCAATGTGAATGGCGTTTCAAAAACGGAAAACAGAAAGGACTCACTTTCTGAAGTTAGCAATTGGGTATACCGACGAGAATTTAGGTGTACCTACAGAGATACGCTGATTGAATCGGAAACTATTATTGAAGGTGAATGGACTGGAGAGAAAAAAGAAGATGGTACTATCTATGTTTCGCTAGCCGAAGATGTGGCAGACAATATGAATGCCTATATCGGTATGCCGATCACATTTAATGTGCAGGGTGCTATGATTGAAACGGAAGTGGGTAGTATCCGAAAAATTGACTGGAAACGCATGCAAACGAATTTCTTTGTCGTTTTCCCAAAAGGCGTTCTAGAAAAAGCCCCTCAATTTCACGTAGTCGTTTCCCGGGTTGAAGATCCAGAGTTATCTGCTAAATTCCAACAAACCCTAGTGAATCAATTTCCTAATGTTATGGCCATGGACTTGTCCACCGTACTTCAATCTGTTGATAATATTTTGACGAAAGTCTCCTTTGTCATTCGCTTCATGGCCTTATTCAGTATTCTTACAGGTTTGATGGTTTTGATTAGTTCCGTTGTACTCAGCAAGTACCAGCGCATTCGCGAAAGCGTACTCCTGCGCACACTCGGTGCCAGTGGTAAACAAATTCTCAATATCAATGCTTTGGAATATTTTCTCCTGGGCGCGCTGGCCTCCTTGACGGGAATTCTTTTGTCCTTTATTGGTGCCTGGCTTTTAGCCAAATTCACTTTTAAGATTCCTTTTGAACCGAATTTATTGCCGCCACTTTTGGTGTTTATTGGCATTACCTTATTGACGGTTTTTATTGGGGTGGTGAATAGTCGGGGGATTTTGAATACGCCGCCTTTGGAGGTTTTGCGGAAGGAGGTGGGTTAGTAAATCGCAATTTCAATGGCGCTTTGACGTAGTTCCACTTATAAGCTTGCCTTCTAATGTAGATTCTGAACGCGGAGGCGCGGAGACGCGGAGGTTTCCCGCTAACTTAGTGAGACGCGTGAGGCGCAGAGGTATTATTTTTTCTTCGAAAAAATAACTGCGATCGCGGGGGAACACAATTCCAATATATCGAACGTAAAACCCATTGAAACTGTCATTGCCATTTAGTCCGTCTCATACCCAATATGAAAAAGCGCGTCTCCCTGACTCACCACCGGCGCATTATTATGCCCAATGATATAACCTGCTTTAGTCGCTTTTATAATTACTTCGAACTCACCATAAGGATCGCGGATAGCGCCCAGCGGCTCTCCAACAACTACCTTAGCACCTGACTGTTGTGACCATTCAAAAATACCTGACTTATCGGCACGTACCCAACTCGTCTTGTTGAAGAGGATTGACTGGCTAACAGACTCTGGTGCTTTATCAATCATCCCGTTAAAATGCAGTACACGTTTCAGCCCCAAGATTCCGCGTGTAATGGAGAAACCATCAAAGCGCAATGATTCTCCACCCTCATATACGATGGTTGGAATTTTCATACCGGATGCAATCTTACGAAGCGTATTTGGAATGTTCGCTTTTTTGATGAGGTAAGGTGCTGCAAACACGCGAGCTAATTCTGCTGCTTTTTCATCATTGGCTGTATAACGAATCTGTGGATAATTATATCGGGCGCTGCCTCCGGTATGGAAGTCTACGACCTGATCGATGAGTGGTAGCACTTTTTTAGTCAGCGTAGCAGCAACACGTGAGGCTAAGGAGCCTTTCATATTTCCGGGAAAACTTCTGTTGACATCTTTTCCGTCAGAGGCATCACGCGAGAAGTTGATAAAGCCATAAACATTTAGGAGTGGGATAGCGATAACCGTTCCGGAGGTGAGGTTGTAAAATAGCTTTTGACTGACAGAGCGGCGGACTATTTCTACGCCATTGATTTCGTCGCCATGTACGCCTCCCAATACCAGTACGGTTGGTCCGGGATTTTTAGCTCGGAATACGTGGACTCTTATGTTGATGACGGTGCCTGATGGTAGACGTGCTACGTTTAGGTGAACCATTTTATTTTGTCCGGGTTGGATTGTTTTTCCGTTTATTTTGATTTCTTTTTTCATGGATTTTTTTTCGTCGTAGGGCAAATGCCCCACTCAATTGGTATATCCTCTTCCCTCCTTCACTAAATTTTCGGCGGACAAGTGGGGAATGCGTTTGATTCTATTCTTAGAACTCTACTGATACAACTATAAGATCACCAATAATTAGTAGCGGCGTCTGAGCGTAGTCGACTTGTAGTCCGTAGCTTTAGCGAAGGTATAAGACAGCTACTTCTTACTATTCTCAATCACATTAATCATTTTACCAGCAACATCGATTTTGGTGGTGGTTTCTATTCCTTCCAACCCGGGAGAGGCATTTACTTCAAGTAGTAGTGGTCCTCGTTTGGATTGTAGCATATCAACACCAGCAACTTGCAGGCCTAGTGTTTTTACCGCGATTAGTGCGGTTTGTTTTTCTTCTTCTGAGAGTTCGATTGGGACAGAACTTCCGCCTCTATGCAGGTTGGACCGAAACTCTCCTTGTTGGGCGGTTCGGCGCATGGCCGCTACCACTTCCCCACCAACTACCAAGGCCCGTATATCTGAACCACTGGCCTCACTGATGAATTCCTGTACGATGAACTTCTGTCTCATCTTTATGTACGATTCCAGAATGGATTCGGCTGTGATTCTATCGTTCACCAAAATAACACCGATTCCATGTGTTCCAGATAGCAATTTTATGACACAAGGTAAGCCAACTGTTTCTTCTACCCGATGCATACTAAAATGCGAACTGGGATAGATCGTCTTTGGCATTAGCACGCCCGTCTGGGTTAGCAATTGCAAACTCTCCAGTTTACTTCTGGATCTGGTCAATGCATTTGAGTCAGTCAGGCTAAACACGCCCATCATTTCAAATTGGCGAATTACGGAAACGCCATAGAATGTACCCGAAGCACCTATCCTCGGAATGATCGCATCAATTCCTTCCACTTTTACACCCCGATAATAAATATGCGGGTTGTTGTCTTCCACGATCAGGTTACATTCACTGTAATCAATTACGATCATCTGATGCCCTCTTTTCGTACCGGCGGCAACGATGCTTTTGGTGGAATAAAGTTGAGGGCCTTTAGAAAGCACAAGTATATTCATACGTTGTTAGTTAACGTGTTTTGGTGAAGCAAGATAGGAAAAAAGTGGGAAGTTGGAGGTGGGAGGTGGGAAGTTTCCCTCGAACGTGCTATCAGTAAAACTTAGGGCACTCGTCTTAGGTCTTCCTACTTTTTATTACCTTGTCTGTTAATAGTTATTACTCAAAAAATAATTTCACTCATTTTAGACGTAAAAACATGAGCTCAGACACATCTGCACCTAAAATCCCTGTAAACGATAAACGGACTATTTTCGGCTGGGCTATGTTTGACTGGGCCAATTCTTCTTATGCGTTGGTTATTTCAGTGGCGATATTTCCGCTTTATTTTAATACCGTCATGGATGGGAGTGAACTCTTTACCTTTTTAGGAATACCGGTTACCAAGACTTCCTTATTCTCCTATTCCTTGTCTTTTGCTTATTTAATCATTGCCTGTTCGCTGCCTATGTTGACGGGAATCGCTGATTATAGTGGGCGACGAAAAGCCTTCATGAAGTTTTTCACCCTTTTGGGATCACTTGCCTGTATGGCTATGTTCTTTTTTGAAGGACGTGGCACTATGTATTTGGGTGTCTTTAGTTTTGTTTTGGCAGTGATTGGGTTTGAAGGTGGTAAAACGTTTTATAATTCTTATCTGCCACTAATAGTATCAGAGGATCAGTATGACAAAGTGAGTGCGAGGGGGTTTACCTACGGTTATATTGGTTCAATGATTTTGTTGATTTTAAACTTGGGAATGATTCAGAAGTTTGAAGTCTTTGGTTTTTCGAATGAGGGATGGGCGATCCGAACTGTGTTTTTAACCGTAGGTATTTGGTGGTTTTCTTTCGCTCAGTTTTCTTTTGCCAGATTGCCCAAAGACTATAATGTTCCAAATGTCGAAGGTTTGCTTTCCAAAGGTTTTGGTGAAATCAAAAGCGTTTGGAATTACGTGATGAAGCAACACAACATAAAATTTTTTCTATTTTCTTTTTTCTTTTACATCGCGGGAGTACTGACGGTCATTGGACTAGCCTCCACTTTTGCCATTGACCAGTTGGGTTTTGCAGCAGATGAGTTGATTTTTCTTATTTTGCTTCTGCAAATTTTGGGAATTGTAGGCGCTATTCTTTTTGCAAAAATATCTGAATGGAAAGGAAATAAATTGTCAATTATCCTGATGCTATTTATTTGGATGGCTGCTTGTGTGGCGGTTTATTATGTTTATGAAAAATCTCATTTCTATGTTATTGCCGGTTTGGTTGGTTTGGTAATGGGCGGTATTCAATCACTCTCCCGATCTACCTATTCCAAACTCATCCCTAAAGATGCCGACAACACAGCGTCTTACTTTAGCTTTTTTGATGTGACGGAGAAGGTAGCGATGGTGATGGGTTCCCTGAGTTTTGGTATTATTGATCAGGTTACTGGTGGGATGCGGAATAGTATTTTTGCCTTGATTTTCTATTTTATTTTGGGCATTCTCTTTTTGCTTTTTGTGAAAGTTGAGAGAGGTACTCAGGTTACCAAGTGACAGGATACGAAAATTCCGCACTAACGCGGTTTTGAAACGCATAGGTTTTAGAGGGAGATAGCCTTCGACCGCAGGAGAGCGCATAGACGTTTACCGCTAGCGGCAAACCAAAGTTCGCAGTAGAAACGAACTTTCCCCAACGGGGATACATCAATTGAGTGGGGCATTCGCCCTACAAAAAAAAGAGCCTTGCAATAATGGGAAAATTTCGATTTCAATTTTCATTTTACCCCCTACTCCACCACATACTCATAACAACCCAAATCCGGCGCAGCTCCATCCCGAGTCACATTATCTAAATCTGTAGTAATCGACATAATCGGAATTGCTTTTCCTTCGGCAATAGACAAAGTATCCAAGTGATAATTATCATCTCCGGGCTCAACAAAAAGCGCATCACTGTTGCTCATGTTGATACAGTTGGTACAGAAGTCAAGGAAGTTGGTATGTGGACCATCCATTAATACTTCGTCCAACTTTATAATACAATCTTCGAACTCGTAATTAAATATAGTGTTATCTGAAAGTTTTGATAAGGCAATCTCATCGGCACGCGATCCGGTGATGATACAGTTTTTAAAACTGGCGTTTAAATCACCCTCGTAGTACTGCGTACAAAATGGTTGATCCAAACAAAGCGCATCACTCATCCCCAAAGCATCTGCCTCCACGCCATAGCTGGCAATGGTGCAGTAATTAAAATTGTAGTTACCACCTTCCAATAAAGTAACGCCACCTCCACCATTGTTATAGACCAGACAATTGTTAGCCGTAATATCTGCATTGATCCCGAGTATGCCACTGGCATTTGTATTGTGGTAAACAGAATAACTTGTTTCCAAAGAGCTCAAAGAATCTACCGCAACACCAATCACCGCGTTTTTCACTGTCGTGTAATTGAATATATTATTTTTGCTTTGAGCGGTCAACACAATTCCAAACCATTGGCCCCATACATCACCAAAGCCTTCTTCCAGTCTGTCACCCTGAATCACAATTGGCTCTTCATAAGTTCCTTCTAATTGCAAGCTTCCAGTGCTTGTTGTAATGATCCGACCATCGTTATAAAAAACACGGAAGTCGTCTTCATCAAGAAAACTTTCCAGGCCACCATGGACATAAATATTGGTTCCCGGCCTTACGTTGAGCACACAATCGTCAATGACCAAAATACCGAAAATCACATAAGGCCTGGCATCATCCCAGATCACCTCACCTCCTCCACATGGCAATACATAGTCCCCACCATTATTAAACTGATTGGGAATATAATTCGCATTTTGCCCCCAGGCTTCTAACACTACTTTTTGAGTATTTCCATTTGTTTCCAAAACCAGGTCCTCAAAAATAACAAATGGACTGAATGCATCATCCGGATCAATCGTCACCTCTGCAAAAATATAGATGCTATCATTGGGCGGCACCTCTACACTATCAAAGGAAATTCCCGGGATTCCATCTACATTCAGGCGAAACTTGGTATTGGCACCAAGTCCCATATTGATTTTTTCAATGTTAATTCGCTTGTCATGTGGATTATAGATTTTTATAATACGGGTAGCCGACCCCAGGCTGGTAAATACGGTATCAAATCTTAAGGTGTCTGTCGAAAACTCCAAAGCAGCTCCCGGATCTGTAATCAGATCGTCATCTGGGGCACAGGCGTAACATAAGAGCATACAGAAAATAGAAATCGATAAAAGGGTTTTCATATTATTTATTTTTGACGGAAGACCGGAGACAGCAGAAGTTCACTCAATTGTGTGCTCCCCCAGTTTTGACTCAGCTCAGCCATCCCTTTGCTTCGCGAAAAGTGCCGGTCGGGCTGGCGCTTCCGCCAGACGGGCTTACCGGTCTTTTAAAAGCGTAAAAGGGAAACTTCCGTTTTCGGTCTTCCGTCCGTCTCCGGTCTTAACATAACGCAGCGCTAAATTAAAGATTGTCAGCTATAAAGAGCAAATCTGTACCCTCTTTATACTGACATTTCATCGAATATGTTACTCTCCTATCTTTGTAAGCAGCAGGACAGTGGATTCTAACAAAAAAGGCTAATTTTGCCCTATGTCAAAACCGCGTATTGATGTTATCATACCAGCTTTCAATGAGGAGAACTCGGTTGGGAAGGTGATCGCTGATATCCCTAAGGATTTGGTCAGAGAGATCATTGTGTCCAATAATGCCAGTACGGACCAAACAGCAGAAATGGTTTTGAAAGCCAGTGCTACACTTGTCAATCAGCCACTAAGGGGCTATGGCAATGCCTGCCTCAAAGGAATTGAGTACCTGAAAAGTAAACCCGCACTTGAGCAACCTGATATCGTCGTATTTTTAGATGCCGACTATTCTGACCATCCTGAAGAAATGACAAAACTGGTCAAACCTATTATTGAAGACAAGGTAGATATGGTCATCGGATCAAGAGCTTTGGGGAATATGGAATCAGGTTCGATGACGCCACAACAGATTTTTGGGAATTGGTTGGCGACTTCACTTATCCGGCTTTTTTACAAGTATGAGTTTACAGACCTGGGACCATTCCGAGCTATTACTTTTGACAAATTGATGGAGTTGGATATGCAGGACCAAACTTATGGCTGGACGGTAGAGATGCAGGTGAAGGCCGCTAAGATGAAGTTTTCTTGTATAGAGATTCCGGTGACTTATCGTCAGCGAATTGGTTTTTCAAAAATTTCCGGTACTGTAAAAGGAACTATACTGGCGGGACACAAAATATTGTGGACTATTTTTAAGCTACTTTAGAATAGACAAAACAACTATGTACATAATCGCTTATATCGTTCTTGCAATTTATTTGATTGCTTTGATTTACATCACCTGCTACTGTTTGTTACAGTTTCAGCTGTTGTTTTACTATAAGCGTTTTCATCGTTTACACAAAAACGATGTTGAAAAAACACTTGCTCCTGAGGAATATCCTTTCGTTACTATTCAGTTGCCGATCTTCAATGAGATGTATGTGATGGATCGTTTGCTTGATAATATTGTAAAGATGGACTATCCGAAGGATCGTTATGAAATTCAGGTTTTGGATGACTCTACAGATGAGACCGTTCAGATTTCAAAGAAAGGTGTTGCCAGATTAAAAGCGCGGGGTTACAATGTTGAGTATATTCATCGGATTGATCGGAGTGGCTACAAAGCAGGGGCCTTGAAAGCCGCTATGTCGAAAGTCAAAGGAGAATTCATTGCCATTTTCGATGCCGACTTTTTGCCCCGTCCTGATTTTCTCAAAAGAACCCTCCCCTCTTTTGAGAATGATAAAGTCGGTGTGGTTCAAACCCGCTGGGAACATATCAATGAAGATTATTCTCTCCTGACTCGCTTACAAGCGATGCAACTCAATGTACATTTTACCGTGGAGCAGAGTGGACGTTTTGCAGGAGATTGCCTGCTGCAGTTTAATGGTACTGCTGGTGTTTGGCGCAAGACATGTATTGAAGATGCCGGAGGCTGGGAAGCGGATACGCTTACAGAAGACCTCGATCTGAGTTACAGAGCGCAGTTGAAAGGCTGGGAAGTTGTCTTTTTAGAAAAGGTAGCTGCTCCTGCCGAATTACCAGCGGAGATGAACGGATTGAAATCACAACAGTTTAGATGGATGAAAGGCGGTGCTGAAAATGCAAAAAAATTATTACCTGCTGTTTGGAAATCAGATATGAGTTTTCACAAAAAACTGCACGCTTCGAGTCACCTTCTCGCCAGCACAGTTTATATTTTTATTTTTCTGGCGGGTGTTTTTAGTGTGCCGTTGCTTTTTGCTATTCATTTTTTGGAAATCGCTTCGCACTACTTTGCGGTTTTCCTGTTGGGTTTATTGTCGGTTGTTGCGGTTTATTATGTGGCCAATGTACAGACGGGGTTTAGCAAAGACTCTATGCTCAAAACTACTTTTAAATTTATTATTTTGTTTCCAGTGTTCCTGGCATTATCGATGGGCTTGTCTTTACACAATACCATCGCTGTTTTGCAAGGCTATCAGGGTAAGAAATCGCCTTTTATTCGTACGCCAAAATTCAACATTAAATCGTTAAAGGATTCTTTCGAAAAACGGAGCTACCTCGCTTCTAAAATTTCCTGGACGACCATCTTCGAAGGCGTTTTCTCTGTTTATTTTTTGGGTGGTGTTGCTGCCGGAATTTATCTACAGGATGTTACCTTCCTATTATTTCATATCTTGTTGGCTGTTGGCTATGGCAGTATTTGTTTTTACTCTGTTAAGCATATTAGTTTAAAATAAAATTGTGCCTGATTAGTGAGTTCATCTGGATGTTGGATGTTATTTTACGTGCGCTTTGCGCCGTAAAGGGTGCTAGTTCTCGTCTAACGGTGAGGCTAAATAAATGCGGAGCCTCAGCATTAGACGAGAACCAACATCCGTCACGCTCCGCCTTGCGGAGCCGTGACTAACATCTAACATCCATCTTTATCTCATAAATAGAGACGCATAACGTAACTAAGCTCCTGAATTTGTCAAAATGGAAAATCTTCGCCCCTGGGAAAAATATTTTTGGTCGATTATTCTGATCGTCTTGACCTGGGGACTGGGTTATAAAGCGCAGCAAAATGTCTTTGCAGATATCCTGCCATTCGGAATTGGCTTCTTTTTGATCTATTGGCATATTTTCAAAAATGTGTATCATACAAAGAGCATTTATTTTTTTCTGGGACTTGGCATCCTGTTGCGTTTCTCCTTGATTTTTGGTGTCCCAAATTTATCCGATGATATTTACCGTTTCATTTGGGATGGTCGTTTGATAAATAATGGTATCAACCCTTTTGACCATCTTCCTTCTTATTATATGGATGGAACCAATGTCGTTGCTGGCTTAGATCAGGCGCTATATGACAAACTAAACTCACCAAAGTATTTCACCATTTATCCGCCGGTGTGTCAGGCTATATTTGCGTTTAGCAGTTTTGTTTTTCCCAATAGTATCTGGGGAAATGCATTATTGATGAAGCTGTTTTTTGTAGCCTTTGAAACGGGAACGATTGTGCTCCTGGTCAAACTCTTAAAGCATTTTAAGCTATCGGTTAAGAATGCGTTGCTCTATGCTTTGAATCCCCTTATTATAATTGAGCTGACCGGTAATTTACATTTTGAAGGCCCGATGATATTCTTTCTTTGTCTTTCCCTTTGGCTATTGGTTCAAAAACGCTGGAGGACATCCGCCATTGCTATTGCATTATCCATTGCGTCAAAGTTGCTGCCACTCATTTTCCTGCCTTTATTGATTCGACGTTTGGGATGGAAGCAAAGTTTTTATTATTTTTCTACGGTTGGTATCACCCTGCTGCTTCTTTTTGCTCCGATGATCAATGGTGTGTTTCTCTCAAATTTTGGCGACAGCCTCAATCTCTACTTCCAAAAATTTGAGTTCAATGCCAGCATTTATTACCTGACACGATTTATAGGTTTTCAAGTAAAAGGTTACAATCTGATTCAGTATCTAGGTCCCATTTTAGGAGCTACCGCATTTTTGAGCATCCTGTTTATTGCCTGGCGGGAGCGAAATATTCAATGGAAACATTTACCGGAAGCGATGTTATTTTCCATTTGCAGCTACCTCGCAGTTACGACCACGGTGCATCCCTGGTATGTGAGCTTGCCAGTTGTGCTTTGTGTTTTCACTTCTTTCCGCTTTCCTATTTTGTGGTCGGGTTTGATTTGGCTGACTTATATCAATTACAACTATTCTGTTTATTCTGAGAATATGTGGGTGGTGGGCTTTGAGTATGTTTTGGTTTACTCGTTATTTGTTTATGAGTTGGTTAATCGGCCTGCTCGGGCTTCTTCCTCTTCGTTGCCTGTGTTTCCCGCTGGCGTTGATGGGAACACGGATTTGCCGGATTGAACGGATAAGGACGGATTTTTTTCGTAGGACGTGTGAACACTTAAACGTAATTAGGGAAAAGATTCCGAGCGAAATAAAATAAAAAAATCCGTTTAAATCCGTTCAATCCGTCAAATCCGTGTCCCATCAACGTTAGCAGGCTACGCCAAAACAAAAAACCCGGCCATCAAACGATGACCAGGTCTTTTGTATATTTTTACAAGCAGAGATTAATACGACCAAAGATCGTGTTCAAAGTTGAAAATCTCTTGTTTGATTTTGTCAGCTTCTAAAAGCAGATCCACTCCACTCAGATAATCTTGCAAACGCAAGTCGTGAACGTTGGACGCTTTGTAAATGTAACTAGAGAAGAAACGCATTTCCAATAAATCTTCCCAAGTGTTTAATGCGGCATCATTTCCAACATTAAATACTTGTTGACGTGCTAGAATTTCACGACATTCAGGATAGTAAACCCAAAACATAGGCTTTTCATATCTGAAGTTACCATTTTCATCTTTTACATCGATAAGAGGTGCAATACCCAATATTCTAACTTGTAGTGTAGAGGTTTGCTCATCGAAGAACCAAACTTCTTTGATTCTGAAACGCTTTACATCTTCCGGGTTAAGTTCGTTACGAACTACCTGAATTTGCTCTTCGTAAGTTTCAGGGTCAAATGTAATTACCGTATCAACCGTTGCTCCCATAGAAGCGACTTCATTTGCCTGAAGCGAAGAAGAGAATTTATCATCTTCTGTACTGTAAACAGTGATATCACCATTTGTTGCTGCATCCATAAGGATAGAAAAGAAAGGCATTTCCGGGTATGCAAAAGGGAGATTCATTTTCTCTCTAATGTCGATAACTCTCCAGATACGCTTTTCCCAAAAGATATCTGCCTCGCGAAGCGGTTGATATTTTAAGACCATTCGATCGTCAATAATTCTTTTTTCAACAATATCATCTAATGGGCGATCCACTTCTTCATCTGGAACCTCACTATCAACTGTTTCAGGAACCTGTGCGTAAACAGGACTTGATGCAAACAAAGACAATAACATGCATGCACAAAATAATTTAATAACGATCTTCATGACTTTTACTTTTAATGAAATAAAGTATGTTTGTAAATTCCTTCGAATGAGTGTTGCAGTCCAATGACCACAACACTCTTCAAAGATATATTATTTAAGGTTTTTTATTGAATCATATAAAACGATTCATCAAAAAACGTTATTTAATTTTGAATACCATAGAGTTGATCTTACGACCAGCTGGATCTCCAGGGCACTTAGCTTTCACGTTGTCGAAGTAGTAAATATCACCAGGCTTTGCATTATTAACCAAACGCTTAGATTGTGCGTTGTAACGAGCTCCACCATTGACAGATTCAACCGGATCTTGTCGCTTAGCAACATAAGTCAGGTTGTATCCCTGGATTTTACACGTAGCTTCGAAATCAAAGTTATCAAGGAATGCTCCCACACCTCCCTGTGCTTTAAATTCACCGTTACCCATTGAACCACCGTTTGACTTAGACAAACGTGCCATTGGATCAGGAATACGCTTCACACGAAATTTAAACGGTGTGTTGGGTAATCCACCACCAGAAACATTAATAGTTGCTTCTCCTGGTCTGCTGGCAGTAACAATATATTTACCGTTGCTACCTTTTACGTTACAACCAGTACCGTTAGCTTTAACCTCGTTACTAGAGGCACCAGCTACAGTTACAGATACAGGGTTGTCAACACCGATATAAAATACATTCATTTTATCAGCAGAAACATTCGCAGAACGAACACCAACTTCATATTCAAATTCAGAGTTATCAGAAAACGTTTCACCAGTAAGTGGATTTGTAACATTTGCCGTCAGTTTAAGCTTACGCTTTCCTGTAGAATTGGCCGTTTCAGTGAATTTACCAACACCATCAACAAGTTTTACAGATTTACCATTTACAGAGATTCTAGCGTTCTTACCAAATTCTGAAGAGTAAGCCCCGATCTGAACCGTTGCTTCAAATTTTTCACCTTTAATTACATAACCTTTCTTGGCATTAATTACAGGGAAGAATTTGTTCAGTTTGATTTCTCTACCACCTACTAACTCTGCCATCTTATTGACTAAAGTTGCTTCAGAGTTTCTTGCGTCTGTTTGAAGCTTAGTAAGTACAGGAAGAACAGCAGCCAAAGGCATTTGCTTGAATTTGTATTCAGACCATGACTTCGCTTTTCCGTCTTTGGATTTAGATTGAATTTCTTCATCGCTTTCGATAGTAAGCGGAAGACTTGCCGTAATGTCAGCAATTCTATCGTCCACCTCCTTCTGCTCCAACTTACCTTCAGTCATAACGTCTTTGTTACCGATAGTATTGGTGTAAGTCGCGATTAATTTGCTTTTAAGCTCTTTAAATTTTTGAGCGATATCAGGCCCTACAGGTTCAATCCCCTTTCCAGGATAACCAAGAACCAGCACCTTAGTGGTTACATCTTTGTTCTTCTTTCCTTTAGGCTTATTCTTTGGATCATTTTTAATGTAATCCTCATCATTATGAGTACCATCTTTGTTACCAGAGCCATCGATCAATTGATCTTTGATGGTCTCAACGAAAGCAACAAATTCGTTTACATCTGAATTTACAGCATCAATCCCTGCGTTTAGGGGAGCTTGTAGTAAAGGTTTCTTCTCTAGTAATGGTTGAATACCTGCTTTGGTAGACTTAACACCTTGTTGTGTCAGGTCATTGGACACTTTCATACTTTTGTCCAAATCAAAGAAAGCATTCATTACCTCTGCAGAAACGTTTAAGGCTAGGAGGGCGGTAAGTACCAGGTACATTAAGTTGATCATCAACTGCCGCGGTTCCTTAGGTATAGACATGTGTCTTTATTTTATAGTTAGGAAATGGATGAATAATTGACAATGAAGTGGTTATGCTTTGCTACCCATGTTAGACATAGCAGAAAGTACATTACCATATACATTGTTCAATGAGCTTAAGTTCTTGTTTAAAGCTGACAACTGCTCGCTGTATACCTTAGTATCATCTAGAGAGTTGTTAAGCAAAGACATAGACTCATTCATACGAGTATAAAAGTTATTCATACCCTTAAGCTGATCACTCGTTTGAGTGAAATCCACTTCCTGAAGTGCTTTAAGCGAACCAAGGCTTTTAGACATTCCCTGTAATTCGTTAAGCATTCCACCTAACTGTTCTTCAACTACTTCACCATTAAGGCCTGGGGTAGCGGCACCAGTTGCCCCCTCCGTAAGAGGAGCAATATTTGAATTGTAATCGCTCAATCCTGGGTAAAGCTTGTCCCAGTAGTAATCTGGTTCTGGTCCAACTAATCCAAGGAACAAGAAGATAAAAGCTTCAATACTCAAACCTGCGATAAGCATCTCAGATGCATAAGGCCAACTTTCAATTTTGAAAAGTGCACCCATAAGTACAACTGCTGCACCTGCACCAATAATCAGGTTTTTAATGTATTTAAACATTTTTGACTTTAAGAAACTCATTTTTTAAATCATTTAAGGTTAGTTAATTTATTCCAATGCGGGCGATTTATAAAATCTATGAACTTACAAAGCCCCATATGCTTAACGCTATGTTATAAAAAAGTTACATATTTTTTCATGGAGTTTTCGCAAGTAGGTAGGGTCTAAAGATATAGACCGGCGATATAGGCTAAATCAGAATGGATATGTATGATACATATCCATTCTGATAAAAGCATATATTATTTTTAGAAGTCGTTGATTGATCTACCTAAGAAGGTAAGGGCGCAACGGAAACCGATATAAGACTTCGTTGTATCCTGAAATTCCCAGTGACGATTACCTGTTTGTAGGTAATGTGCGATGTCTTTCCAGGATCCTCCTCGGATTACTTTACGCTTTTGAGCATCGGAATCATCATCTGCAGCGTCATATCGTAAATCAGGATTTAAGTCATGTAAGAAAGAGTAGGCATTTTCGTGAAAAGCGGTGTTTGTCCATTCTGAAACGTTACCAGCCATGTTGTACAGACCGTAATCGTTCGGGAAGTAAGCATCTGCTTTTACAGTGTACAAACCACCATCTTCAGGATAGTTACCACGACCCGGCTTAAAGTTAGCCAATAGACAACCTTTAGCATTTCTCAGGTAATATCCACCCCATGGGTACGGAGCCATATCATGACCACCACGTGCTGCATATTCCCATTCGTGCTCAGTTGGCAGACGGAAATCTTCTGAGTTTACACCATCACCTCTGTATACCTGAAAAGAATTCCAAAGTTTGGTTCTCCAGTAAGAGAAGGCAGTAGCCATTTTCCAATCAACACCAACTACAGGATAATCATCAAAGGCAGGGTGCCAGAAATAATTACGCGTCATTGGCTCGTTATAAGAGTAAGCGAAGTCGCGAATCCAAACTAATGTATCAGGATAAACGAATGCTTTATCTCTTTTAATGAAAGAAGTACGGGAAGAATTTTCTGAATGAGCAGCTTTCTGCCAATCCAACCATTCGTATTCGTATTCTAGCTTAGAGACGTTCAGTTCTTTTTTACCAGCGAATTTGTCATCACCCTGGTACCAAAGCTCTTCTAAAGATTCATTGTCCTCCCAGTCAATTTCCATTTCCCAGTCGAGGCGCTCATCGCCATCTTCCGTTTCTGTGAAATGTTCCTGAAAAGTGTGCGCTAAAGAATCTTTTACCCAATAAACAAATTGACGATACTCATTGTTGGTAATTTCAGTATCATCCATGTAGAAACCTTGGATAGAAATAGATCTTGGTCTTTGTGTGTAAGAATTGGTGGCATCCTGATCACTGGCTCCAATGTGTAGAGTACCAGATGGGATGTATACCATTCCGTAAGGATTAATTCCTTTCCATGTAGGCCGTTCCATGATCCCTATGAGTTGACCATTCTGTTTAGTCCCGCAGGACGTAAGGAATGTCACAAATAAAGACAGAACTAGCGCTGATTTGAGTAGTTTTTTCATTTTAACACCCGAGTTTTCCTTCGTTTTTAAAGAAATGCAGTAAAGCGAACGTAAATATACTTCGTTTACTGTTGAATTCAAAAATTAATTTTTGGTTTTTGACTATTTATGGTCAAAGTACTAGCGAACATAGAATTATGAACGGTGTATCTACCTAAAAAGTATCCATTCGCCAAATTTAAATTTTCTGAATTGTATGTAATTTTGCCAAAAGGCTATAAAAACCTTGGATTATAAATAATCGGAGGTGGCACACCTCCTCCAATTGGCTTATTGAGATTATAGTTAATTGTGATTTCATGAGATCCATCACTGACTGTATTCAGGTCAGAGAGTGTCATATCATAAGAATAAGCTAATGTTGTTTTATCATTAATCTTCATCCCTGCTATAAAAACCACGGCATCGAGGGTTACTTTATCATAACCCCGTAGAGAAGCTCCTCCAAAAACGTTGCCATTATATCTGACTATTGTAGATAATTCCGCTTGATTTTGGCTAATATCGGATTTTAAAAGCGCCGATGGCATTACCTCAATCATACTTCCTATCTCAAAATTAGTCGCCACAAATAAATTAAAGTGCCTTTTTTGCAAAATATCTGTTTGCCCTTCCGAATGGTTAAAAGTCAAGTCATTTTCCAGCAAGTTAATCGCTGAAAAGCCTAAATCTAACCTTCTGCTCTGAAAATAGACGCCTCCACTCACCGTTGGGGCTGTGGCGGTCTCTAAACCAACTGGAATTCTATTGTCGTTGTGATTATTCAATCCGGTAGTTTCATCGTATTGACCTCCAGGAGCTCTCAATTTGGTTCCGTCCAGTGATCTTTGCAACACTCCTGCTGAAATTCCAACCGAAAGCAAACTCGTCTTATTCACAGGAATCCAATAATTGTAGGAAAGCATGGCCGAAGTATTCCTGGTTGCTCCCAATATATCATTTTCCAAATTGATACCGATCCCTCCACGCAGCAGGTACATAGGCATGTGTGCATTTAACTGCTGTGTAAAAGGACTGCCCTCCAAATTGACCCATTGTTTTCTAACTACTCCTGTGAAACTGAGAGAATTGTCCAATCCTCCATAAGCAGGATTAATTCCATACTTATTTAGCATATACAAACTGTACTGTGGACTCTGTTGTGCAATTGCTGTATTAAAGCAGCTCAATAAAATTAAAACGGTAAATATCTTCTTCATCAATATAGCTTATTTGGGATAAATAAAGAATATTCTATATGTAATAGCATTTATAACTGAGATTCTAGCCAAATCAATATAATTCAACCAATTTTAATCTTGAAAAGCAAGCTCTTTGCTATTCAACGGACTAAAGTTGGCTTTGTATGGAGTGGGAAGTGGGAAGTTGGAAGTGGGAAGCTTCCCGTGAACGCGGAGCCCACGATCGAGTGAGCTTCCCACTTCCAACTTCCAACTTCCAACTTCCAACTTCCAATTTCCAATTTCCAATTTCCCACCAATATCACATGTAATCTTTTTATCATACCTCTAATATCAGGCCATCATAAGCCAGTTCCACATTTTCAGGCAATTGTGGATTGATTTCATCATGCTTGCCCATCAAATGGCTGATATGTAGTAAGTAGGCCTTTTTAGGTGCGATTCGCTCCACCCATTCCAAAGCTTCTTCCAGATTAAGGTGTGCATGATGCGTCCGATGGTGCAAGGCATTTAAAACCAATGTTTCTGTACCTTCTAATTTTGAAAACTCCTTATCTGTAATCGTCTTAGCATCAGTAATATACGTAAAATTACCAAATCGAAATCCTAAAACGGGCATCTTTCCATGCATGACCTCTACTGGCCGCACTTCCATGTCCTTTATTTGAAAGGGAGTTGATTTATCAATGGTATTCAATTCCAGTCGTGGAGCTCCGGGATAAGGATCTTTGGCGAATATATAGGCAAAGCGCGTTAGAAGATCTGCCTGTACACTTGCAGTGGCGTAGACAGGCATATTCTTTCTGGAGCGAAAATTAAAAGGTCTCACATCATCCATACCTATAATATGATCATTGTGCTCATGTGTGAGCAAAACGGCATCAAGATGAGCTATTCCGGATAATATCATTTGCTGTCTAAAATCAGGACCACAGTCAATTACCAGATTGGTATCATCTGTAGAAACCAGGATGGAAGACCTGAGGCGACGGTCTCTTGCATTTTCAGAAAGGCAAACGGCACAGTCACAACCTATAACCGGAACGCCTTGTGAAGTACCTGTACCTAGGAATGTGACTTTCAAATTAATTTGTTGATTTTGAATGATTCTGCTAACGCGGATCGCTTGCGCGATTTTTTTTGATTGGACACGGATTTTCACGAAAAAGGACGGATTTTTCGCGTGATACGTATCCGCGATCGTGTAAGAGGTCCGTTACTGCTCACGTCCA
>Ga0209187_1001759_pt1 | contig 23445 bp, 10 predicted proteins | sample BantaG_FD_187430 | JGI IMG/M metagenome (GOLD analysis project Ga0209187, IMG submission 187430) | Marine algal microbial communities from Bantry Bay, Ireland - BantryBay_4 metaG (SPAdes) (version 2) | ecosystem: Host-associated > Algae > Red algae > Unclassified | place: Bantry Bay, Ireland...
AGGTTGTCAAGTACACGGACAAAACTAACTTGTGGGTGCTTCAAAAGCGTCTTTATAAGATTGGAGCCTATAAATCCTGCTCCGCCCGTCACGAGTATTCTGTATTTATTCATCTTTAGTCATTCATTCAAAATTCATTCATTACACTACTTGCATTTCTTGGTTCCAAATCAATAAGGGTTCAGGTTGGTGCTGTGAGAAATCGACTGTTTTAAATTCTTCTTCTTCATAGACCAAGTAGCGAATTTTTCGCTGAATGAGTCGTTCTGATTTTTCGACCAATTTTATTAAATAAACTTTGTCAATATTTCCGATAATAATCAGGTCAATTACGCCGCTATCCAAACCACGCGAAAACGCTCCTGTGAGGTACACTTGTTGTACTTCGCCGAGTCGCTCAATGATATTTTCAATGATGGTATCCAAGCCTACATATTTGAGTAGGATGTTATGGACATCATTGAAAAGTGGGTGTTTGGTGTTCGCCGTAAATATTTTTTTGTTGCCTTGCATATTAGAAGTCAACATGCCGGCTTGCTCAAACTTATTGAGTTCCAAGCGAATAGCATTAGAGGAATCTCCAAATTCGCTTTCCAAGTTGCGAAGATACGCCGTAGTCTTACTATTCAAAAAGAATTTGAGTAGTAATTTTATGCGAGTTTTGGATGAAATAAGCGTATCTAACATAAGTGTTGTTTGGTCAACTGACGAACTGACGGGGTAGTTTGTTAGTACATCTTTTGGTGGATAGACAGGTGATAAAATCTAATTTAAAGGTTTTGGCAACTGATAAATTGACTAACCTAAGATTAGACTTATAAATAGAAAAAGGGTAACATGAAGTTACCCTTTTACCTTAATTAACTTTTATACTTATGGACAACCTCGCGTTGAGATTGAGTAACAAAATTACTCAATTTTGCGTACTTTCCAAATTTATGAGCAGTATTTTTATTTTTTTATAAAAAAAGTGGCGAGTACAAGTGTCGCTCTAATTAGCTCAAACCTTCTACGAGTCTATCCAAATCATCATAATGAAACTTAGTTAGTAGTTGTTCCAATTGGCTATAATCGTCAGATTTAAAATGATGTTCGATGATACCTTGATTGAGGTAATGAATACTATCACAAATCGTGGTCAGGGTTTCGAGGATGTGTGAGGTGACGAGGATGGCTTTATTTTTGCTTCGCAAAATTTTCAAAATATTTTTGAGGGTTTCATTCGTTTCTAAATCCAACCCATTAAAAGGCTCGTCCAGAATAATGACTTCGCGATTGAGGCTGAGGATACCCATAAAAGCGAGTTTTTTCTTCATGCCCGTAGAGTAGCTGTCTATCCATTTGCCCAATGGCAAACGAAATACCGCGTTCCATTCTTCTACATTAAAATGAGGATGTTGGATGCGAAATAAATCTAAATATTCTTTTCCTGTAATGCGTTTGTAAAAGAAATTTTGTGTTTCGAGGTAAGCGATAGCCTTCGCGTATAGGTCTTTTTCTTGGTAAGTAATTTCGCCTTTTTGTGCTTTTATTTTTCCGTAAATGGTGTTCAATAATGTTGTTTTGCCGGAACCGTTTAGCCCTACGATGCCTGTTATTTCACCTGATTTTGTAGTGAAATTTAAGCCTTTTAGGACTTCTTTGTTGCCGTAAGCGACGTGTAAGTTTTGAATGTTCAACATAAAGTACTGACGACTTCAGTCGTCAAGTTTTTTTGTTTAAAAAACTGTAAATGAATGTAGTACAAATTATACATATCGAACTTGGCGATTGAAATCGCCAGTACGGGGTTTGTCAAAATTCAAAGGGGTCAACTCGATTTCGATTATAAGGTAATTTGAGGAAGTCCAATGTGCCGGGCTTTACTCGTAAGAAAAAAGAGAAGGTACGTCGTCGTGGTTGCCAACTAAAACCGCTTTCCCAACAGTGCAAATCTCGATAGAGCGAGAGGTCGGGATACGTGAGACTTTTGCTAACAAAATCGTAGCCGATACGCCCCAAATCCATGCGCCATTTTTCGGTCAGATTGAATCGGGTGCGACTCAATTCGAGGTTGTTGCGAGTGATAACGATGGAGTCTCTACCCTCGCCAACAAATTGCTTAGAGATATTAAAGGAATAACTAAAACTGAAAGAGCTGATAAACTGTCGAGAAGACTGTCTTCCGCTTTCTTTTTTGTCTTTATTTTTACCAAATAATTCGCTAATATCTCTTGGGTCAAGGCGAGTCGTAAGTGTCAGGTTGGCATTCGTAAAACGCGCCAAGCGACGTGCAGCTTTCCATTGATAAGTATTGAGTCTTTGTCCGGTTTCGTCATCGCGTGCATAAGGGTCAAAATTTGCTCCGAAATTCATGTCCACCACTTTAAAAAGTTTGGTATTTCCGCTCATTCGGATGTTACTCATTTTGAATTCTTCTGCCTTAAAATTGTACCCGCTACTGATTCTTAACGAATTGATTAAAACGATTTTTTTGTGGTGTGAAGTGGTATCTTTTTTATTTAAAAACTTCCCTTCGAGACGATTACTGATGCCATAACTCATCGAAGCACCTCCGTTGCCAGAGGGCGGACCGCCATGCACACCGCCTGTGAAACGAGAGTAACTCACTTTGTCGTATTCGTCCCGATTATCAACTTGAAGGCTATCGTAATAGCCCCAAAATTCCTTGCGATAATTCGGTGAAACAGAAATACTTGCATCGGGAGTCATCACATGCCGAATTGCTTGTCCTTTTTTGCCGAGTGGTAGTGTACCATAGAGTATTGTATTGACACTTACACCGCCGGACACTTCGCGCACCGCATCGAATCCGTAACGAAAAGTGGTGTCTATCGTACCATAGAGAATTTCGCTATTTGAAATGAGCGAATCGCCCGTTATTGGGTCAATTATTATTTCACCATTTTCATCGGTCACGTATTCGGTATTAACAACGGTCGTGGAATCAAAGCTGAATTGTCGCGTTTTGAAATACCATTTTTCGCGATAGCGCACCGAAGGATTGACATTAAAATATTTGAGCACCCGAAAATTCATCCCAACATTCGGATTGTGGTCAATACCAAAGTTGACTTCATCAAAAGCATCGGGTTTGAAAATTAGGGTGTCGAGCGTTTTGGCAATGCCTTTGGCATTGGTACGATAGCCGAAGGTGACTTTTTCATACCAACGTTCTTTTCCAATTTTATTTTTTCGTTCAAATGGATTAATGGTATTTAAATTAAAATTAAACTCAGGAAAAGTAATCGTCATTTGACGATTGGTGATGTTTTGGCTGTGTGCAAAACTCGCCGAGAGTGAGTAGGGTTTGCCGGGAAAGCGTTTGCGTACCGATACATTTGAACTCAAATTTCCTCTTAATACGTTGCCTGCATCATTAAAATTATTAGAACCATAAGAGCCTGTTCCGAGATTGACGCTTGCAGAAAAAGTACGTGTAGGGTGTGCTGAAGCTGCTTGACTGTGCGACCATCGAATATTAAAATCTCGCGTGGGAACGGGTTCTATTTCTTTAATATCCAATCTTTGGTGTGAGTAACCGATACTAAGATTTCCATTGTATTTATAACGTTTTTTGTAACCTGAACTCAAATCCAAACGCCAAGAACCGCGCGTGTATATATCCGCAGTAGTCCGAATATCTATATAATCATTGATGACGTGATAGTATCCAAAACCATGCAAACTATAACCCAAGGTCTGCGAAAAACGATAATCTTGAGAAAAAATCACACCGGAACGTCGCCCTGTATTCAAGGGAAAAAACCCGAAAGGCAACCAAAGCGGAGTCGGTACATTTTCAATTTCGAGGTTGGATGAGCCGACGACAATGACTTTGTCAGGGATGATTTTTGCCTTGCGGCTGCGAATTCCAAAATGTGGTTCGGGATGGTCGCAAGTGGTGTAAAGCGTGCCTTGAGCATAGACTACGTCATCTTCTTCGCCAGAATGTTGGCTTCTCAAATCAAATTTGACATCGCTCGACAGCAAGTAGCCGTCGCCTTCTTCTGTACGAACTTCATAAACTTTTCCTTTGTGGCTGCGAAAATTATATTTGATACTGTCTGATTCAAATGCTTGGTCACCGTCCACAAATTCTACTTTCCCTTTGCGTCTGCTCGACGCAATTACGATGTCATTTGAAATATCAAAAATAATATAATCGGCTTTGAGGCTCATTTTATCATATTCGACCTGTGCTTCTCCATACAAATGAATTCTTTGATTTGCCAAATCATAAGTCATCGAATCCGTCGCATTATAATCGACAGGTACGTCCAATGAATCACTCGAATACTGTATCTTTGTAGCTGTTCTTTGTGGGTTTTGCTGTGGTCGTTGTACAAAAAATAAGCTATCGGGTACAGGCGGTAATGTGTCCCTGACAATTAGCATGGGAGGCACACTATCCTGCTTCTCCTCGCCGAATAGTAATTTGCCGTCTTGCTGCGCCTCTACGGAAAAGGAAAGGCACAACAAAAAGCAAATTATGAATGAGTTTATATAGTATTTGTACAACATGTTTATTGGTCTAAAATCATTGTATTTCCCAATATTAGTGAAAAACAAAGCAGTGACGCAACTATTTAACGAAAAATTAATAGCACTCGTGCATTTTTTGATGAACTTTAACAAAAACAAACTGAGGGTTTACTAAATTCTTCGTTCTACGGAAATTGACAAAGAATAAAGTAATTAATTTTATTAATGTTGTTCATAAATAAAAAAATCTAACGTGAGTCCTCCCCCCAGCCCCCTCCAAAGGGGGATATATATACGCGGAAATCTCCCCCTTTGGAGGGGGTTGGGGGGAGGAAAACGCATAACGCTTTCTTATTTATGAACACCTCTATTAATATGAATTCAAAATAATTTTATGCAATATCTATTTGTGTTTCTTGGTGGTGGCTTGGGTAGCCTTTGCAGATACGGTATCGCGAAGGGGATGCAATCCTATCAATTGACTTTTCCATATTCGACATTGATTGCAAATATCTTAAGTTGTATTGTTTTGGGATTTTTGGTGGCTTGGACTGTGAAAGGTAATTTGAGTGATGCGATGAAGTTGTTTTTTATGGTCGGTTTTTGTGGAGGTTTTAGTACTTTTTCTACCTTTTCCAATGAAACTTTTAGTCTGCTCCGCGATGGGTATTATGCTTATGGTATGGCAAATATCGCGGTTAGTGTATTGGTGTGTTTGTTGGCGATATATGTGGGGATTTTATTGGGGGATTCGATTCTTATGCGACCGCAATAGCGTGATGACAAATTGCACAGACTGTAGTAACAAACTATTTATCATGTAATTGATACAAGGGGTGCAGGACAAATTTTTAATCTGCCTCGTACCGACGACTTTAGCCGAGCTGTGCGATTGAAATAGTTAGCCATAAATTTCGGCTTTAATTATCCAAGATGCGTTAGCATTGACCCCGTTTGTAGTAAGATTTAAGCAAAAACCAATTAAGGTACGTAGTACCGACACCATTTCGCGTACAAACGGTGTCGCTCCTACGGAGCTTTGGAGGTTTTGGGAACTATTTTACTACAAACGGGAACGGTACTAACGTACCTTTTGAACTAACGCATTTCAATCGCACAGGTTGACTTTAGCCGTCGCGGGAAAGTACCGAGCCACTTGACGGCTAAAGTCGTCAGTACAGTGGCATTTCAAAATAAAATTAAAAATTTGTCCTGCACCCGTAAAAAATTTACTGGCGTGTTATCTAAAAACATTAATGCAAGCGTATATTCTCAACTTAAAACATCATAAATGCAGTTTCTATGTTTTGATTTGAGCTTCGCCTCAAGCCGGCTGGGCTCTTATTTTTTGCATTGCCAAAAAGTAAGCAAAAACGCTATAAAATTTAAACTCGCTCCGCTCAAACACTAAATTTTAGGGCTAACCCGCATCATTACTTTTTAGACATTTTCTCAAAAAGTATAATTTATTACACACCTTGATTTAATTGATTTTAAATATTTTTATCACATTCTAAACACACCAAAACCTTCTGTGCCTTTGATGGGCTGATTATATACGATTGCCAATGAAAAACCCATAAAATTGCGTGTTTCGCGTGGGTCGAGAATACCGTCGTCCCATAGTTCGGAAGTCGAATACCAAGCAGAAGATTTCGACTCGGCTTCAGCTATCAGCATTTGTTTGAGCATTTCGCCTTGTTCGGCATCGTAGGGGATGCCTGTCTTTTTCGCAGCAGCCCGTTGGATGATTTCCATAACTCCGGCAAGCTGTTCCGATCCCATAACACCAATTTTTGAATTGGGATAAGCAAACAAAAATCGCGGACGGTAGGAGCGTCCATTCATCCCGTAATTGCCTGCGCCATAAGACGACCCTATCATCAAGCTAATATGTGGCACTTCACTATTCGAGACGGCATTGATAAGTTTTGCGCCATGCTTAATGATACCGCCTTCCTCGTAGGCTTTCCCGACCATATACCCCGTCGTATTGTGCATAAAAATTAGAGGAATATTATTTTTATTGGATAATTGAATAAACTGCGTTCCCTTATTGGCAGATTCGGAAAAAATAACGCCATTATTAGCCAATATTCCGACAGGATAACCATGTATTTTTGCCCAACCTGTAATGAGCGTACTGCCGTATTCCGGTTTGAATTCCGAAAAGCGAGAGCCGTCCACCGTGCGAATAATGAGTTCGCGTGCATCGAAGGGTGTTTTGATATTTGGCGGAACCACGCCGAGTATTTCGTCAGCATCATAAAGCGGTGGTTCTATCTTGCCTTCGGGCGTAAAATGAGCTTTGCCTGTATCCACAATTTCCATAATCTCGCGTGCTATACGGATGCCATCAAGCTCGTCTTCTGCCAGATAATCTGACACGCCCGATACGCGACTGTGCATCTCTGCACCGCCGAGTTCTTCTTCGGTCGCTTCTTCGTTGGTAGCCATTTTGACGAGTGGCGGACCGGCAAGAAATACCTTTGCGGCTTGTTTTTGAAATATCGAAAAATCGGACATGCCCGGCACATAAGCTCCACCTGCGGTCGCATTGCCAAACACGATAGAAATCGTCGTCAAACCCGCTTTAGAACGCTGTGTAATTTGTCGAAAAGTCTCACCACCGTAATTAAAAATTTTGTCTTGTTCGGGAAGGTTCGCACCGCCACTTTCGACGAGATTGATGGTTGGCAGACGATTTTCCAAAGCAATCTCCCCCAAGCGCAATGACTTAAAAACCGTCGAATAATCTACCGAACCGCCCTTACGCGTACCGACATTAGAATTGACCATACACAGCTTGCCCGACACTAAGCCAATACCGGATACATTCGTACCACCCGCACCAAAACCGCCCTTGCGTTCCATCCCTGCAAGGGGCAGCAATTCTAAAAACGGACTGTCTTTATCCAAGACTAATTCTAAGCGTTCGCGAGCGAGGAGTTTACCACGGTCACGAGCGCGATTGATGTGTTTTTCTTTGCCTTGAAAACGACTTTGTTCAAGATGTGATTCGAGTTTTTTGACCAACTCTGCCATACCCGAATAATTGTCTTTGAATTGTTGGCTATTGGGGTTTATTTTGGATTTTACTTGCTGCATTTGCAATGAATGAATGAAGGAGTTTTGAATGAATGAATCGACATAGCTTACCGTACAGGCGATTTCAATCGACCTGTACAGCATTGGTTTACAGTCCAAATTGAGTCAAATGATGGTCTAAATGTTTGTAAAACAGGTTATTCCACTCTTGCTTATTGAGTGGACCAAAGGAGTGAGATTCTTTGCCGTCGAAATGGTCAGCACCGAGTTCTTGTGTCTTTTGAATGTAGGCGATGAGTCTCGCTTTTTCAGCGTCGAAATCTTTGGTTTCTGTAATAATAAATTGAGGTGCGGTTCGAGTGTCAGGCTTGTAGGGCGTATCACCGACTACGGCTTTTTTGACAAACATTTTTAGCATAAATCTCGCTATACCATTCGGTTTTTTATGTACGTTTTCATATACCATTTCGTAGGTAACATTGCAGTGGGCTAACATCTGTGCGGAAGTCATTTTTCCCCATTGACGTTCAGTCTTAGGATTAAGTTGGTTGATACGATTGATAATTTGGTTGGCATCATTTAGGTTAAATACATTATTCATAGTGGTTTTTTTTATTTCTATAAAAAAAATTAATTTTCAATTAATTGTGCTAACTTGCTGCCATACATTTCCGAGAAAACTATCAAACATGCCTTACCTTTATCATTTTAATCTTCACAAGATTCAAAATTAAAACTATATATGCAAATATGTGGGTTTGAAATTGGGTGATCGTGGTGATTTTAAAATTGAGTTTGTCTCCAATCAATCTTATGGGATTCTTTTTGTAAAAAACTATTAAACCATTTCTGTAAATATTCAAAAATAAATCCGATGTTTACACTTATAATCTATAAATAGTTGATTATTAATTTATTTTGAATGATGTGAATAAAATGAAAGTCGCGATTATTACGATGAGTTTTCCTTATGATAGAGAGACTTTCGCAATTAATGAGTTTGTATATCTAAAGGATTATTGTGATTTAGAGGTACATAGTCTGCGCCCAAAACATAAGATTGCTGAACAGTTGATGCAAGATTATGATATGCAAAATTTAAAAATATCACATTACTCTTGGCGGTCTTTGCTACGTTTTGTCGTGTATGGTATCAGATACTTTTCGGTATTGTGGTATTTGTTGCGTGGCATTTTCAGTATTAACTTTGGTAAGCGTAGCCATCTACTCAAATCTCTGATATTTGTACCGAGAATCATGGAGATATTTGCTCATTTAAAAAAAAATCCACCGGACGTTGTACATGCTTATTGGTGTCATTTTCCGGCATTGCTTGGCTTTGTTTGTGAAAAATATTTAAAAAATACACAGTTCACGATTAATTATATTGCCCACGATATTTATATTGGTTATAACATTGCAGCTTACACGAAAGACGTTTTTGGTCAGCACATTAGTATATGTGAAGAAAATATACCTTACATGCAATCGCTTGGGGTAAAACCTGAAAACATCCATGTGATTTATCATGGTGTCCCACGAAAATACTTGGATTACCCTCTACGTTCTAAGCAAGAGTTTTCGATACTCTCGGTGGGTTCGATGATCCAGCGAAAGTCTTTTGATTTGGTGATGGAAGCATATAAAAAACTGAAAGAAAATTACCCGAAAGCAACACTTACTATCGGTGGTGATGGTCCTGAACACGAATATTTGTCGCGTAGAAGGGCAGAATTGGGCTTGGAAAATGAGGTGTGTTTTACGGGCTATCTGATGCACGACGAGGTGATGAGACTGATGAACGAAGCGGAGATTTTCTTGTTGATGAGTAAAAATGAGCGCATTGCGAATGTAACCAAAGAAGCGATGTTGATGAAGTGTTATTGTGTGGCAACGAAGACTCCCGGTGTGGAAGAACTCATTACGGATGGCTCGAACGGTTTTTTGATTGAGATTGATGATGTGGATGGAGCGGTGAGGGCGATTCAAATGATATGGGAAAATCGCAAAACACACGACAAGGTCTTATCCGCAGCGAGAGACACGATAGATGATAAATTTATTTTAGAAAAAAACATTCATAAATACATAGAAATTTGGACATCCATGTCTTCGAATTGACTTTTTTGATTTTGAAAAACGATTAATCCTCCCTAACATGAAAGTACTTATCTTATCGCCACGAACGCCTTGTGCAAAAGGTAAGGCAGATAGCATGAATGTCTATTATCTAATTCAGTATTTGCACGAAAAAGGGCATCGAATTCATTTGATTACTTGTACGCCTCAAATATCCTATGAATGGGATAACATGAATGAACTGGAGACTTACTGCGAATCTATTGATTTGATACCCCTTTCAAAAATAGCCTCTAACCTGAAAGTCGTTCGACACATTTTTGACGAAAAACCTTTGCAAGTACATTACTATTACTATAAGTCCTTTGAGGAGCAAGTACATAAGGTGATTGACCGTTTTAAGCCGGACTGTATCTATGCCCATTTGATTAGAATGGCAGAATATCTCAAGAATGTAGATACCCCAAAATTACTCGGAATGCTCAATGGTCAATCTTTGAATTACGGGCGATTGGTAGAGCATGATAAAAATGTATTCAGGCGTTTTATGTATTTTATTGAATATCGTAAAGTGAAAAAATATGAGCCTTATATTGCAAAACAATTTGATAAAGTAACCCTCATTTCAAAATACGACCAATTAGCCATTGACCCTGACAATGAATTGGATAATGTACACTTATGCCCGTGTGGAATTGATTTTGATTACTACTCGACTGATTTGGGTTTGGATAAAAAACCTTTTTCGATGGTCATGAATGGTGATTTTGGTACGCCTACCAACATACACGCGGCAGCCTATTTTATGGATGAGATATATCCGCTCGTCAAAGCAAAAGTCAAGCAATGTAGTATGGTGTTTGCAGGCAGAGATTCCGACAGGAACCTGAAGGCTTTTGCCAATGAACACGTCACGCTTACAGGAAGGGTAGATGACATCAGACCTTATCTACAAAGTGCCGATATTGCCGTCAATCCCATAAAAATTGCTGCGGGACAACAAAACAAAACGCTTGTCAGTATGGCAGCAGGTTTGCCCGTTGTTTCGACTTCGATTGCCAATGAAGGCATACAAGCTAGAGACAATAAAGAAATTTTGTTAGCCGATACTCCTCAACAGTTTGCCGATAAAATCGTGCAATTGATGTCAGATACTACTCAAAAAAAACGTATTACTAATGGTGGTTTTCAATTTGTGAAAAATAATTGGAATTTGCATATTCACCATGAAAAACTGGAAAGAATACTCATCTCTATGTGCAAACAACAAAGAAAAAGTCCACCAACACCCAGAATTCGAGTTGCTGTCAAATAAGTAGTAAGTAGTTAGTCAAGCTAATACTGTCAGGTTCTTTCAGCGTATTTTTAGCTTGTGCTGCGTTGGAGAACCGCTCGTTTAGCTCGGCTAAAGTCACGAACCTCCGCCTTGCCCAAACTAAAACTACACTAAAATTCATCCGACATTATTAACTTGACTGACTACTAAGACCAAATATGCCTTATTTATCACCCACAAAGTTTTTTTTTACAAAAACAAGTACTTTTCTTAGGATTTGTGACATAAAAAAAATATATTTGCATTAAACAAATACATTAAATAAAGGCATTTTTATATATTTGATGTATATATTGAAAAACAAATTAAATAAGTAAAACTTATAATGGTTTTTTTGACTTTATGAAAGAAAGTAATATACTTGTGGATTATTAAAAAAGAGGAATATATTAAGTCCAGAAAATCCATCCAGAACAAGAACAATAATTTCTAAAAAAATTTATCAAATCCACCATCACTTTCGATTGAGAAAGTAAACTTCCTTGCTGTTATTATAGCTGCGTATGAGGCCTGATAAAACTCAATTGCATCACAGCTAATCCTTGTAAGGCATTAACATATTGTTTGATAATTGATTAATAACTGCATTTGTCAGTATATTTTTCGTATTTTTTTATAAAAAATATGATGATTTACTAACTTTGCACTGTACTTCATTTTAAATAACCTAATCTGAAAATTTATGAAAATCTCATGTTCCTTATCCACGGAGAAAAGCAAACACCCAGTATGCTTTCTCCGAAGGATATGTTGTTTAACTACGCTGCTGATATGCAGCCTACTATTTACGACCAATGTAATCAAAGCTCAAATCGTTGTCGAAGGCGAAGTGAGTACTGATTGTACCTGTCCTCCTGACAGCGATGCTTTTCTGGACATCACCGTCACGGGCGGTACACCACCTTACACTTACTTGTGGACACTCAACGGCTCTGAAGTCCTTTGTAGTCCGCGCGTTGACTTTTCTGATTTGAATAATGTCGGTTGTCCACCCTCTCCTGCTGGTGGGGAATGTTCACCCGACCAAAATTGCTCTACTCCCAGTGATGCTATCAATGCAGAAAACTTCGTTATCGGCGATGCAATTTTGACCGTTAGTCCAGCCATTGCGGTCGGTGGAGCTTGTATTGATGAGAACATTGTCAACCAATCCACGCTTGATGGTTTCTTCGCCATTCGTACAGGTGTATCCCAATTGGGAAATCCCGGACCTGCTGCCAATGTAACCCGTACTTGGACATTTAGCGACCCTGTTTGTGATTTACAAATTTTGTTAAATGACATTGACGGAGAAGATGCCGTTATCGTCAATGCTAAATTGAATGGTGTGGTAGTGCCATTGACCAACAATGATTTCATCTTAACAAACACCACACCCGACCCCGCTTGCCCCTCTTATATAGGAAATAATACTTGGCAATCAACACAAGGTTGCTCATCAGCAGACAATACCGATAGAGGCGGTATCCTGATAACGTTTCCGACTTGTATTGATGAAATTGAATTTATTTATTATGATTATTCCAATGCTGCCAGTGCAGGTGGTTCGTATGCAGTTGGTTTCTCCAATATCTGTGCTGCTGATTTGCAATGTATCGAAGGCGGTACTTATCAAGTAGAAGTCAGCGATGCTAACGGACTCGTCACGACTGCCGAATTTATCGTACCTGATGCGAGTAATAGTGTACCGACCATTACTTGTCCTGAAAATATCACAACCATCACAGATATGGGAACTTGTGGCGCGATAGTCAATTGGATACCGCCCGTACCGGACGATGTCTGTCCCATTGTTTCCATAATAGGGAGCCATGATCCGGGAGACTTTTTCCCGATAGGAACGACCACCGTAACTTATGTTGTAACCAATACAGACGGCAATACCGCCACTTGTAGCTTTGATGTTACGATTACAGATAGCGAAAATCCAACCTTATCTTGTCCGGCAAATATTACGGCAAATTCAGATGCAGGGTTATGTACTGCTTCCGTCACTTGGACTCCGCCTACCCCTGCCGACAATTGCGGTGCTACAATCACAAGCAGTAGCCACAATCCGGGAGATAGCTTTCCAGTAGGAACGACCACTGTAACTTATACTGCCACCGATGACGCAGGCAATAGCATCGAATGTAGTTTTGATATAACGGTAGAAGACAATGAAAATCCGACATTGGTTTGTCCAGCAAATATTACGGCAAATTCAGATACGGGGTCATGTGCGGCTTCCGTCACTTGGACTCCGCCTACCCCTGCCGACAATTGTGGTGCTACAATCACAAGCAGTAGCCACAATCCGGGAGATAGCTTTCCCGTCGGAACGACCACTGTAACTTATACTGCCACCGATGACGCAGGCAATAGCATCGAATGTAGTTTTGATATAACGGTAGAAGACAATGAAAATCCGACATTGGTTTGTCCGGCGAACATTACTCAATTTAATGAGGTAGGCACATGTAATTCGATAGTTACTTGGGAAGCACCTGTTCCTAACGATAATTGTAGCGCATCAGTAACAAGTAGTTCTCACAATCCGGGCGATACATTTACCGTAGGAACAACTACCGTAACTTATACTGCTACCGATGATTCAGGTAATAGCGTCGAATGTAGTTTTGACATTACTATTATTGATAATGAAAATCCGCAGCTTACCTGTCCTGACGACATCACCCAAACTGCCGACCAAGGACTATGTACTACTTCGGTCACTTGGGATGTTCCTACTCCAACGGATAATTGTGATGGTGTCACCATTACAAGTAGCAGCCACAATCCGGGTGATATATTTACCGTCGGAACGACAACAGTAACTTACACTGCTACTGATGCAGCAGGAAATACGGTCAACTGTAGCTTTGTTATTACAATAACAGATGATGAAGCACCACCGATTATATGTCCGGATGACATTATAGCTTCTACAGATGCAGGTGCATGTAATGCTACTGTAACATGGGATGAACCAACAAGACCGCAAAGTGAATGTCTTGCAGATAGTGTAATTTTGAGTAGCAACTTCCTACCCGGAGATACTTTTCCGGTTGGTGTGACAACGATAATTTATACAGCTATTGATACCGCCGGAAATGTTGCCAATTGTAGCTTTAATGTTACAATAGAAGATACTGAAGCTCCTACAATAACCTGTCCAGCAGATATTACTATTTCTACGGATGCCGGACTTTGTAGTGCCATTGTCAGTTGGGATATTCCCGTAGCTAATGACAATTGTGGTGCTTCTATTATTGGAAATAGTAATAATCCCGGCGATGTTTTTCCAGTAGGAACGACTACCGTAACTTACCTTATTACAGATGATGCTGGCAATACGGCAGAATGTAGTTTTGACATTATAGTAGAAGATAACGAAGGACCAAGCATTACTTGTCCTGACAATATTACCGTTTCCACCGACGCGGGAGTATGTGAAGCGGTAGTCAATTGGGAAATACCATCTATAACGAGTGACAACTGTGGTATAGATACTTTAATAAGTGATTCCAATTCGGGTGACACCTTTTCTATCGGAACGACTACTGTAACTTATACCGTTACCGACGTAAATGGCAATACGGCAGAATGTAGTTTTGACATTATAGTAGAAGATAACGAAGGACCGAGCATTACTTGTCCTGACGATATTACCGTTTCCACCGACGCGGGAGTATGTGAAGCGGTAGTCAATTGGGAAATACCATCTATAACGAGTGACAACTGTGGTATAGATACTTTAATAAGTGATTCCAATTCGGGTGACACCTTTTCTATCGGAACGACTACTGTAACTTATACCGTTACCGACGTAAATGGCAATACGACCGAATGTAGTTTTGACATCACAGTAGAAGATAACGAAGGACCAAGCATTACTTGTCCTGACGATATTACCGTTTCCACTGACGCGGGAGTATGTGAAGCGGTAGTCAATTGGGAAATACCATCTATAACGAGTGACAACTGTGGTATAGATACTTTAATAAGTGATTCCAATTCGGGTGACACCTTTTCTATCGGAACGACTACTGTAACTTATACTGTTACCGACATAAATGGCAATACGACCGAATGTAGTTTTGACATTATAGTAGAAGATAACGAAGGACCAAGCATTACTTGTCCTGACGATATTACCGTTTCCACCGACGCGGGAGTATGTGAAGCGGTAGTCAATTGGGAAATACCATCTATAACAAGTGACAACTGTGGTATAGATACTTTAATAAGTGATTCCAATTCGGGTGACACCTTTTCTATCGGAACGACTACTGTAACTTATACTGTTACCGACGTAAATGGCAATACGACCGAATGTAGTTTTGACATTACAGTAGAAGATAACGAAGGACCAAGCATTACTTGTCCTGACGATATTACCGTTTCCACTGACGCGGGAGTATGTGAAGCGGTAGTCAATTGGGAAATACCATCTATAACGAGTGACAACTGTGGTATAGATACTTTAATAAGTGATTCCAATTCGGGTGACACCTTTTCTATCGGAACGACTACTGTAACTTATACCGTTACCGACGTAAATGGCAATACAACCGAATGTAGTTTTGACATTATAGTAGAAGATAACGAAGGACCTACCGTAGATTGCCCGACAGACATTAATCTTGAAACCACTATTAGTACTTGTGATGCAATAGCGACATGGACTGTTCCTGTTTTTACGGATAATTGTGGTGAAATTGTAGAAGAAACCAACACACACAATTCAGGTGATACTTTCCCGATAGGAACGACTACCGTAACATATACTGCTACAGATGCGACAGGTAATATGACCGAATGTAGTTTTGATGTAACGGTAACCGAATGTGGATCAGAAACATCTACTCAAAATGTGAGCGACGAGGTGAGTAGTGGATTATTCATTGGTCAGAACCCTACGGGTACTTTTGGTGATGATGGCTCGTATATTTTCAACGCATCTGCTTCATTCGCAAACTCTTCAAATATTTCTAATGTTACTTTAGAACTATTCTTTACCATACTTGGTATTTCTTGTGAAAGCGATATTCAAGTGAAAGTAATTGACCCTGCGGGTAATGTATATGATTTCTTAGAAATATTTACCACCTGCGACGGAACATCCACGCCTGTTTATACGACCACTTTTGACATTCCTGCGGACGGTGCATATACTGCCGGAGATTGGGAGGTTCTATTTAATGATAATCGAAAACAAAATCCTAATTTTGAATACTCTGTTGGTATTGCAAGACTCTCTTACGACATAACTGCAACTGCTGGTGGATGTGCAGACCCAATAATTGTTAATTGTCCGGCGGATATTACCGTCAATAATGATGCAGGTGAATGTTCTGCTCAAATCGACATTCCTGTGCCGATGGAGGGAGAGGATTTTACAGATTGTTTTGGCTCGACTATCACGAATAGCTACACTGGCACATCCGACGCTTCAGGTGTATATCCTGTTGGAACTACCCTTGTCACATGGACAGTTATGGATGACCAAGGCAACACGACTACTTGTACACAGACTATTGTAGTAGAAGATAATGAAATTCCTACGGTTACTTGTCCGGCGGATATTACAGTTTCTACTGATGAAGAACTCTGTACTGCGGTCGTTACTTGGACAATTCCTACTTCGGCTGACAATTGCAGCGTGGCAAGCATAACGAGCGACTCTAATTCAGGTGATACTTTCCAACTTGGTACGACAACAGTGACTTATACAATCACAGACCCATCAGGTAATAGCACCGAGTGCAGTTTTGACGTTACAGTAGAGGATAATGAAAATCCGAATATTACTTGCCCCGCAGATATTACAGTCGATACTGAATTAGGCGTTTGTGAAGCTGCGGTTACTTGGGGCGACCCTATTTTCTCTGACAACTGTGCTGGCTCAACGATTAACTCGACTATGTCATCAGGTGATGTATTTCCACTCGGTGCTACTGTCGTAACTTATACCGTTACAGATGGATCGGGCAATACTGCCGAATGTAGCTTTACCGTTACAGTGGAAGATAATGAACCTCCTACAGTTATTTGTCCTGATGATGTTACAGTCAATACCGATCCGGGCGAATGTACGGCTGTTGTAACGTGGGATGTTCCGCCACCTTCGTCAGATAATTGTGGATTCTTTGGTATTAATAGTAATTTCCAATCAGGTGATGCTTTTCCTGTAGGTACAACTGTGGTTACATTCATGCTGACTGACCCTGCGGGTAATACTACTGAATGTAGCTTTACAGTTACAGTGGAAGATAACGAGCCACAAGAAATGGTTTGTCAGGATGACATTATAAATGTCTTTACTGACCCGGGCGAATGTAGTGCCGTTGTAACATTTTCATTACCTCTTATCACAGATAACTGCGAAACAACCTCTATAACCAGCAGTCATAATTCGGGTGATGTATTCCCGATAGGTACAACAACCGTCACCGTTACTTCTACGGATACCGGTGGAAACACTGCATCCTGTAGCTTCGACATTACGGTAACAGATAAAGAAAATCCAACCATTACTTGTCCATCGGATATTACGGTATCCAACGATCCGGGACAATGCAATGCCGTAGTAACATGGGCTGCCCCTGCCGTCAATGACAATTGTGGTGCAACAACAAGTAGCAGCCACGCATCAGGTGATACCTTCCCTATTGGTACGACTATAGTAACTTATATCGCTACTGATGATGCAGGCAATACCGTTGAATGTAACTTTGCCGTTACAGTAGAAGATGATGAGCTTCCAACCATTACTTGCCCTACAAATGTCACTGTGGATAATGACCCCGGTAACTGTACTGCAGTTGTGACATGGGACGTACCGACCACAACAGATAATTGTGAAGTATTTGAAATTACGGGTAGCCATGCCTCTGGCGATGCCTTCCCCGTAGGTACGACGACTGTGGTTTATACTATTGTTGACCCTTCAGGCAATACAGTCCAATGTACTTTTGATATAACCGTAGTAGATAATGAAAATCAAACATTGACTTGTCAAGATGACATTGTAAATATATTCAACGATCCGGGCGAATGTACTGCCGTTGTAACATGGTCATTGCCGGGTATCAGTGATAATTGTGGTGCAATGATTACGAGTAGTAGTCACAATTCAGGTGATGTATTTCCAATAGGAACGACCACCGTAACTTATACCGCAGAAGATGTTGGTGGAAATGTTATTTCCTGTAGTTTTGATGTAACGGTCAGTGACAAAGAAGATCCGATGATTACTTGTCCAGGCAATATTGTTGTTTCCAATGATCCGGGCGAATGTGGTGCTGCGGTTACATGGGCTGCGCCTACGGTAAATGATAACTGTGGTGCAACCTTTATAAGTAGTCATGCTTCAGGTGATTTTTTCCCAGTAGGGTTGACCACTGTAACATATACCGCTATCGACGATGCCGGAAATATCGCTCAATGTGTTCTTATCGTAGTGGTTAATGATACAGAACGCCCTTCAGTGGCAAACTGTCCATCGGATATTACAGTTGGTAACGATCCGGGGCAATGTAGTGCCGCAGTAAGTTGGGAAATACCCGAAGCAGTGGACAATTGTGAAGCAATGATAGTCGGTTCGTCGCACACACCGGGTGCTATATTCCCGCTTGGTACGACCGAAGTGATTTATGGAGTATTAGACGCTGCCGGTAATGCTGCAACGTGTAGATTTACAGTGACGGTAGAAGACACAGAAGACCCAATGTTGACTTGTCCGGCAGACATTACAATCTTTACAGATGCAGGTGACTGTAGTGCCGTTGTTGACTGGACTCCACCCATTCCAGTGGATAATTGCGGAGCCAGTATTACAAGCAATTCACATGACCCGGGTGATGTATTCCCGATAGGAACAACTACGGTGACTTACACAACTGTCAATACCGAAGGTGTTGAATTGAGTTGTACTTTTGATATTATTGTAGTGGATAAAGAAGTTCCTACCGTAACCTGTCCAGATGCTATTAGAGTTTCTAATGATCCTGGCAAATGTGATGCTGTGGTTACATGGACTCCACCGACAGCCGATGACAATTGTGGTGCGACGAGCATCAGTAGCGATTACAATCCGGGTGATGTATTTCCGGTAGGAGTCACTACTGTGACGTATCTCATTCAGGATGATGAAGGTAATACAGTAAATTGTAGTTTCGATATTATAGTAGAAGATACAGAATTGCCAAGTGTTGCCAATTGTCCGTCGGACATTACGGTACAAAACGATCCAGGAGTATGTAATGCCGTCGTTAGTTGGACAATACCAACAGCATTGGATAATTGCGAAGCAATAATTGTAGGAACTTCGCATAGTCCGGGTGCTATTTTCCCGATTGGTACGACCGAAGTGATTTATGGTATATTGGATTTCTCCGGTAATGCCATTGCTTGTAGATTCAATGTAACCGTAGTAGGAGGCGAAGGTCCGACATTGACCTGTCCTGCGGATATTACCGTCTCAAATGATACGGGTGAATGTGGTGCAGCAGTTAATTGGGCTCCACCTATTCCGATAGATAACTGCGGTGCTATTATTACAAATAACACACATAATCCGGGTGACTTTTTCCCTGTCGGAACTACCACAGTATCCTACACTGCCATAGATGATGATGGGTTTGAAGTAACTTGTACTTTTGATGTTACCGTAGAAGACAAAGAAGATCCGGTCATTACTTGTCCGGCGGATATTACTGTACCATTTGATGTAGGTGGTTGTGATGCAGATGTAGATTGGAATGTATTGCTCTCTGACAACTGTACCGCTAATATTACAAGTAGTACCCACGATTCGGGTGATACCTTCGAATTTGGTACGACTACCGTAACTTATATCGCAGAAGATGCTTCAGGCAATACGGCAACTTGCTCATTTGATGTAACCGTAGAAGATAATGAACCGCCTGTCATTCTCAATTGTCCTGATGATTTGACCGTTGCCGGTCCTCCAGGCTTGTGTGAAGGTCCTGTCATTATTCCTACACCACAATTTGGTACAGACTTCACGGATTGTCAAGGTACGACCACGATGACTAATAGTTTTAACGGTACTGCCAATGCTTCCGGCACTTATCCGGTGGGAACAACCGTCATCACATGGACAGCGACCGATCCGGCAGGAAATACAGTGACATGTACACAAAAAATTGTCGTAACACCGACCGATTACAATGATGACATTGCGCTCGTTACTGACCAAGATGTATTTATCGGTATAAAAGATGACGCTACTTTTGAAGACCATGACAGTATTATCATTCTTGCGCCCGGCGTACCTGAAAATGCTGTTATTGGTACGGTTATCTTAGATTTCTTCTTTAGAGTAGAAGGGCTATCTTGCGAAAGAGATGCAGAAATACGTGTTACTGACCCAAGTGGTAATAGAACCGTATTCCCTGCTCCGGTCAATTCTTGTAATAGAAATGATGCCGTATTTAAATTCTTATTCCCTTCTGCTGCTATTAGTACAACGGGCGGTAATTGGATACTCGAATTTAGAGATGTAAATGACCAAAATCCGGGCGCAGAGGAGTACTCGGTTCGATTTGGTCGAATTACGTATGAGATTACAATTACGCCTGACTGTGATCCATTACCTCTGGTAACTACATTACCTGTCGAAATGACACATTTCAACGGAACAGAAGATGATTGCGAAGTACTTTTAAGTTGGGCTACGGCTTCCGAAAATGACCTCAGTCATTATGAAATACAGAAAAGTCAGGATGGTATTAGTTTCAGTACAATAGAACGTATGGACGCGCTCGGTGGCGAGGGTGTTTACACAGAATACGACTACACTGACCCGCAAATCACCACAACGAATTATTATCGTTTGAAAATGGTCGATATAGACGGACAAATCGAGTACTCCGATATATTCACGGTACAAGCAGATTGTGCAGGTGGAGTCACTGTATCGGATGTATTCCCAAATCCGGCTGTGAGTGAAGCGGTTAGTATAAAATTCAACAGTGATTTTGACCATGAAGCCGCGAGAGTGGTGGTCAGAGATATGTTGGGTAGAACGATGCTCGAAGTGCCGATTACGGTATTTGAAGGTGCTAATCTGATTACGATAGATCCGCGGCGACTTCCGGCAGCAACTTATTTCCTCGTTATTGAGGGAGCAGGTTGGCGGTCGTCTTCTGCCAAATTTATATTGTTGAATTAAACTGTCTTTAAAGATAGATAATTTGAAAATGAAAAGCCGTTTCGATTTAATATCGAAACGGCTTTATTCGTTTTGTCTCACTACTTACATCAAAATTTCATGCATTTTGCCCTTCTAATATATAATCGCTATTGTGGTCTTGCCTTTAATTTTGTATCTTGCAACGTATTTAAGGGAAGAATTTTGAATGAGCGAATGAGTGAATATTATCGACATATTCATTCATTCAAAATTCATTCATTCACTCATTTTTTGCCAAAAAAACGCAAAAGTTGAGAATATAGATACTAACACCAAACCATGCGCGAAACAAAATTCATAGAGCAAAACAAAGAGAAGTGGACAGAATTTGAAGCTTTATTAAAAGAAAAAAATAAAGATCCCGACCGACTCAATCAACTTTTCATCGAAATCACCGACGACCTTTCCTATTCTCGGACTTTTTATCCGAACCGCTCGGTGCGTTACTACCTCAATGGTCTGGCGCAAGGTCTTTTTCATAATATTTACAAAAATCGTAGTGGCAAAGGTAGTCGGTTTATTCGATTTTGGAAGGAGGACTTGCCACAAGTCGTTTGGGAATCACGTCGCGAGTTCTTACTGGCGTTTATCGTTTTTGCCTTAGCTTTTTCGATTGGAATGTTGTCTTGCGCGATGGATATGGAGTTTCCGCGCATCATTCTCGGCGACAATTACGTGGATATGACCGAGCGTAATATCGAAAATAAAGACCCGATGAAAGTCTATAAAGAACAAAACGAGGTCGATATGTTTTTGGGGATTACGCTAAACAATCTGCGAGTGAGTTTTCTGACTTTTATGTCGGGTATCCTTGCAGGTATCGGCACATTGGGCGTACTGATTTACAACGGCATTATGGTCGGTGCATTTCAGTTTTTCTTCTTTCAAAAAGGTGTGTTTTGGGAGTCTTTTTTGACAATTTGGATACATGGTACAATAGAAATTTCGGCAATTATCATCGCAGGAGCAGCAGGTTTGGTCATGGGTAAAGGTTTGATATTTCCGGGTACGTACTCGCGACTGCAAGCTTTTCAGATTTCCGCAAGGCGTGGCTTAAAAATCCTTATGGGCATCGTTCCGCTCATCATTCTTGCCGGGTTTTTTGAGGGATTTCTCACGCGACATACCGAAGCACCGGACATTCTTCGCGTAGCGATTATTCTTTTTTCTGCTTTATTTATTATCGGATATTTTATTTGGTATCCTTACCGTTTGTCGCGTACCGGGTTTAGTAAAGCCTTAGAAGATGAAAAACTCCCACCGATACGTACCGAACCGATGAATTATCAAAAAATACTCACCGTCGGCGAGATTTTTAAAGAAAGTTTTTCTTTTTTGAGAAAATATTTGCGCATTATTTTGTGGCTGGCTTTCGTGCTTTCAGTGTTGTATTGCGGATTGGGATACTTGCTTATTGGTGATGATTTAATTGTATCTAATGGTGGCATTTTAAGTATGGTATTTGGCGAAATGTTTTCACAGCTTGCCATTTTATTTGATTATTCAAATTTAAAATTATTTGTATTTAATACTATTTTAATAACAGTTGTCGCTTTATTTGTCAGCTATTTATTATTTAAAGAAACAAATAACACAGCATCTCACGCAACTATCGAATGGCGCGAATTTGGGCGGTTTACCTTGTCTAATATAATCAAAATATTACCCGTAGCCTTACTGCTGAATATCCTCGCCTTCTTACCGATGGCACTTTTTGTAGTTATTGCATTGGCAATACTTCCGATATGTGGTTTGTATTTATTTGTGATGATAAAAGAAGGGATGAACCCTTTTGGTGCTGTTGGTAGAACATTCTATTTACTGGGCAATGGGTGGGGCAAAATGTACGGTCTGTTTTTGATCATTTCCATGATAAGTTTCGCGTTTTTTATCTTGCTCAATTCGAGTGTTGTCTGGTTTTATTTTGAAGTCGTCCAATGGAATTTTGACACAAACACTTCTACTATCGCCGTAGTCGCGAAGTGGTTCACACTTTTTCTTATTGTGTTTATTTTCAATCTTATCATTTCCTTGATTCTGATTAGTATGGGCTTGCTTTATTTTAGTTTATTAGAGATTAAAGAAGCTCATGGACTAAAAGAACGTATAGCATCGCTCGGCAAAAAACGACGCGCATTTGGATTGGAAGTGGAAAACTAAATTGACATTCTAGTAGTAAGTCAATCTAATTATGATATGTTGCTTTGAGTGAAATTTTTTCGAGTACGAGGCGGAGGTTATTCAGCATAGCCGTAGCTACGCTGGATGTTCTCCAACAAAGTAATCGGACAAATTT
>Ga0209187_1001760_pt1 | contig 23437 bp, 28 predicted proteins | sample BantaG_FD_187430 | JGI IMG/M metagenome (GOLD analysis project Ga0209187, IMG submission 187430) | Marine algal microbial communities from Bantry Bay, Ireland - BantryBay_4 metaG (SPAdes) (version 2) | ecosystem: Host-associated > Algae > Red algae > Unclassified | place: Bantry Bay, Ireland...
GTGTTCTTCAAACAAAATTAAGGCTGACTTAGTATCCATAATAGCTAGTTTTATTCACAAGTAACAGCTTTCTAACCTTAAATCTAAACATTAGTCACAAATTCTATTTTTTTATGCGATTGCCTTAGATATTGGATTTAGAGCATCTAATTACCAACAAACCTTATTTAGCAAAGGCAGCCTTACCGAAGTCTCTAGCCCATATCACTGTACTTTTGAATTCTATACTAAAAATTTCGATACTATAGCACTAAATAATTTAGATGTATCTCAACTCATTCCTACGATATCAAACCGCATCAAATCTGATGAATACTTGAGCTATATAGCCTGTGTTAATCAGGAATGGAACAGAAATCAAATTAGGTTTCTCAAAGGAGAGTTTGAGTCAAGCATGTCTCAAGTGGTACGAGTAGATTTAGCACGTAATTGTTTAAATTCTTATTTATGGGAAATCATTTTATACGTTGAAGAAGGTGGAAAAACGTTACCTTATACTCACGGATGGTTCGATTTTCCACATGAGCTGTATGCTCAACTTTTTGAAACAAAAAACAATTTAAAGTACAGTAAGTATAAGACTCCTTTAGAGCATTGGGTGGATCCAGAAACGAAATTTATAGACCTTAGCTTATTGAGAACCGTTACGGATACACTAGACATCTCCTTCAGAGATGCGTCAGATATGATGTATCCTGTAGCTGGAGCAAGAAAGAAGAAATATAAGGAGATCATATACCCTAAGTCTTTCAATAGCATGAGAGACTTACAAACGGACTCTACTGTTCTAGCCACTTTTTCGTCTCCAGGGTTTTATGATACTAAGGATCCAAGGTCTACAGAACTAGGTCGAATATACAAGCTGCTTGGTATCAAACTCTACTCTGTAAAAATAAAAGACAATTATCAAACACTCTATGAGATTCAATGTGAATTCTCTCATAGAACCAAAAAAGAAAATACAACGTTGGTTATTGGTGGATTAGATTTTAATAATTTTCCTGTTCTTACAGAGGATAAGGCTAATAATGGATGGAAGAACTCCATGGGCATCGGCAATCACCCTTTCTATGAGACTTATAAAGAAAACTTAGCAGATAAAGCAGAAACATCTCCATATTACGCAATGCTACTAGATGAAAAAGGAAGATGGCTAGACAGCCATAAAATTGGAATAGATGGTCCTATTTTTCATTTTTCTGATGCTGATAAAACCAAACTCAATTTGTGGTTACTTTCATTCGAGCGGCATGCCTTGGTTGGACATTATGATATAGAATTGAAGTAATTAGAATGATGCTTATCTTATATTTATAGAATATTTTAGATACTGAGAAACAATTATTGACGCTCTGAAAGGATTATATTGATGAAAATATTGATACAGAACACAATATAAAATTATCTACTAAAAATTAATACTAAATATGAAAAAAATGAAGGTGCTCATTGTAGGAGCGAGCGGGATAAATGGTTATGCTGTTACTAATTATTTTAAAAATAGTGAAAGCTTTGATTACCTTACTTTAAGTAGAGGGAGTTATATTATGACCACGATATAAATCGACATTTAAAAATTAATTTATTAAAATCTCTCGAAGATGAAAAATACAAAGAGCAATTAAGTAAAGCGAAAACAATAACTTGAGCCAATTTATCATCATCTTTTTCCGATTTACAAGTGGTCCGACATTTCGGCAAAACAAGAAACCGTAGCCCTGCTATGCTTGATTTTTTTTTCTTGTAAATCGAAAAAATCTAATAATAAATTTTGGCTCAGTTTATTTTTTTCACTTTACTAAGTGATGTTACACACATTTTTAATGCTGCGCTAAAACCGAATACTGATGCAAAAATCGAAGCGGATGAGAATGAACTCATGATGAAAAATTGTGTGAATCCTGTAAGAAAGTATTCAGACAAATTAAAGTACATTACTTTTTTACAAGGAGGTAAGGTATACGGAACTCATTTAGGTACCTATCAAACTCCAGCATTCGAAAATCAAACAAGGCACTTTCCACCCAATTTATATTTTAAGCAGGAAGATTTTTGTAAAAAGTTAGCCACAGATAGTAATATAGAATATACTGCGCTTAGACCAGAACTGGGATAGTTTGATAAATTTAACTGAATACTTAACGCTATCTCCTAATCTTGAAAATAACCAACACTTCCTCCAACCCAATCTCGGTCTTTATTAAATCGAACGCCAATCATTTCCCCTTTGCTTAGGCGAACTAGATTATTGACAATTTGATATTTGTTTTCTTTTTTATCCCAAAGCATAAGCATACGAATTTCACATTTTGCCAGATCACTAGTCGTTTCGATTATTGGAACGTAATTCTTCTTTTTTTGCAAGATGTAATTGTTTCGATCTTGAATGGCATCGAGTTTTTCAATAGTAGGATGAAGGTCTACTCCCGAGCCTGCAAAGGAAAATAAGGGCTTGAGCACATAATTGTCTAAATGCTCAGGATATTGATCAATTTTATGAAGCCAATTGCTTGGTGGTACATAAGGATTGTCAAGCAATGGCATAGTGAACTTGCTAATTCGAAAGAACCAAGATGGATGTCCAACCCATTCCACGTCCACTTCATCTTGGAAACGGAATGGACTTTTAATATCCTTTCGTTTGTTTAGCTCATCGAAAATCACTCGATTGAATATTCGATGAATTGGAACTTCAATACCTTGATCATTTTTATAATAAAGTTTCTTTCCTCTCTTAATTAAATCACTTATACAAAGTATGGGGGTTCCAGTCTGTTTTTTACAAGCAAGAAAATCGATATATGTAGTTTGATTTTTGGGATCAACTTCTAGCAGAACCACGTTTTCTGGATGCTCTTCTTCTAGGATAATGTTTCTGAGCAAGTCCAAATAATCCCTTCCACTTAGCCCCCCTAAATGAGAAGAAAATTCCTTAGAGATAGAAAATATTTCTTGGTAACTGCGGGATAACAACTCTTGAAAAAAGTACAATGAAGGAAATCCTTGCATCTCAATCAGTTGAGGACTTAGCTCCCCTTCTTTATCCTGACAAATAGCAAAGTCCATTTGTAGGAAATGGCTATAGGCATTTTCGTTTGGTATTTTGAGGCTTTTCCGAATAAAAGCTCCTTCAGTTTTTTCCTTAAAATCAGCTTGATTGATTTGATTTGCAATATCTGTGCAAGCTTCAACCAATTGATTTTTTAGTTTTTTAGGAATAAATACGGGTGTTTCTGCAATTCGAAATTTTGGACTAATGCCATGCTCCGAATGGATGTATCGCAGCATCTGCTCGTATTTTTCAGAAGTAAATTCTCTATTATATTGTTCTCGAAAGGAATGTAGCATTTTTAAATCGTTTGCAATTCATTTTTGCGAATTTGGATCAACGCATTCTCAATAAATCTTGGTAAAATAGTTCTATGAGTGCGTGCTAGTTTTTCTTGATCTTCTAGCGCATCCATCATTTGCTCGTATTTCCGCAAGTTAAAGTTATCAATCACTTTCTTGCGGTTATCTTCTTTCTTAAAATGTTCGAACATTCCTTTAGGATCTGCTTCAGGATGAAATTGAGTACCCACCATTTCATCAGAGAATCGAACCGCCATGATAGCTCGCTCCAATTCTACGTGAGTTCTAATCTTTTCTAGCGAAAGGATTTTCGCTCCGTTTTCTTTAAAGACTTTCAATCGAGGTTGGATCAATTGCCAATCGCGACTATCAATTACCGTATATGGATCATTTAATGAACTAAAAAGGAAGTCGTTTTTTCCGTCCTCAGTTTTGTGTACTGGCAAAACACCGAATGAAGTAGATTTTCGTTTTGTAATATCGCCCAATCCGAAATGATTGCATGCAAGTTGGAAGGAGTGACAAATAAAGAAGAAGTGTTTCTTCGCTTCTTTAGGAGTATCAGGATTTTTGTTAAATGCCCAAACTTTGTCTAGCAGATTTGTGAAGCGTTTTTCCCATATACCATTTCCTTCTAAGGGGTTTCCTGGTCCACCGCTAGATATGTAAATATCAAAGTCTAGCCCTGGAACTTCATTAGTCACTCGAACATCAAGTTCGGTTAGTTCAATTTCAGAATCAAAATGCGACACAATATCTCGGATGCAGCGCATTCCCTGATTTTCATGTCCTTGATTCATATCCAATAGTGCCAGTCTCGTTTTCATCTTTTCATTTTTCATTTACCACTTTCCATTTACCTTAAATATAGTCATTAATCGTTCGTAAAGCAACTATTTAAAAAATCCAGACCACCTTTTTCGGCTAGTCTGGATTCCAATCGTTTTATTACTATTGAGCTTTAGCTCCTAACTTTTCCTCCATCAAGACTAGCTTGCAATTCCTTCAATGCATCCCAATCGCCTTTTGCTGCAATTTTTGCTTGTTTCTTCCAAGTATCTGGACTGTGCATTTGGAAACGTGGTCCCGCTTCCGACAAGATTTCTTTCAACTTCTTCTTTGAAGCTTTTGCCAATTCAGCAAAAGTCCCAATTCCATCGGCTTTCAACAAACCTTCTATTTTAGGTCCAATTCCTTCGATTTTTGTCAATTTATCGGCAGCTATTTTCTTGACAACGACTTTTTGACTAGCTGCTTTTTTAGGTGCATTAGGCTTCGATGCTATTTTCTTTCCAGAAGAAACTTTTATCACTTTTTTCTTTACAGAAGAAGCTTTTATCACTTTTTTCTTTAGTGCAGTTTTTCCGCCTTTGAATTGAGTTTCTATAAACGTTCCCCAGCTAAGATTGGCTTGTCCAGCTTTATTGGCTTGCGCTTTTGCAATAGCCATGTTCGCTGCATTTTCTACAATCCAATCAAAGTTCTCTTGACCAACAGAATGCAAGTCTGCATCTGGAGCAGGATTACAAAAATCAATAGCGTATGGAATACCATCTCTCACAGCAAATTCTACTGTATTGAAATCGTAGCCTAAAGCTTCGTTCAATTCAATTGTCAGTTGTTCAATCTTATTCAACAACTTCTTATCTGTTACTGGATTTTCAACCACATAACGCAAATGGTGAGGATTGCGTGGCTCGTATGGCATCACCAAAACATTTTTTTGATCTAGGCAGTAGCATCGGAAATAAGAATCAAATAGAATTTCTTCCTGAAGCATCATTACGAGTTGCGCTGTCTCTGCATGCTTTTTAAATAAATCTGCTGGATTTTCTACTCTGTAAACACTTTTCCAGCCTCCACCATCGTGTGGCTTCATGTATGCTGGAAATCCGATATAATCGAAAATCTCTTCCCAATTCGTTGGGAAAACTAAGTTTCGGAACGAATTTTCATCCGTGTCTTCAGGTCGGTGATGAGAAGGAAGAATAACTGTTTTTGGAACAGGAACTCCAATGCTTTCTGCTAGTGCACTGTTGAAAAATTTTTCATCAGCACTCCACCAAAATGGATTGTTAATTACAGTCGTCCCAGTTAACGCCGCGTTCTTTAGATATGCGCGGTAAAATGGTACATCCTGAGAGATACGGTCAATGATTACTGAGTATCCTGTTGGCTCAGCCTGACGAACTACATTAACGGCAACTTCCTCAGCTGTAATTCCGTCAACATTTTTTTGATTGATTCTATCGATCAATGCAAATGGAAAAGTATTTTCTTTTCCGAATAAAATTCCAATTTTCTTACTCATTATTAGCAATTTTTAATATTAGTTTTTTTCTGATCTACAGATTAGCCAAATAGTGGGGGAACATCTTGTTCCACAAGGGCCAATCATGCTTTTCTTTTGCTCGAAAATCAAACCAATGGGGAACATTTTTCTTTTTTAGCAAAGCCGACATTTCCTTGTTGGCTTCTAAGCAGATATCTTCTCCTCCTGCGCCAAGAACAATTTTCATGTTCCAAAGCTCTGGATTGTTGTTGTCACCGATATAGTCAACTGGATTGTTGAAATATACATTGTCGTCATAGTAACCATCCATAAAAGACTTGATATCGTATGATCCACTCATAGAAATCATGTGGCTCACTTTTTCGGGATGACGAAAAGCAAAATTAAGGGCTTGGAAACCTCCAAAGCTCGCTCCCGCAACACCAACTTTTTGAATGCCAGAGCTGTTCCGAATCGGATCAATAATTTCTCGTTCTATAAACTGATCGTAATACATATGATTCTTTACACGCTCCGCTGGATGAATGGCTTTGTTGTACCAACTATATGCATCAACACTATCAGGACAGTACAACTTTACCATTCCAGCTTCAACATATGGCTTTGCGGCTTCAATCATCTTAAAATCACGACTTTCGAAGTACTTGCCTTTTGTAGTAGGGAAAATAATGATTGGGAGTCCAGCATGACCAAAAATCAGTAGCTCAATTTCCATCCCAAGGGTGGAGGAATGATACTTTAAATATTGTTCTTTCATAGAGGTATATTTTGTAAATCGGACGCAAAGGTACAACTAATTAGCAAAATGGCAAAAGAACAGGTGATTTTTCGCGTTAAGTATTAGTAGCTCCTAGTTTTGAAACCAAAAAGAGGCAACTGATTTTATAGACTATTTACCAATAATATAAGCACAATTACCATCAAGTAATCTAGACATTTAGATTCCATTTTTTTACAAGCCTCTTAAAGGCGGCTTGTTTGTAGATAGGGGTATGAAATTTTGTTTCTAGTTTTCTAAAAACAGGACGGCTCTAAGAGGCAATAGTTTAGTTGAAAAAACAGTATTGTTTTTTAATGCCTAGTTGTGTGTTTTTTTGTGAAAATAAATCTTTGTATCTATGAATCCAAATCAAGGTCTCATTGAAATAAATACAGTTAGCTTGGCAAAACCTATGATTCATAAAGAAACAAGTCATGCAAAAAGGAAGAAGTTAAGAGCAGTAGGACTTGGATTTACTGTAACTGCGAGGTATTGAATCAATGCTTCATTGCTCTAATGCTTCAATGTTAAAATAGAATAACATTGAGTCCACTCCAGAAAGATAAAAAATCAAAAATGTTTTTTTTAGCGACCTTTCCATCTTTCTCAATCCGCTGATGCTAAGGCATCAACGAATCTCGAAAAATGTAAATCTCATCTAAAAAATTCCATTTTGTGAAGATTATCTCTTTTTGGAGTAGACTCAACATTTGATGTTTCCATTGAATTATTTTTACATTAAAGTATTGTAGTTGTTAAATCATTTTTTATATTTAAGCATTGTAGCATTAAATCTTTGAATCATTTTTTACATGAAAGTAGTTTCTTTTTTTGCAGGTGCTGGCGGACTAGATTTAGGCTTTGAAAAAGATGGGTTTAATGTGGTTTGGGCAAATGAATATGATAAAGATATTTGGGAAACGTATGAAAAAAATCATGCAAATACGGAATTAGATAGAAGGAGCCTTAGAAAAATACTCGCGCAAGATGTTCCTGATTGTGAGGGTATAATTGGTGGACCACCTTGTCAAAGTTGGAGTGAAGCAGGTGCGCTTAGAGGAATTGAGGATAAGCGTGGACAGTTGTTTTTTGATTTTATAAGAATATTGGAAGCAAAGCAACCTAAGTTTTTTTTGGCTGAAAATGTTAGCGGGATGTTATTGCCGAGACATGCAAAAGCACTGGAGAATATCAAAGAAATGTTTAAAAATGCTGGAGCTGGATACGAATTATCATTTCAATTGCTAAATGCTTGTGATTACAATGTTCCACAAGATAGAAAAAGAGTGTTTTTTATTGGAATTCGAAAAGACTTGAATTTTAAATTCCAGTTTCCTAAAAAGACATTTCCCAAAATAAATTTACAAACGGCTATAAAAGACTTGAGTAAATCTGCCATTCCAGCAAAAGAGTTCAATAAAACAAATGGGGATAAATGCAAGTATCCAAACCACGAATACATGATTGGAGATTTTTCCTCCATGTATATGTCTCGGAATCGGGTGAGAAGTTGGGAGGAGCAATCGTTTACAATACAAGCTGGCGGAAGGCATGCGCCGCTACATCCTCAAGCACCTAAAATGCAATTGGTAGAGCAGGATAAAAGAATTTTTGTTCTAGGTAAAGAGCATTTATATAGAAGATTGTCTGTTCGTGAATGTGCTAGAATTCAAACATTTCCAGATGATTTTTTATTTTATTATACCTCTGTTGGTGCAGGTTATAAAATGATAGGAAATGCAGTGCCTGTCAATCTTGCAAAGTTCTTAGCGACAAACATAAAGAAGCAATTAAATACAGATCCTAAAAAGCGAGAAAAAGTGGAGGTCGCTACTCGAGAAACATTGTTTGTTTAGAAAACCACTCGCATCGGGCATATTTTCGCAAATTTAGCTGCTCTGTCGTTAATTTCGTCCTCCGCGCTTCCCTTTCTTTTAATGCCTGAATCAATGCGATAATACTTGAAAGTTGAAAGCAGACTCCATCAATCAAGTTGAGGGCAGATCTAAATTTTAATAAAACAATGATAATAGAAATTATTCCTTATTGAGATATTTACAATGACCAATTAGTTGATTTGTTAACCAACAACAAATGGATCTTTCACTCAAATCCAATTATTACAAAAAAGGAGATTTTAGAAAAAATAGAGAATGGATTTTATACAAAAAATGAAACCCAATCTTTCTTAATTTTCGATTCTAGCAAAAAGCTAATTGGATACTATAGGATTTTCGATTTAGGAGAAGACAAAAACAGCGACGAAACGCCATTATTTGATTTACGAATTGCACAAGATTTTAGGAACAAAGGAGTGGGGCGTAATGCCGTCCGTGCGATGTGCGATTTTGTATTCACTGAATACCCAAACAAAAACAGATTTGAAGCAACCACTCGATTTGATAATTTTGCCATGATAAAAGTTTTAGAATCTTGTGGTTTCGAAAAAGAAGCTCATTACCGCCAAGCTTGGAAAACGAAAGAAGGTGAAAAAGTCGATTGTTTTGGCTTTGCTATTCTCAAACAGGATTGTGAATCTAAATCCTAAAAAAATGCTATTTGTACAAAAAAGTACAAATTCCCCATTCTTATTTATACTAAAAAGTACAAATTGTCGTATTTTATTTATACAAAAAAGTATAAATTCAAAAACAAATTGTAGTTTTGCGCTGTTAATAGAATATAATACGAATCCAAACCTTAAATTTAAGCTACTTGTTAGCTGAAAATGAGCAATTTATAAATTATGAGTGATTTTCAAGCACAGTTAGATGAAATAACCCAATCGGAATATAAATGGGGATTTGTTTCTGATATAGATGCGGATAATATTCCAAAAGGCCTCAGTGAAGATGTTGTGAGATTGATTTCTAAAAAGAAAAATGAGCCGCAATGGATGCTGGAATGGAGGTTGGAAGCTTTCAAGCATTTTCAGACAATGACAGAGCCTGAATGGGCGAATGTTCACTATGAAAAACCCAACCTTCAAGACATTATATTTTACTCTGCTCCTCAACCTAAAAAGGTGTTGGGCAGCTTGGATGAATTAGATCCTGAGATGAAATCTATGTACGATCGTCTTGGAATTTCTATCGAAGAGCAAAAACGCCTTGCCAATGTCGCAATGGATATTGTGGTGGATAGTGTTTCTGTTCAGACTACCTTTAAAAAAGAACTTTCTAAATTGGGAATCATATTTTCTTCATTTAGCGAAGCCGTTCAGGATCATCCAGAATTGGTCAAAAAACATCTTGGTTCGGTTGTGCCTCCTAGAGACAATTATTATGCAGCTTTGAATTCTGCTGTTTTTTCTGATGGATCTTTCTGTTACATTCCAAAAGGCGTTCGTTGTCCGATGGAATTATCTACTTATTTTAGAATAAATGCAGCAGGAACTGGGCAGTTTGAAAGAACACTAATTGTTTGTGAAGATGACGCTTATGTAAGTTATCTCGAAGGCTGTACTGCTCCTAGTCGAGATGAAAATCAGTTGCATGCTGCAGTTGTAGAAATTGTGGCGATGAAAAATGCAGAGGTGAAATATTCTACTGTTCAAAATTGGTTTCCTGGTGATCCAAAAACTGGAAAAGGTGGGGTGTTTAACTTTGTTACTAAACGTGGAATTTGCAAAGGTCACAATTCAAAAATTTCTTGGACGCAAGTAGAAACTGGTTCTGCTATTACTTGGAAATATCCCTCTGTTATTTTACAAGGAAATAATTCGATTGGAGAGTTTTATTCTGTAGCAGTAACCAATAACTTCCAACAGGCAGATACAGGAACAAAAATGATTCACATTGGTAAAAATACCAAAAGTAGAATTATATCTAAAGGCATCTCGGCTGGAAAATCTCAGAACAGTTATAGAGGTTTGGTGAATGTGCGTAAAAATGCAAAAAATGCCTACAATTTTTCACAATGCGATTCTCTTTTAATTGGCGATCAATGCGGAGCGCATACTTTTCCATATATTGAGTCTAGCAACCCTTCTGCACAAGTAGAACACGAAGCAACGACTTCAAAAATTGGAGAAGATATGCTATTTTACTGTCAACAGAGAGGAATGGATGCAGAAGTAGCAACCGCATTAATTATAAACGGATTTGTGAAGGAGGTAATGGAAAAATTACCAATGGAATTTGCTGTAGAAGCAAAAAAATTGCTCGAAATAACCCTCGAAGGTTCAGTAGGGTGAAAAATGCTTCAATGATACAATGCTTCAATGATACAATGCTTCAATGATTTAATGTTTCAGGTATTTAATCATCAAAGCACTCAATCATTAAAGCACTCAATAATTAAAATATTAAAACATTCAATTATTAATTCAAGCATTCTTGCATTCAAGCATTCTTGCATTCAAGCATTCTTGCATTCAAGCATTCTTGCATTCAAGCATTCTTGCATTCAAGCATTCTTGCATTCAAGCATTCTTGCATTAAAACATTAAAACATTAAAACATTAAAACATTATAAATGTTATCAATAAAAAATTTACACGCTTCGGTAGAAGATTTAAGTATTTTAAAAGGAATTAATTTAGAAGTAAAGCCAGGTGAAATTCACGCTATTATGGGGCCAAACGGATCTGGTAAAAGTACTTTGGCTTCTGTTCTTGCTGGAAAAGAAGATTATGAAGTTACTGAAGGATCTGTCCTTTTTGACGGTGTTGACTTATTAGATATGGAGCCAGAGGACAGAGCTAGAGAAGGTATGTTTTTGGCTTTTCAGTATCCTATTGAAATTCCAGGTGTAAGCATCAACAATTTTATCAAAACAGCGATAAATGAAAAACGCAAGCACTTTGGTCAAGGAGATATAAAGGCAGTTGATTTTCTTAAAAAGATCAAGGAGAAAATGTCATTGTTGGAAATTAATCCTCAGTTTTTGGGACGCTCTTTGAATCAGGGTTTTTCTGGTGGAGAGAAAAAGAGAAACGAAATATTGCAAATGGCAATGTTAGAACCAAAATTATCTGTATTAGATGAAACGGATTCTGGTTTGGACATTGACGCTTTGAAAATTGTTGCGAACGGTGTAAATAAATTAAAAACAAAAGATAATGCAACGATTGTAATTACGCATTATCAAAGATTGTTAGATCATATTGTGCCTGATTTTGTTCACGTTTTATACAATGGTAGAATTGTTAAATCTGGCGACAAATCATTGGCTTTTGAGTTGGAAAAAAATGGATACGACTGGATAAAAGAGGAAGTAGAAACTGCTGCTGTGTAAACTGTATTGATAACAAATTTTAATTTTTAGAAGATATGAATGTCGAAACTACTTTCGATTTAAAAGATAAATTGGTGGAGGACTTTTTTCGATTAGAAGAGAAAAGAAAATCTTTAAACCTAAATGGTCAAAGTGCTTATTGGACTAAAGGGATTGATGCCTTTAAAAAACAGCAATTTCCAACTACTAAAAACGAAGATTGGAAATATACCAATTTGAAACCTTATATAGAAAGAGATTACTCTAATTATCCTAGTTCTGCTCTTGATAAAAAGATAAATGTTTCTGATTATATTTCTAGTGAAGAGGTGTATTATATAACTTTTGTAAATGGCGAGTGGAGCGAAGTAAATACAAAACTTCCAGAAGGGGAAGGTGTAGTTGTTTCTAACTTAATGTTTGCTATTGAGACAGAGTATAAAGGTGTTAAAAATCATTTTGGAAAATATCTTTCTTTAGATGATAATATTTTTTCTGCAATAAATGCTGCTTCTTTTACAGACGGTTTATTTGTTGAGGTTGCGGATGGGGTAGTGCTTGATAAGCCTATCGTTTGTTTGTATTTTTCAGACAGTTCGCAAGGAAATTTAACAGCGAATTATAGAAACTTATTTGTTGTAGGAGAAAATGCACAAGTAAAAATATTGGAGTACAATTATTCATTGAATAATGCCAATTATGTTTTGAACACTTTTGCGACGGAGGTTTGTGTTGGTAAATCTGCCAATGTAGATTATTATAAATTTCAGTTAGACGAATCTAAGGTTTCTCAGGTAAATCAGGTGGAAGGTAAACAAGGACAAAGTTCAGTTTTTACCACTAACACGTTTACTTTAAGTGGTGATTTGGTTAGAAATGAAGTTAATATTTTGTTGGACGGAGAGCACATCGAATCTTTCTTGAATGGATTGTATTTGACAGATGGAAAAATGTTGGTTGACAATCGTTCTTTGATGGATCATGTTCAGCCAAATTGTATGAGCGACGAGTTTTATAAGGGAATCATCGGAGGACAATCCAGGGCTGTTTTTAATGGTAAAATAATGGTTCACCAAGAGGCTCAAAAAACCAATGCTTTCCAAAGTAATAAAAATATTTTGGTTTCGGATGATGCGACCATTAATACAAAACCACAATTAGAAATTTTTGCGGATGATGTAAGATGTACGCATGGTGCAACGATTGGACAGATTGACAAGGACGCGCTTTTTTATATGCAAGCTAGAGGAATAGGAAAAGATGTTGCCAGAAAATTGCTTTTGAAAAGTTTTGCAGCAGATGTTGTAGAACGTGTACAATTGGATTTTGCAAAAGATTTTTTAATTGATTTAATCGAAAAGAAATTAGATCAAATTTAATTGAAAATTAAAAACGATGTAATCGTAGAGACGCAATTTATTGCGTCTCAAAAAGCATTACGTCCCCATACCCAATTTCACAATAAAAACCACAAAATGCTTGTCGATCAAAGTATAAACATCGAAACGATAAGAAAAGAGTTTCCCATCCTACATCAGGAGGTAAATAAACGTCCTTTGGTGTATTTTGACAATGCCGCTACCAGTCAAAAGCCACAAGTTGTGATTGATTCAATTGCGAATTATTACAAGGAGACGAATAGCAATGTTCATCGTGGTGTGCATCATTTAAGCCAAAAAGCGACGGATGCATATGAAGCTGCAAGAACGGCAGCACAAGCATTTATAGGGGCAAAAAGTTCTGTTGAAATTAATTTTACAAAAGGAACAACGGAGTCCATAAATTTAGTGGCGCATAGCTTTGGAAATAAATTTATAAAGGAAGGAGATGAAATAATTATTTCAGCAATGGAGCATCATTCTAATATTGTTCCCTGGCAAATTCTTTGTGAAAATACAGGAGCAAAACTAAAGATTATTCCAATAAATGATGCTGGTGAACTGGACTTTATTGCTTATAAAAATTTGTTGTCAGAAAAGACAAAACTGGTTTCTGTTGTTTACATCTCAAACTCTTTGGGAACGATAAATCCAGTAAAAGAAATTATTTTCAAAGCGCATCAAGTTGGAGCAAAAGTTTTAATAGATGCAGCACAAGCGGCTCCGCATATGAAAATTAACGTTCAGGAATTGGATTGTGATTTTCTTGCATTGTCTGCTCATAAAATGTGTGGACCTACAGGTTTTGGTATTTTGTATGGGAAAGAAGCCATTTTGGAAGAAATGCTGCCATATCAATCTGGTGGTGAAATGATCAAAGAGGTAACGTTTGAAAAGACGACTTACAATACTTTGCCATTTAAGTTTGAAGCGGGCACGCCAGACATTGCAGGAGGCATTGCATTTAAAGCTGCCATTGATTATTTAAATGAAATTGGTTGGGAATTTATTAGAGAACAAGAGAAAGAATTATTAGAGTATGGAACGTATCAACTATCATTAATTGATGGTTTGAGAATCATTGGAAGATCAGAGCAAAAAGCAAGTGTGATTTCATTCTTAGTAGACAATCATCATCCCTATGATGTTGGGGTGATATTAGACCAATTAGGTATTGCAATAAGAACGGGTCATCATTGTTGTCAACCTTTGATGAATCGTTTGAATATTGAGGGAACTTGTAGAGCCAGTTTTGCATTTTACAATACAAAGGAAGAAATAGATATGTTGGCGGCTGGAATTTTAAAAGCAAAAAGAATGTTAGGATAAATAAATGCGTGCAATTAAAGAAATAGGGCAGGAGCTAAAAGAGGAATTTGAATTATTCGATGATCCGATGGATAAATACGAATATATAATCGAATTGGGGAAGGATTTGCCAGAAATGGCTGAGGAGTTAAAAACAGAGGATCGTTTGGTGAAAGGTTGTCAATCAAAAGTTTGGTTGGACGCTAAGTACGAAGACGGTTTGGTGAAATATGTTGCAGATAGCAATACCGTTATCACTAAAGGCATCATCGCCATTTTGATACGATTGTTATCCGATCAAAAACCGCAAACAATTGTGGAGGAAGATTTGAGTATTTTGGAAAATATTGATTTAAGAAATCATTTGAGTTCACAAAGATCAAATGGTTTGACTTCAATGATAAATCAGATGAAGCAGTATGCTGGGGTTTTTTGTAAGTTGTAGTTGGGAGGTGGATATATGGTGATTGTCCAAATTATAATAAGAAATAACTATATGAATTTTGCTGAATATGAAAACGAGATTACAAGATTTTATTTCCAAAAATGACTTTGATGCATTTTTTAAAGAATTGAAGGTTTTACTAGCTGCAAATCCTAAGTTGAAAGAAGTGATTTTTCAGGAAGGAAGGTTTTCGTCATTAAAAAGCTCTATAAATCATGGTGTTATTAGTGAAGAATTACAAAGATTGGAGGAAAATAAAATTCGGTTAGCACTATTAGAATTACTAGATGAGATTGAGAATAGTTCTTTTGAATCAGCAAAAATGCTACAGAATGAAAATGAAAACAATGTTGATGATAGTATTTTCAAACCACAAAAAAACCAAATTGCAATAAAAGATATTTCGATAGACTGTGACTGTAGAGGAGCAGTAGCAAGTCGATATATTCAGGTCGATTGTGAACTATCAGTTGGAATACTAAATAATAGTTCTAAAAAGGTTAATGACTTTGAAATTGAATTATATATTCCAAAAGAGATTAATTATTCAAAAGAACCAAATAGAACAGAATCTGGATTCAATATTTTCAATTATGAAATTGATCAAGTTTTATATGAAAATCAATCGAAGAATTTCAAGTTGGATAAACTTGAGGTAAACTACTTTAGTTATGATAATTTATTAAATAACGAATTAAAGATTCGAGTCTATTCTGAAAGTAGATTGGTAGAAAAATCGTTTGAATTGGGTGGAAAAATTCGAATAGGTAGAAGTGTGCTTGAAAAGAATAATTTTTCAAGTGAATATACAGAACCATTTTAATGAAAAAGTTGCCAATAAATTAGAAATATTGCAAAGACCATTAGAATTTGTTTAGTCGTTGAAATTAGCGCATAACATTTTACTGAATTTAGAAAATGACAGATACAACAAATATTTGGGAGAATTTGGACTTATCAGAAGATAATTCTCAAACTGCATATAAATTGTTAATTGAGCAGGAAGATAATTTTGCTGAAAAAACAAACTCTGAATTATTAATGGTTATAGAAAGTAATGTAGCTGCAACTCATAATGATCCCGAAAGAAGAATGTATATTTATTCTCTATTTGTCCAAGTTCCAAGTTTGGGGAATTTTAGAAAGAAAATTTTGAATGTAGCCGAGTTTTTAGATGTAGGGCGATTTCCTGTGACTATTTATTGTGATATTGATGATACTCATAAGGAGAATGTAAAAGAAGAAGATTTTCTAAATGTTATAAAAGAAATTTTATCTAGAGATTCTGTCAAAAGGGTTATTGAAAATTTATTTAGACAATCTATTGAAGCAAAAAAAATGATGACTAACAAAAACTGAAACTGTATGTTAATTTTATTAGACTTAGATGGAGTAATGGTTACTGCTAAATCTTGGAGCAGTCCAATGATTTTAGAAGATGGGTTTTCTGTGTTCAAACCCAAAGCTATTAAGGCACTTAATATGATTATATCAAAGACTGATGCGCAAATAATATTAACAACATCACACAAACATAAATATTCATTAAGTCAATGGGTTGAGATATTTAAATTTAGAGGTATAAATATTGATAAAATAGATAGACTTCCTGAAAATACTGAGAATCTAAATAGATTAGAAGAAATTACCAAGTGGTTTTCTACGATTGAAACAGATAGATTTGTAATTATTGATGATGATAAGATATTGAATAATCTGCCATTTCACCTAAAAAGTCGATTGATTCAAACTAAGCCAATGATTGGATTGACTGCTGAAAGAGTTCCTGACGTATTAGAAATATTGCAAAGGCCATTAGAATTTGTTTGAGATATGATTGCTCAGATGATGTATAGGGGCAACCCTTGCGGTTGCCCAAATTGGTAAAATTATCAAAAAAAAATGAAAACAAAAGAAGAAATAAAAAACGGTGTTATAGAACAATTGAAAGAAGTATTTGATCCAGAAATACCTGTGAATATTTGGGACTTGGGATTGATATATGAAATCAATGTTTATCCACCTTTAAATAACGTATTTATATTAATGACTGTTACTTCACCCAATTGCCCAGTTGCGGACACGTTACCAATAGAGGTAAAGGCAGCAGCAGAACAAACAGAGGGAATTGGCAATGTGGATGTGGAAATGACATTTAACCCAACTTGGGAAAAAGATTTTATGTCGGAAGAAGCAAAAGTAGAATTAGATATGTTCTAGAGACAAAATTTATATTTGTTTCAATAGATAAAATAAATAGAGATGAAAATAAGTACTCAAGAAGGTTATGGTCTTAGGATTTTACTAACAATAGCAAGCGATGAAAACAATGATGGTTGGACGATTGCGCAAATTAGTGAATCAGAAGATTTGAGTGTTCATACTGTTGCAAAAATGTTGCGTTTACTTAGAATAAATGAATTTGTTCAAAGCACGAGAGGGCAAGCAGGTGGCTACGTTTTGGCTAAACCAGCTGATCAAATAATGTTGTCAAAAGTGCTGTCTTCATTGGGAGGACGTTTGTTTGATGAAAGTGTGGGAGAAGATATTGACGTATTGGATAAACTGTGTACAGATTCAGTGGATTGTTCGATTAGATCATTGTGGAGGATTTTACAATTATCTATCGACAAGGTTTTGATGGGATTGAGCTTGAAAGACTTGATTGGTCCGAGGAACGAATTTAGGCAATTAGTTGTTGAACGAATATACGACAGCAACCATCCTTTGAGGACAGGTTGCCAAAATATTATTCTTAAAAATCTTGAAGTGTCTAAAGCCACCTCGGAGAATTTGAACTAGTTTAAATTCATCTAAATTAGATAGCCAATGTTAAGCAGAGATATTTTAGTTAGAGAAACACAATTGTTTGTAGCAGTTATTGCCAAATTATTAGGCTTTAAAAAAGCTGGTCAATTGCTTTTGGCAGAGAAGTATATACATGACAAAAGCATTGAATTTTTAAAGGTAGATTTTAGCGCATTATTGGCGTTAGAAGAGGAAGCTTTTGAAAAATTGCTAAATGATGACAAATATAATAGCAAAGAGTTGTATCTTATGTCCGAATTATTGTTTGAATATGCTCAGATGTATTCTAAAGGAGATAGCTCGGCGGAAATAAGAAACGCTTATAAAAAGGCATTGACTGCTTTTGAATATTTAGAAAATACAGAAGAAACATACTCGCTTGAAAGAGCAAGTAAAATAGAATTAATCAGAAAAATATTAAAATAATAATTTATGTATCCTGAAGAATTAGTAGCTCCAATGAGAGCTGAATTAGCAAGCACTGGTTTTGAAGAATTGAAAACACCAGAAGATGTAGATAGAGTAATGTCGGAAAAAACGGGCAGTGTTTTGGTTGTAGTTAACTCTGTATGCGGTTGCGCAGCAGGAATGGCACGACCTTCAGCAATTCATGCTGTTGCAAATTCTGAAGCTAAACCAGACAAACTTACAACTGTTTTTGCAGGGGTGGATGGTGAAGCAACTTCAAAGATGAGAGAATACTGCTTGCCATATCCTCCGTCGTCTCCTTCAATGGCTTTGTTCAAAGATGGAGAATTGGTTCATTTTATCGAGAGACATCATATTGAAGGCAGAACTGCTGAAATGGTTGCCCAAAATTTGATGGCAGCATTTAAAGAGTATTTATGATAAATATTAAAAGTACCACGATAACTAGAACCCAGTTTTTTATAAAAACTGGGTTTTTCTGTTTGTGCTTAATTGCATTTACTTCTTGTTCAAAAGAGGAGATTAAAATTTGTGATGACACAAGTCTTGTGCCCGAATTAACACGTCCTTTGATTGACGATATTCCTGCAAAATGTACAATTGTTAGGTGGAAATATCAGCCAACAGTTACAGATTATTTATTGCAAATTTGTCGTTGTGAAGATTTTGATAAAAACGATGTTTCTTTTTATGAAACAGAAGTTAGCAAAGCAAATTATCACAATTTTAGTTTTGATAGAAATGGTACTTTTTATTTTCGTATAAAGGCAATTGATGATGACTGTGAAAGTGACTGGTCGCTTCCCACTTCTTATGAGCCGTATACCTTAAGTGAATATGATTTGTGTTCTGGGGAGTTGGTTGAAGAATTTACTAAGCCTGAATTAATATTTCCCGAGGATCAAGAAATTTTACCTAATGATTTTGTTGATTTCAAATGGCAATTTATTTACCCTGCTGATTATTATGATATTGAAATCCGAGAAGTGCTGGATTTAGGCTTCACTGTTATTTATGAAAAAAGAGTTTTTAAGAATGAACGCAGCATTCAAAGGTTTAGTTCTGGTTCGTATTCCTGGCGCGTCCGTGCTGGCGATAGTGAGGAAGAAACTTTGACCAGTTGGAGCGATGTCTGGTATTTTGAGATACGGTGAAAATAATGCCTGAATGCCTGAATGCTTTAATGATATAATGATCTTTAAATAATTCATAACTGCGCAATACTATTGGAATTTATAATCCATAACTCGTAACTCATAATTAAATAAGGACGGCGAGTATCATCTTCGGTCTAGTAGTCTCCCCGCTGTCCGCTGCAATGTATAGAATGAATTGGAACTAGTTTCAGTCGTTGGGGCAGACGCGATGAATCGCGTCTTTACGAATTGCTTCGTGGCAAATTTTCCCCAACCATCTGTTCCAATTCATTCCATACATTTCCACTCGCATCGGGCGTATTTTCGCAAATCTAGCTGCTCCGTTGGCATTTCGTCCTCCGCGCATCCCTTAACGCAAAGGGTTTTATGAAAAATCATTCAATTTGATAGTATTTGATAGCCATCCCTTATCTTTGTGCGAATTTTAATTTTATTAATCAAAAATAAACGAACAACTATGGCTAGCTCAAAAGAACAAGAAATACTAGACAAGATCAAAATTGTTTTAACACAAAAATTTGACAATCCAGAAGCTGCATTTAGCTTTTTTGATAAAAATGGAGATGGAACTTTGAACAAAAAAGAAATCGAAAGTTTATTAAAGAAAGCGGAAGTAAGCGGATTTATTAGAGGCTTGGTAGCATCTAAACTTATTCAAAAATTTGATGATTCAGCAGATGAAAACATCGGTTGGGAAGAGTTTGAGACAGCTATCAGCGGAATGGTTTAAGAAAGAATAATAATAAGCTATTCCTTATGTACTTAAAGTGTCAAGTAAATATTTATATTTATTTGACACTTTAATGTATAAATCCGAAGAATGCCTACTAGGAAATTTCAAATTAGAGCAAATTAAAGTATGCTGCTATCAGATATATTATTTTTTCTCAAAATTGTCGATTAAGTTTCCAAATTTTGTTTAAATTTGTTTAAAATGGATCTATAGTTAAAAATGGCAAGTTTTGGTAAAAAAATACAATTGCCCTGAATCCATATTGATTTTAACAAAATAAACTTCAAATACATTAAAACTAAATTTGAAAAACAATTAAAACCCGCTATTTATGAGCTATAATAATGAAACAGAATCTATTTCTATGGTTGAGGCTTATCAGGCAAAATTTAATTTCACTCCAAATAAAGGCAGATCTTCAAAAGACCTAAAAGTTTTATCATTATTTTCTGGATGCGGAGGAATGGATTTAGGGTTTCAAGGAGGTTTTGAATTTCGTGGAAAAAAATACAAAAAGAATAATTTCCGAACCATTCTTGCTAACGATTTAGATTCCGCAGCAATAAAGGTTTATGAAGCAAATATTAAATATTTTGGTGATCACAAAATTATACAGGCCGACATTAGAGATGTTCCTAATTCGGTAATACCAGATTTTGATTTCTTAACTGCTGGTTTTCCTTGTCAACCGTTTTCAAATGCAGGGAATAGAAAAGGAATAAATGATGAAAGAGGCAACCTGTTTGAAGAATGTGAAAAAATTTTAATTGAGAAAAAAAGCGCAAAAAATAAACCTGTAGGGTTTGTTTTCGAAAATGTCAGAGGAATTATGTCCTCAAAAATGCCAGATGGTACTTCCATTCCTGATGAAATAGTAAAGAGAACTGAAAAACTTGGTTATAAAACTTGTTACAAACTTATTAAGGCAAGTCAATATGGAGTTCCTTCAGCTCGTTATAGGCTAATAATTGTAGGAATAAAAAAAGAAATCGGAAAATTTGACTTTAGTTTAATGGATGAAATTGTTCGTGAATACAACATTCCAAATGAACAGGATAATCGATATGAATTAATGGTAGGGTCAATAATTTCAGATATTAAAAGTAATTTAGCTCAAGCGAAAGAATTTTGGAAATATTCTCCTTCTGGTCAATACATGGTAGACAAAATTGGTCCGTGTTATGGCAATAAAAAGGTTCTGAAACTATTCAAAAATAAAATTCCTCTTGAAGAATTTCCTGAAGAAATACATCAAGGAAGATCTTGGAAAAATATGAATAGAGAGGATATGTCTCCAAGATTTCAAAGGATACACGATAATCCCAAAAAATACAGAGCTCCAAATTTCTATAGACGATTTGCACTAACTGAAATAAATGGAACAATTACTGCTTCAGCACAACCTGAAGCTTGTGGAATTACACACCCTTTTGAAAATCGAAGATATACGATTCGGGAAATTGCACGTATCCAATCATTTCCAGATGATTTTGTATTTCCTTATACTTCAATTTCTAATGCATATAAAGTAATCGGTAATGCAGTACCTCCAATTTTAGGCTGGGTGATTGGAAAGGCAATTTCAAAACATATTAAAGCCAATGCTAAATCATAATAAAACCTATATACTGGGATTGCTAGTTGGGGGAGGAAAATTAGATAGTGACACATTTTTAATTGAATTACCTTTCAAGAAATGGGGAATGGAACCTTCGAAGATGAATGTGATTGCAGTAGATATTCTTCAGCGAATTGCGAACTTATTTAATAAAGAATATGGGATAAATGTGACATATGAAATTGGCAATAGCAGATGGTTTATCAAACCAATAGATAACCAAGACTGCCAAATTCTCAAAGAAGACTTGAAGAAAATAGGCTTGCCGACTATTGGTTTTTTACTTAATAATGCAGACCTTAAAAAAGCGAAAGATAAATTAGTAGGAATAAATGCAGAGAGTTTTTTAAGCGGTTTATTTGATGCAAGAGCCAGCATTGCTCTGTCGCATAGACGATTTGATGATAAAGCTCCTGTGGTTTCTATAGAAATTCCAGGTAGTACAAAGAATTTCCAATTAGTTGTCCAATTATGTTCTTGGTTGACTGATTTAGGAAGTACTACTGACCAAATACTGTATAATCATCCTAATCAACATTCAAAAGCTGACCCATATTACAAAGGTTGGAAAAAGGGTTTTAAAATTCGATTCTTAATTCAATCTTTTCTGGCAGTACATTCTTTTGCGTTACAAGCAAAAGCAATAGATGCAACTAAAATTAAAAAACTCCAACGCAAAGATGCGCAAGGTAGCTGTCCCTTAAGAAAAATTAGACAGCCAAGTCCTCTAACTGTTCATAATGATATGAATTCAAATTCACTGCCAACTGAAGTAAGGAACAAGTTGTACTTTCACTATTTTCATTATTGTGCTTCAATAGGTTGTAAATATGCTCCAATTAAGGAAGTGAAAAGAATTGTGGAAGAAAAGAATTCTTTAATTTCTTTCTTTCCCAGACTCTCAAAGGGAAGTGTTTCTGAGATTAAAAAACATTTTGATGTACTTACAAATCGTTATTTCAATTTACATAAAATTGAAGTAATTACATGCAAAGTTGATTCAATTCTTTTGGAACAGAGTAAATATTTAAAATATTATGGAATTGAATCAGGGTTGGCTTATCTTCTTACTGATAAGTTAAATGGTAAAAGACATATCGGACCAATGGAAGATATTTTAATTGAAAATAAATTATCTGTTTTATATATACATAAAATTAAAGGGGTAGACTCGGAACCTATTATGGTTGTAAATAAAGAAAATAATAGAGCATTTATTTGTTCGGATATTACAAGCAAGACAAACCAAAAGCTTATTGAATTAAAAACACAAACAACGGGAATTGACATAGAATTAAAATGAAAGAAATAGATTTTTATGAAGAATTTGCTCAAAAATTTATTAAATATCTTAAAGGGTATTTGGATGATACCTACGAGATCGTATATAGCCAAAACAAGTCACTTGATTCAATGATTAATGAAGTTTGTGATTCTTTTGATATAGCTAACCCATTCCCCAATCAATATATACCTAAACTTAAATTGGATATTTTATTTGGAATAAAAAACAAAGGAAGGTTACATTTTATTTTAGTTGAAGCTAAGTATTTAACCCAATTGTCTCTAAAAGACTATTCTCAATTAACAGGCTATTTACAAGTTGCAAAAAATATAGGTACAGGGTTATTGTTATTAATTGTTAAAGGAACTTCGCCGAGTAAGTTATCCTCAGATTTTGGTGAAATAATCAAACTTAATAAGCTTCCAATGGATTGGGAGATGAATGTGAAAGGAGAAAAGTATTCCTTTAAATCTGGAATATTAACATATTTACCAGGAAACGGTATTAACTGGATTGATACAAGTAATTTATTCCCTTTCGGCTGATTAAACCACATTTTCATATACCAAGCCTTTTATATGTTCAAGAATATTCACAATCTGTACTTTAGTGAGGAGTTTTTCTTCTACTTCACATAGTTCCTTGACTTCTGAA
>Ga0209187_1001762_pt1 | contig 23415 bp, 16 predicted proteins | sample BantaG_FD_187430 | JGI IMG/M metagenome (GOLD analysis project Ga0209187, IMG submission 187430) | Marine algal microbial communities from Bantry Bay, Ireland - BantryBay_4 metaG (SPAdes) (version 2) | ecosystem: Host-associated > Algae > Red algae > Unclassified | place: Bantry Bay, Ireland...
GCAGAGCCCACCTCCGTTTCGCAGCGCGGGAATAGTTTCGTTGGCCGGCAACAGGTTCGGCAAGCGAAAAAACAAGGCTTGGGAGTAAAAATATGTATTATTGCCATATGGCGCAAACAAAGGAGCGCCGGCACTTAGCCCCGAGGCTTGCCTCGGGGTTGCGATTCGGCCAGAGCATCAAGCTCCGAAGGTGCGTAGGCACTCGAGTTTTTAAAGACAAAAACTCCGCAGTCTGTGCAAGTCTTTCAGACTTGACGCCATCTCCAAAACCAATCGATGGGCGCTGCCCATCGCTACGCTGTTTTCGCCTTTCAGGCTAATATGTACCTTAAGCCCGAGATACGCCGATTTATTACACAGTCTTCGAAACCGCAAGACCCCACAATGTCCATGTGAAGTGTATTCAATGCCCGAGATGCGCCGATTTATTACACAGTCTTCAAAACCGTAAGACCCCACAATGTCCACGTGAGGTGTATTCAATGCCCGAGATGCGCCGATTTATTACACAGTCTTCAAAACCGTAAGACCCCACAATATCCACGTGAGGTGTATTCAATGCCCGAGATACGCCGATTTATTACACAGTCTTCGAAACCCCTGCCGATGCTTAATCCGTCGGTTCCCGACGATCCCTTGTCATTTCTTGAAATGATAACACGGTCTCCCGAGTCCATGGGTCGATTGCGAGCTAGGCTGATGTTTTCGGATAGAGCTCAGAAGTCCAACAAACCTCTAGGTGGCAACTGAACCGGAGGAATGGGCAACTGAACCGGAGGAATGGGCAACTGAACTGGAGGAATCGGAAGCTGAACCCGAGGAATGGGCAACTGAACCGGAGGAATCGAACGCTGAACCGGAGGAACCGGAAGCTCAGCCCGAGACGTAGGCAACTCTGCCGGAGGCACAGCAGGAGCTGCCACTGGCGGAAAGGGATGCACGATTCGTCCATGTCCAATCATGCTGTAGCGATCCAAAAAATGTTCAAAGTGAACTTGCTCGCCAGAGATCGTGCGGGTCTGTGCAATACGTCCATTGTAGTTGTCAGCCATCCGGCTTGATACCCGTAAATTCCAGATCTTCAGCGGCATGCCACGTGAATCCACGCTTCCCACAATCCCGGAATGCCGAGGGGCCCAGATCCCGCCTCTGCCTGGTGGATCGCCGTAGTGCCCAAAAATGATAATGTCTCCAGGCTGGCAGGGTACCTCCGGTCGGGCCTCGGGATCGCGGTACTCCTCCTGGCTGATCCGTTCCTCACTCCATAGTTGTTTGCGCTCGAGGTAATGCCGAAGATTTACCACGCGCCTAAAATACCAATGGTTGATGGGACGGTTTTCGGGAAATGTGCCTTCGATGGTATAGAGGTCCTTTGCTTCTTCCCAGTCTGCGCGCATGGCCTCGCGAATCGGAAAGCCAGCCAAGGTCACGGCGTGAATTGGTAAGTCGGGGCAGACCCAAACGCGCTCGGTCAAGTCATCCACACGCCCGTTTTGGACGAGATTGTAGTCCTTTTTGGCGGCGCTACCAAAGTAGGCGTTGTCCTTCCCATCGGCGGCGCTGCGATAGTGTTTCCCGTCGTCATCGCTCCCCATGTATCCATCGAAACGAATACCTTGTTCCGCGTAGGCGCGAGCCGCGATCGCAACTCGAGGGTTGAAGTCGGCGGGGATGGTTCGGGAAATCGGGAGTCGTTCCCCCCAAGGATTGGTCAGGGAGGCAAGGGCAGGATCACTGGGGTAGGACCGCTCCTGAAACTCGTTGAGTAAGCGTAACTGCTCGGGGGAATTGCCCTGTCCGTAAACGTGAGGGAGCGACAAGATCAGAATGAAAAGGATTCGGTTCACGTCGGTAGCATGCAGACATTAGGGCGGCTGAAAAGCCTAATATATCCTAGAGGCTGTTTGATCGATTCGTCCGGATCGTATGGGCCAACGTGAGGAATTCGTAGCCGAATCTGCTAAGTCCGACAGGCTCCGAGTAGCCGAGTCAGCGAAGTCCCACGCCAAATAACGGTGACATATGCGTCCCGCCTCTGTGCGCAAGAAAGGCTAAAGCGGAAGCGGGGACCGTATCAAGCCCTTCCAGGGGCGTGCCCGAATCCGTGGCTACGCGGAGCAGCCGATTGCTTTGGATCGGTTTGCTGAGCCTGCTTGATTGAGGTAATCCAATGCTTCGAGTTGTTGGCTTGTCCGTGAACGCACGGCCTTGGAAGTCCATGCTACTTTTCCATTTTACAGAAGACGAAGTGGCCGAGGCAACGCCTCCTTACCTAAGTGGAAAGATCTTCGGCTGCTTCCAGATCCGGGGACAGAGATCCGGGGACAGAGTCATTTCCCCATCAAAAGACGAAATCCCATACACAATCTCTATAGTCATGGCGTTTTGGGCCCGAAGGGTTCCGTCATCATAGCCTTGGGCGGAATCCAAGGTCAGGTCGTGACGAAGGTTGCGGCCTGAAAGGTCGTGTTATATTCCTGCTACATGCCCCGACCTTTCAGGCCGTAAAACCTTCGGCCGATGGACCCACGGCTTCGCCATGGGCTATGATGGCTCGACCCTTCGGCCGCCCGTAACTGTGTTTTGAGTTGTCCGAGCGGTGCTTGCCTGCGGTCGGTTTGCCAACTACGCCTCTACCAGCGATTTGCCCTGTATCGTACACGTTGCCCGTCAAGGTACAAAAGACGGCCGACATGATCCCCAACCACTTAAACGCATTCTATTTGTTGGCATACGTTCGGAAGGTTTTCACAGGATTAGCCATAAAATTTATACTGAACGAAACGAAATAAAACGCTGTCAGTCATATATTGGCATGCTTCATGCATCGCCGAGGGTTAACACATAACAGTATAGGTAATGTAATGGATAGTATGAAGAAGTATGCACGTAGGAGTGGTCTGCTCCTTATTCTAGGTAGTCTTTTTATGGGTTTCGGAGCGGCAGCGCATGCGCAGTGTTCCATTACCAATGTTAATTTTATTGTTGGCGAAAGGTGCGACGAGGATGGGTTGGTCAATGTCGCAATGGTGGTGTATGCGTCCCCGGATGCGATTGGACAGCCGATGGAAGTCTTCATCAATGCGGGGTCTGTGTTGACCACCTACACGGGAACGCCAACCGTTGTTGTGTATCAATTGCTCGGCAACACAACCGGTTCTGGGGGTGACTTGAACTATGCTGTCGGCATCGGTCCAGACCTGAATTCGTGTACGACTGGGGGAGAGGAACTCGATATCCTGCCAAGGTGCAAAAATTGTAGAATATTCAACGTTGAGGTGAGTTCTCTAGGAGAGTGTTTAGCGAACGGGCAGTACGAAGCGGAGGTCATTGTAAGTTATTCGAATCCGCCGGATACGGGTGATCTTTCCATTGCGTCACAGCTTTTTCCGATTACAGGAAGTCCGCAAACCGAAACGGTTCTGTTGACCTATGACGGGGTCGATTTTGATTTTGTTGTAACCTTCACCGATGCGCCGTTTCAAAGCACAAATTGCTATGAGATTGTTGTGATCCCTACGAATCTTCCTGCTTGTGTCAGTGAGTGTACGACCGCTTTAGAAGTTCTCTCTACGTCGGAGTGTAAAGCAGATGGGACAATCGATGTAACCGTATTGGTTTCGTATACGAATGAACCCGCGGCTGCGAATCTCGTGCTTGGATCTCCTGGTATCTCTTCTGTCTCTACGGCCGCAACGGGTTCACCGCAGACGGTGGTACTAAACTTTTTTGCCAATGGACTCCCTTTGGATCTCTTTGCAGCTGTTTCGGGATCAGGGTTGTATTGTGACCGTCTATATCAAGATATTCTTACCCTTCCTGTCTGCGGAACAAACACGCCTTCGCCTTGCATCGGGTTTTATGTGGATACGATCATCAGTTCAAACTGCAACGAGAACGGATTGGCTACGGTGACGTTTGAAGTCTATGCGTCGGATGATTTGATTGGTGAGCCGCTGGAGGTTTATCTGAACCAAGGGGCGGTACTGACCACCTACACCGGAACCCCAACCGTGGTAACCTTCGAAATACTTGGTGATGGCGGCGACGTGTTCTCCTTTGTCGGAATTGGCGATGATCTCTGTGTCGAAGGGGAAAATCTTTTGGGTGTTTTACCCCGATGTGAAAACGACTGTCAGCTAACCCGTATTGAGTTGAACTCGGTAGGGGATTGCTTGCCGAATGGCCAATTTGAGGTCGATATCACGGTGACGTATACAAATTTACCAGCTACTGGGGATCTTTCCATTGGCGGGCAGCTTTTTCCCATTACCGGAAGTCCTCAGACCGAAACGGTTATATTGACGCATGACGGGACGAGCTTTTATGCCCCGGTGTTTTTTACCGACGCACCATTTGCTAGCGTTAACTGTTATGAATTTATCAATCTGTATACCAATGTCCCTGAGTGCATCAGTCAGTGCGCGGTCATCAGTGCAGAGGTTGTTTCCGAGATCGAATGCAAAGAGGATGGAACGATCGATGTTTCCGTACTCGTTGCGTACACCAACGCACCCGTCGCAGCCAACCTGATTCTTACCGCCTTCAACTTAGGTTCTACCGTGATCGCTGCGACCAGTTCTCCTCAAGTTGTTGTGGTGAATGTGCCTGGGACTGGACTTGATTTTGACCTGTCGGTTACCGTGGCCGGAGAAGACCTGTCCTGTGAGCGGTATTTCGATGAAATGATTACCCTGCCTGTCTGCGAACCGAATACGCCTTCTCCCTGCGTCGATTTTGACGTCACGGTTTTGGTCTCTCAATTTTGTAATAGTAACGGCTTGGTTGATGTTACGTTTGAGGTGACCGCTTCTGATGATCTTATTGGTGAGCCATTGGAGGTTTATCTGAATCTAGGGTCATCCCTGACCACCTATACCGGAACGCCGACGGTGGTTACCTACGAAATATTCAGCGATGGTTCTGATAACGATCTCGGTGCGGACCTCTATTTTTACGTGGGGATTGGCGATGGTCTTTGTGAAACAATACGGTCCATAGATAATGTTTTACCGGTTTGTGAAGACTACTGCCAGCTTACGAACATCAGCTTGACCTCGGTTGGAGATTGTTTGCCGAACGGGCAGTATGAAGTGGAGGTTACCCTCGGATATACAAATGCTCCGATCACGGGCGATCTCTCGCTTGCGGGCCAACTTTTTCCGATCACCGGAAGCCCCCAAACTGAAACGGTCATTTTAACCTATGACGGAACGGGCTTTTTTATGCCGGTTTCATTTACCGATGCTCCGTTTGAGAGTATCGAATGCTTCGATAATGTTACCTTTATCACTAATCTTCCCCCGTGTGACAGCGAATGCGAGATCATCGATGTAGCGGTTGTTTCGCAGTCCGAATGCAAAGGCGATGGAAGCATCGATCTAACGATCCTGGTTAGTTATACGAACGCGCCGGTTGTTGCCAATTTCGGAATCACTGCTCCCGGCCTTGGGGTATCCGTCATAACCCCGGCTACGAATTCACCGCAGCTCATTTCATTGAACCTTCCGGGTAATGGAAGCCCTCTAGACCTCTCTGTATCCATCGGGGGCGGAGGCCTTTCTTGTAATACGCTATTCGAAGACATTCTTACCCTTCCTCTTTGTGGGCCGCCGCCTTCTCCCTCCTGTATCATCACGAGTATGGAGCTGGTTGAAGTCGGTAGCTGCGATAGCAACGGGAATGTAGAGGTCACCTTCGCGGTGTATGCCAACAATGCACTCGGAGATATCCTCAGCATCTCAGCCAATACTGGTCCGACGGCTGGAGGTTCTGCGGTGTACGCGGGGACCCCAACCTTGGTGAGCTTTGTTATGCAGGGGAATGGAGCCGCGATTGATGTGACCGCCTCTTTCATGAGCTTTCCGGATTGTTTCTTCAACTTCGTTTCGCCCATGGCTCGCCCCCTCTGCGACGGGTTCACCCTACCATGTGGGATTCAGGATTTAAACGTGGTATCGATTGGAAGCTGCAATACGAACGGTCTGGTTCCGGTTGTTGTAGAAGTTAATTACATGAATCCACCTTCGACTGGCGACATCGTTGTCGCAGGTCAGAATTTTCCGATCACGGGAAGTCCACAAACCGTCACGCTGATGCTTCTTGGTGATGGGACCTCTCAAGATCTTGTGGTGTCCTTTGAAGATTATCCCCTCTGCGGAAGATATTTCCCGGACGCATTCATTTTACCAGAGTGCTCAGACTCGTGTAATATTTTTGACTTAGTGCTGCTCGACGTCTCGGAGTGCAACGCGGACGACAGTGTGGATCTAACGTTGGAACTGACCTATACCAATGCCCCACTTGGAGAAAGCATCCAAATTACCGCTGCTGGTATTAGCTTCAGCACCACGGTGACGGGCTCTCCGCAGCTGCTTACGATCAATACAACCGGCAGTGGCGTATTATTGGATTTCACCGCGACCATCGGCACCGATCTGGATTGCCAGCTTCGAGTAAATGATCTCCTTACCTTGCCGGTCTGTGGTGACATCTGCGCGATCCAAGACGTGCAGGTTATCACTGTTAGTGAATGCGATTCGAATAATAACGTCACCGTCACCATGGAAGTATTTGCGACAAATACCTATCTCGATGCCTTTATTGATGTCTTCTATTCCAACCCCAGTATTGAGTTTGCCCAGTTTGCTTATACGGGCACTCCAACCGTGGTTGATGTCACCTTGAGTGCCGATGGCGGAACCTTTGAACCGGATTTCCAACTCCAATTTCTGCCAAACTGTAATTACCAAGCAAGCGACTTACTCACCTTGCCCATCTGTGGCGATAACTGTGCGATCCTTGATGCCCAGGTTACCGCGATTGGTGGCTGTAAATCTGACGGACAAGTAGATGTCACCATCGAGGTCACCTATACGAACCCACCTGCCTTTGGAAGCATCAGCCTCCTAGGGGTTGATTATCCTATCACAGGCAGCCCACAAAGCTTTACCTTTACGACCCCCGCTGATGGCGGTAGCATTGATGTGTTTGTTAGTTTTACCGATGTGGTGCCAAGCGCTTCCCCTGGCCCTCAGGCCTTTGATAATGATGCCTTAATTTTTGTTCCGCCGAACAGCTGCTTTGGTTTCTTTCAAAACCTCATCACCTTGCCGGTTTGTAGCAACCAGTGCATGATTCTCGACGTGGTTGTGGGGGCCGTTGGTGATTGCCAACCAAGCGGACAGTACCCCGTGGAGTTGACCTTTATCTATGCCAACTCTCCTAGTACGGGTACGCTTGATGCGAATGGACAATCGTTTCCAATCACCGGTAGCCCGCAAACCGAAACGGTTTTCTTGAGCCCAGCCATCCCCGTTTACGTGAACTTTAGCGAAGCATCGCAATGCGATTTTTATTCGCCTTCGTTGGCAAACTTTCCTGCCTGTGAAAGCCAATGCGAAATCCAGGATGTCCAGTTCATCGGATTGAGCGAGTGCCTGCCAGGGCGGGTCGTTCAATTGACGGTTGAGGTCACCTACACAAACGCGCCTCTCGGAGGCGATATAATAATCTCTTCTGATGCAAATCCATTTTATGGCTCCTTCCCTATCACGACCTCTCCTCAACGTATTACCGTGGATATCGGAACCTCAGGAAGCCTTAACCTCTCTTTGTCTCTTGGGGATGGCTGCAGCGCGGTGTTCACCGATTTTGTAACCATTCCGTTCTGCCCAACCGAGCCGCCAAACTGTTTGGATGATTTAATTCTGACCGCAAATACGACAGGACCGACATGTAACGGGTCGGATGTTTGCTTCACGCTTGCGGCAGAAAATTTGACCGTCGGATCAAGCGCGCAGATTTTTTACGATGCCGACCCGAGCTTCAACCCGCTCTCTGGTGAAGGCATTCAGCTTGGCACCATGACCAATCTTTCCGGTGGAAATGACTCCGTATGCCTGACCCTGCCTCTTGGGGTAGACGTCTGCGCTAACGATATTTTCGTCAAAGCAGTGGTGCTGACAAATGGCTACGATTCGTTTTGCAGCGCCCTGTCATTTATCTCTCCATCCGCCCTGTTGGTTGGTGCGTGCGACGCTGTCATCATCAGCTGCCCTACGAACCTTTCCCTTGGATGTAATCCAACAACCTTGCCGCCGCTCTTTGCTGGTGTTTCGGTCTCCGGGTCCTGTGTCGTAGCGACCAACGTGAGCGTCGTCGCAACCACCAATGGCTGTGTCGTAACCGAAGCGCGGACCTATTCCGTCAACACCTTTTTCCAATCCGGTGTGGCCGAATGCACGCAGACGATTCAATACAGCCAAGATACCACCGGCCCCGACTTGTCCTTTTGCGCCTCAACTCAAGGCGGGATCGCTTGCAGTCCGGAATCGGCCTCGGATGGGTTCACTCCACTATGTGCCATCGATACCGGCTGTGGGGTTATGTCACTCACCACAAATGAAGTTTTAGACAGCGTTGGTTGTACCTCTACCTTGACTCGTGTGTACACCGCGATTGACGGTTGCGGCAATGAGAGTGTTCTCACCAACACCGTCCAGTGGATCGATGATCTTGGTGTAGAGCTAGTTGGTAGCTTTACCAACCGCTCCGAAGATCTAGGATGCTCTCCTGAAGCGATTCCAGGTCCGCTTGCTTTGGAAGAGGTTCTCGACGCTCCCTGCGGATTTGCCACCATGGAAATTGAAGATTCGGGTACGGTTGAGATGGCCGAAACGTGCTCGTTTTCCCGCGAAATTGTCTACCGCGCGACCACCTTTTGTGGCGCGAGCAATGAAGTGATCGAAATCTTTACCTGGCTTGAAGGAGGGGTAATCAGCTTTGATCAAGATGTCGTCGACAGTGACGTTTCATGCGGCACGATCGTGCCTGAAAGCGAGATGCTTACCGCCTCTGACACCTGCGGCGGATCTCTGGTTGTCCAAGTGACAACCAATTCACTCGCGGAAAATTGCAATGGTCAGGCGGGCGTATCCTATGTGTACACCGCAAGCAACCTCTGTGGGAGGACGATTTCGATGACGCAAACAATACTCGCTGTCGACACAGTTGCACCTGTGTTTTCCGACGAAGCTCCAGGCCTAACCTTGGCCTGTGGTCAGGCTGTTCCAGCCGCGCTCTCGCTGGTTGCAACGGATGATTGCGGACAAGATGTAACCGTTTCGGTTACCACCAATCAGCTAGCCGCAAACTGCAGCGGAAATGGGGTAGAGTACATCTACACCGCCACGGATGCCTGCGGAAATGAAACCACTCTAACCCAAACCTTTGCCTTTGGAACCGACAATGCCGCGCCCGTAATAAGCAATTGCCCGGAAGATCAGACGGTGACCGGAATCGGAATTGACTGCACCGTGATGGTTCCTGAACTCGCTGTAACCGTTAGCGATGAATGTGGAGCAACTCTCGTTCAAACCCCTGCCGCGGGTACCGTCGTAAATGCCAGCACGCCTCTCACGATTTCCGTTACCGCCACCGACCCCTGCGGAAACAGTAGCAGCTGCTCGGTCGTCTACACCTACGTTTGCGACGTCCTCTTAGAGGGAACGGTTTGGTATGATACCGATAACGAAGGTGACGTCGATGAGCCGCTCACCAACACCGCGTTCAGTGGGATCACCATCGAAATTCTCGATGCCTCCAGTAACGTGATTGGAACCGCGCTTTCCGATGCCATGGGCGGATGGTCCTTCGCGGTTCCTCCCGGGGTCTACATCGTACGTGTGGTCGATCCGCCACTTTCGAGCTTTCCCATCGTGACCACCAAGCTCGAATTCATGGTCGAGGTTGGTGGCGGCTCTGGAGCTTTTTCAGAGGCACCGAACTTTGGCTTTACCCAACTCGGCACCTCGATTGACGCTCTAAGCATGGAAGCGATTGCGGAAGCAGACGGCCGCGTGACGGTTATTTGGGAACCAATCGCTGAAAGAGATCATCTGGGATATACGGTCTGGAGAGGTACGCCGGAATATCGCGAACAAATCGGTGAACTCATACTTGCCGATGGCGCGACAACCTACTCGCTTACGACCGAAGACCTAGGTGGTCCGTACTGGTTGCAAAGTATCTCGGTAGATTTATCATCGACTTGGCATGGTCCAGTCGAAGCACTTGAATCTGCGTTCCCGATGGGAGAACCGGTTGCCTCTTACACCGCCGAGGACGATGAAATACAATTCACCACAACCGAGGATGCCGTGAGTATTCTGGTTACCGGCTTCACATCCGAGCCGGTTATCTATGATCGTGATACCGGAACAGGATTGCGTGGCGAGGTGATTACCACCGACTCGGGAATTGGCATTTATTTCAGCACCACTCCTGGACGGAACCTAAGGATCTTTACGAAATAAAGACCGAGGCGCGCCTTAAATTCAATCAAAGCCGTAACAACCTGTTGTTGCGGCTTTCTTTTTTATGAGGACAGACCTCCTCATGACTATGAACCTTCTGTAGCTTGGCTTGCCTTCTACCCATGTTGTAAACGCTTTGACGCTTCTGCGGCTTCGGGGTATCATGTCTCCATGAACCTTTCCTTAAAAATAGCAGGCTATGCCTGTGCCTTGGCCTTGATCTTCGGATGTGTAAGTTTTCAAGAAGTCGCAGCCCAGCAAGATAGCCTGACCGCCAAATCGGGCCGAACTTTCATCGGCCCGATTCAGGATTATTCAACAGGTGAAAATATTTCTATCATGGATAGTCAAATCGGCGAAGTCTGCCTTCTGTGGACGCAAATTGAGGACATCCGATGGGATGGTGTGACGAATGCGAAAGAATATTTTGAGGCTGGGATGGCCAGCCAACGCCTCATGGAGCAGCAGGCGGCCGAAGGCAAGGATACGACCAAGTCCAGAAGGGATGTAATGGATCAGCTGTCTCAAATTAAACGGCAGGCCGACCAACTTCCCACAACTCTTGAGCATCAATATTACAAAAAATCGATGGAGATCCTTTTGAGTTTAGTTGAGGCACCTGCACCTGCGGAGGGCGAAGAAGCCATTCCGGAGGAGCGGCGTAAAAGAGCACAGCTACTGAAGGAGTTGCGGGAAAATGCTCAGGAGGCCAAGTAAATGGACGAAGCACAGCCCCAAAAAAGAGCTAACTTTAAAGCGTTTGGAAACCTGAAGCCACAAGGTGACGTCTCGGGGAAACTGCTCGACCCGGTTCAACCCGGCTGGGAAAGACTCATGAAAGATGGCGAGCGTCAAACTAAGCCCAGCCCTTAAGATCTTTTAGTCGGGAGCGGTAGAAGGAAGCGGTAGAGGGTCGAGCCCCCGTCCGCATTCGTCTGCCCCGTCGAAATGAAAAGAGCGACAATATGGAGTTACGCTACACTCTGTCTGCCATCCGATGGCACTTAGATAAGCCATGATGGTTCATTTGTACGGGCTCATTTCCAGTGTGGGAGTCCGCCCCAACGTGGCCGGGTTAAATACAGGCCAGAGACGGCAACGAGGTATGAACTCTGCATTAGGAGTACAAACGACTCGCTGCGTTATCTTTCCAGGAAGGCAGAAAGATAATTACCTGATCAGGGGATCTCGGAAAGGCAGGTTGGGATCAATTCACATTTCCTTCATTCGAGGTTTTCAGGCGCGATTTCGTACTCAATAATGTTTCGGTTGGTTTTTTCTGCGAGTCGATCGAACAGGGCTTTCATCACGTTTTGGCGGTTATTCGGGGCATAGTAGGAATTCCACCTTTTGCCGTCATTTGTCACTAGCTCAAAATGCGGTTTTGTTTTGATGCTCCCACTTGGGGCCTTCATTTTTAAGACGTAGCGTAGCTCTGTGATATCTGAATAATCGTACCGACTTTCCGTGAGGCGGGTAACCGGATTAAGCGCGAATTCTTTTTTCTCAAATACCCAGTAGAATCGGAGCCCGAAAAAGATCATCACAGTTAAAAGCAATATCATCATCACCGAGAAAACGAGGCCGAGGCGATTCAAATTCACTCCTGCCTTCATATCCATATAACAATCGTATTCATGCATTCGATCAGACGGAATCAATTTTGAGAGAACGTACATCGGAATAATAGCTAAAAATAGTCCGGAAAATAACGCCGTCACAAGCCAGTAACTGTTCGACGCATAAATGTAGAGAATCCCCTCAGACACCGGCGGTTGGAATCTACCCGCTATATATTTTAAAGGGAGAAACGCTGAATAGGTGCACAAGGCCGCAAGTCCCAAATAAACGAACCGAGATAACACGTCCCACTTAGCATATTCTTTGTTAAGCTCTTCCAGCGTTTTGCTCTCGTGAACCTTTTGGTGCCGAGTAAAAAATCCAGTCCGCTTGGTCACCGCGTACATGATTGCCAGCACCACGGAAGTGGCTACGGTGACATAAACAGCTGATGGGATCTGATTCATTTGAAACAATGTAACGGGTTAAGTGAGCGGGTGAGCTTTCCTTTAGGTCCCGACTCAAATCACAGGTAGGAATTCTTTCCCAACATTTTATGCGAAAGCTAACTATGTCAAAGCGAACTGTGTCGTACTATCCGTAGAATAAAGGGGATCGAAAGATGGTTCACGGAAAAATGATCTACTTACCGCGCATGGCTATCTGCCGCGCATGGCGGATGCCAAGGCGTCGACAATATCGCTGGCTTTCATGCTTGCTTGCCCGTGCCGAATCGCGGCGCGGTCACCAGCGTCTCCGTGCCAGTAGACTGCGGCATGAGCCGCTTCGCCCGGTTGCATGCCTTGCGCCACGAGACCTGCGGTAAGTCCCGCCAGCACATCGCCACTGCCGCCACATCCCATGCCGGGATTCCCGGTAAGATTGATCGCAGGATGATGGCTTCGTTGCGCTACAATCGTTCCCGCGCCTTTAAGGATCACCACCGCGCTGCTCCGAGCCGCTGCCTCCATGGCGGTCGACAAGCGGTCCGCCTGCACTTCGAGAACGCTACGTCCCATGAGGCGAGCCATCTCGCCCGGATGCGGGGTCAGGATCACCCCGTAGGGGGCATAATTCAGCGCCACGATATCTCCGGCCAGTACGTTCAAGGCGTCTGCATCCAAGACAATGGGGCAGGGGGCTTCGGTCAACAAAAGGTCGATAATGCCTCGGGTTTCCGGATGGGTTGTCATGCCCGGCCCAGCCAAAATAGCCGACGGCGCCCCGCTCTGAGCCAACGCAGCAAGCGCCTCGGTTACCGCGCTCGCATCCAGCGATCCGGTGTCGGTTTCGGCCAGTCCGCGCACCATCGCTTCGGGATTGGCTTGGGCCACGCGGTCCACAATCGAGTGCGGGGTGAAGACGTTGACCAGCCCGGCACCCGAGCGAAGCGTGGCCCGAGTCGCGAGGTCAATCGCCCCCGGAAATTCGCGAGAACCCCCGATCAGCAAGACGCGGCCAAAGCTTCCTTTATGTGCTTCGGCTGGACGGTGAAGCATCGCGGGCGAATTCACCATGGCGAGGGTGCTTTCGTTTCCGGCTGGTGGTCGAATCCCGATGTCTAGATTTCGGATACTTCCGGTCATGGCCCAGGCCTCGCGTTGAGTGAAGCCGGTTTTGGGAAAGCCCAGCGATAGGGTTTCTTCGGCTTCGACACAGTTCGCAAAGATCTCGCCGCTGTCCGCATCCATCCCGGTGGGCAGGTCCACCGCAATCCGGTAGGCTTCGTGGCGATAGCGGTTGATCAGCTCGCAGGCCTCGGCGTAGATACCGCGCGGCGGGCCACTCGCGCCCGTGCCCAGGAGGCAGTCCACTACGCAGTCGACCAAGGGCCGTCGCAGGCTAGGCCAGTCACTCGGATCCAAGCAGGTATCGGTAATGCCTTCTTGCCGCATGGCGGTTAAATGAAATTGAGCCTCCGCTGTTTTGGGCGCGACGTCGATCGATCCGGCCACCCGCCACACGACCACTTGTTTCCCCGCTTGGTGCAGGTAGCGGGCCGCGGCAAAGGCATCGCCACCATTGTTGCCCTGACCCGCAATAAAAAGAATTCGCTCAAAGCCAAGTGAGAGAATTCGCGTCGCAATGCCGCGTCCAGCTCGATCCATCAGCTCTTCGCCAGAGGTCCCGGCATCGATGGTTTGCCGATCCAGCGCCTGCATGCTGCTGGCGGTAACAAAAGGGAGCGCCGCGCCGTTCATGATTTTTGGCTAACCCATTCAAATTGCAGCCCGTTTGGATCGATTTCAACCGCAAAGGATTCGGCCGCAAGGGAGTCGGCCGCAAGGGAGTCACCGAGCTGGTTCGGATTGGAGGTGGCTGGATCAGATGCAGTCGAAGCCCCGACCCCGATCACGCAGTCGCCTAGGCCTGAGCCAGAAATTTTTGCCGCCCACATATCGGGCTGCGCTTCCAACCTGGCGACCAGCTGTTCTGTCATCGCATCGCTGACCCCGAGCTCACGCATGAGGCTTTCGTAGGCTCGAAAATGGGTGGCGATCGCATCTCGATCCTCTGCTTTCCAGGCGACAATGCAGGCTTCGGTGGCCTGGCTCATCTGGCCGTAAATGCGTTCGAGCGCGGCTTGGCCCGCCTCATCTGAAAAGCGTTCCGCGACTTCAGCGATCACCTCTGTGGTCGGGGTTTTATAGCCGGCATACATCAGGCTGATCGGAGGGCGAAAGGGGAGGGGAAGGACTTTCGTAGTCGGGCGGTACGCAATCACTCCGCCAAAAATACTTGCGGCTGCGTCGCTGGCTGAGCCACGGGTTTGCACCGAACGAATCACCTCGGCGCTTTGTTGTAGCAGTTCAAGCCGGTCCAGTTCTTCATCGCCGTCATCCATGCGGAAGAGGGTCAAGGCTGAGAGCACGCCGGCGGTCACTGCGGCTGAAGAACCAAAGCCAATCGTGTCGGAAAATTCAGAGTCAATCCGCAGGTCGAGTCCACGCCGCCAATGCATCTGCTCAACTGCGGCCAGAACGAAACGGAAGGCAGAGGATGCGACGGGAGCCGAGATCGGTTCGCGATAGCTTCCCAAGGCGGATTCAATGCAGAGCAGGTTGTCGTCGCGCCGGGTGGCGTAGATATGCATGCGGCGATTCACCGCGCAGACCATGGCTCGGCTGCCATGTAAGACCGCGTGCTCGCCCATGAGCATGACGCTGCCTGGAACCGAAATGTGTAGTGATCGATTTACATCTCTGGGAGATTGCATGGGATCGATGGACGCGCAGAACGATGGCGAGGATATGGATGTCCGAAAGGAAACGTCCGCTCCGCGCCATCAGGCACTGGTTACGGCAGAAGGCGGGTGCCTTGCTCGTCGATTTTAACCCGGGTCGTCTTGGTCGCTTTCACCGATTTTAGAAGGTCCTCAGGAGGCTCTTCGCCATGCACTAAAACCATGCCGGCAGAGTTCCCGCGAATCGCGCCTGAACCACAAATTTTTGCCGCAAAGCCTTCGGCTTCTAGGCCACGGATCATTTTCTGGATCGGATCTGGTACGACGCCGATACGGCACAAGAGGGCATGGTTGCGTTTGACCGCTTCGGCTTCCCAGCGCTTTTCAAGTGCGTTGGTGCATTCGGCGAAATCATCCCAGATCGCGTCATCGGCAAAGTTCTTGCGAACCTCGTCTACCGTTTCACCGGTGCTGCTTTTCGCACGGCCGGTATCGATGAGAAAGAGAGACTTCACGAGGTTAGGTACGCGTTTGGTGATGCGTTGTTCAAAGCGCAAGGTGCCACCGTAGAGGCAAATGGAGGTGTCCGCCCCGCTGGAACGACCATGGGTCAAATTCTCGGTGCGAAAGGCCCAGCTGAACAAATCTTTTTCTACGGCACTCGGAGCTGCGGCCCGCAAGGTGGCTAGAATGACCGCAGCGGAAGAACCCATGCCGACCCCAACCGGGATCTCCGATTCGATCTTAAATTTTGCATCGTTGGCACCCGCGATTTCGCAGGCGTAGGCCAAAAGCTGATCTGGGTTGTCCAAGATATCAGTGATCGCGCGGCGGTTGGCGATGTACTCGTCATGTCGATGCTCGAGCAAGTTGCTCAAGTCTTCGTTGGAACCTACGCCGGGAGTGACGGTTGCGGTTGCGTATCGATCGATCGCCATCAATAAGGCGGGGCGACCGTAGACAACAGAGTGTTCTCCGCTAAGGATAAGTTTTCCGGGGGACTGGGCAAGTTGAGACATGAATAGGTACCGTAGGTAAAATGGTCAGGCGACTGGGAGCCAAACAAAAGGGTTGGTTCGCAAATTAATTAGCGGGCAGTCGGTGAAAAATTTAGGCGCATAGCCCGATGAGGTTGCGTTGAATCGCTATGCGGAAGCAAGGTTGAAGTAAGGGAAATAGGTGCAGAAGTAGAGAAATCAGGTGCAGAAGTAGAGGAAATAGGTGCAGAAGTAGAGAAATCAGGTGCAGAAGTAGAGGAAATAGGTGCAGAAGTAGACGGAATCGCTTTTGAAGCGGTTGAATCTGCCAGATTTGGCTGTGAAATCCTTCCAGAACCCGTCTGACCCGTTTTTGTATGCTGAAGCTTTAGCAGGGTCGAGCGCTCCGGATTCCAGCGGTTTGCCAGATTTTTGGAGGCAAAGACAAAGTCTCGTCGATAGCAGGAGTCGGTTTCTTCGTCGAGCACGGTCCAAGTCAAACCGAGCTCATCCGTGACCCGAAGCTCCATCAGGTTGAGTTCGACCAGTTGTCGGAAGCTCGCAAGATTCTTTTCTTCGTGCAGGGAGACTGCGAGCAAGATCTCCTGCTCCGGCCTTTCCTTCTGCAGACGTTTGATCCGATTTACCAAGAGCCGGGTCTCGCTCTTGCGCATGCTTGAATGCGAGGCGGGATGGAAGTCACGATTTTTCAGCTCCGCCGCCACGATGGTCGTATCCGGCAGGAGGGAGGTGGTGGCAAAGGCGATGCCGTTTTTGATACTAAAGTCCGTCTTATCTAGGCGGTAGCTGTGATCGAGTTCGACCGAGAGTTGGAAGCCGTGCCGGCTATGAAACTGAATGCCCTCTTTACCGAAAAAGATATCGAGGTCGGTGATGGGCTGGTCATCGATCGAAGTCGATTTGTTGTTCTGCACCAAGATGTTGATGCCGGGCGGGAGCTTCTCAGCTGGAGAATCGCCAGTAGAGCCTTGCTTCCCCGAACAACCGCTAAGCGCCACCAAAGTGGTGAGCGCGACGAAACGGATTGAAGGAAAGAGTGAAGGAAAGAGTGAAGGAAAGATTGAAGGCAAGGGGGAAGGAAAGAGAGAAGGAAAGAGAGATGAAAGCGGGAGGCGTTTCAGGCGGGAAAAGCCAGCCCGAAGTCTTGACCATACTGCTTGCCATTGAATGGCGAAACAAAAAAAGGGCCTGCCATTCAATGGCAAATCAGGTCGCGCGTTACCTAGAAACAAAACCCTTTTCCTCAATCCAATGGTTTGAGCACGCAACGTTCTTCATCCTCGTGCTCGTCGATTCGCTCCGCTTAGGACGCTTTCGTTTTGGAGTAGTTGGGATCCATCTTGGTCGAGATGTCTTTGTACGCGCTGTCGACCATATAGATTTGTTTGAATTGACCGTAGGCCAGTTCCCAGTTGTCCATTTCTTCGTAGATAATGCCAATTTCGTAGATGACGTCTTTTTTCAAGTCGTCGAGAATCGGCATTTCGGAAGCGGCTTTTTGAAGCTGCTCGGCTGCGAGGTCGAGCTGCCCTTTTTGCTTAAAGCAAAGGCCAAGGTAGTAGAGCGTCTCGGTTCGTTTGGCGGGATTATTTTGCGCCTTTTGGAAGTTCGGGATCGCGCCGTCAATATCACCACGTTGATACAGTTTTTGGCCATATGAGAATTTGTACGTGAGATCGTTGGGGTACTTCGCCACGCAGTTTGCCAAGTCTTCTAAGAGGAAGTCTTCGCGCTGTTGGCGGAATTCCTCCGCTTGATCTTGATCGCCATTTTCGAGCAAAATCGCGATATTGTGATCATAAATGGCCACGGTGTTTTTGCTGATGGCGCGTTCGATTTGTGGATCGGTTCCGCCCGTGAGCTCGTTGGCTTGGCTCAACCAGTCAATCGCGGTTTCGTAATCTTCGCTGTCCGCGCAGAGTTCGGCAATCCGGAGGTAGTGATTCAGGTTGCTTGGGTCGTGTTTGATTTTTTCTTCTAAGCCAGCGATTAGCTGTTCGAAATCATCCGCTGACTTTTTGCCACGAGATTCTTGTTCGAGGCGTTCTGCTTCCTCGGAGTCTTTCAGAATTTCGCGATAACCACCTTCGCTACCTGCGCCTGCGTAACTGCCGGTAATGGTCGCGTTGGCTGAGGCATCTTTATAGCGTTTGAGCGCCACTTGGTCGGTTGGATTGGCGCGATAAATATCTTCCCAAATCGCAACCGCCTTTTGGTTGTCACCTGCTTCGGTGTAGGTTTCGCCGAGCTTGTACATAAAGACACTGTTGTCCTTGTGCTCTTCTCTAGCCAGTTCTAGGGCCTGTACCGCTGCTTCGGGAATTTCCGCCGCGATGCAGGCATCGGTGTAGGCGAAAAGGAATTTCACATTTAATGGATCTTTGCGAAGTAGCTTCTCTCCTTCGACAACTGCGACTTGTGGGTCCGCTTTTTTGCCTTTGAGATGCTTAGTGATCGAGCCCGTTCCGGCAAGCATCGAGCCGAGACCCGCTTTTTTGCCCTGAGCTTCTTGAATCGAAAGCATATGCAAATATTTACGCGCTTCCAGAAGGCGTGGTTCTAATTCAGCCGCTCGCATAAACATATCCATTGCGTAATCGAGGTTTTTACTCTCCATTGCGGATACACCCTTATCGAAATACGTGCGTACTTTTGTGGGAACTTCTTCAATCTTGACTTCGGCCATAGGCACTCCTACTTATTACCTCTAAATTACGTTTTTGGATGGCCCTCGGTCAAGGTCCAACCTGAGATTAAACAAAAAGGATCACATGTCATTGCCGCGCAACCTTTGCCAAAGGCGATATTCCCGTGTTTTGGGCATATTTCCTTTCATCAAAGGTCTCTTTTTATTTTTGGGTCAACCCGTTGAGAAGTCTCATTCTCTACAATCTGCAGCCGAACTTGAGTCACAGGTAGCCGAACTTGAGCCACATGTAGCCGAACTTGAGTCACAGGTAGCCCAACTTGGGTCACAATCGAGGGGAGCTGCCTCTACGAAAGACCAGTCGTCGGACCCTGTGGAGTTGAGAACTTCACCGTCGCGCTTTTCAATCTTACGCGGCGCGATCCTTATAGGAGGGCTCGCTTGGGCCACCTGTTTGGGTGCCACGCGGATTCCTCCAGAAATCCCTTCCGTCCTCGTGGGCGGGCAACGCTACGTCACGCTCAAAAATGTGGCGAAACATTTTGGTTTCAAAACCCTCGCGATTGGTTCCAAGTCGATTGAGCTCCGCAGCAAGTGGACCATCATTCGCTTTGAACCTGGAAGCCGCCGCGCTCAATACAATCATTCAGAAATTTGGCTCAACGCCGGCGTGAAAAAGATCGGCAAAGATTGGGCCGTGGCTCACGCCGATTACGCGACGACGCTTGACCCCTTGCTCCGTCCTTTCGTGCATTTGCGCGGACGGGGAAACAAAATCATTGTCATCGATCCCGGTCACGGGGGCACGAAGGCTGGTACGATCAGTAAACGCAAGACCATGGAAAAAACCGTGGCGCTGCAAATTGCCACCCGTACCGCCTCTGCGCTTAAATCGGCTGGCTACCAAGTTTTTCTTACTCGTTCTGGTGATTCAACTCTCGGTCTAGAAACGCGTACCGACATCGCCAAACGGCGCAAGGCGGATTTGTTCATCTCGATTCATTGCAACAGCTCGGGGGCCGGAACCGCCAAAGGATTGGAAACCTATGTCATTTCCATTCCAGGGTTTAATTCCACCAATAACCCCGGTGCGCCGAATCCGGACCGCACGGTCTATCCTGGCAATCGCAATGCCAATGCGAGTTATCGCGCGGCCATGGATGTGCAGCAAGCCATGCTAAGCAAAACCAAGGCACATGACCGCGGGCTGAAGCGTGCGCGTTTCTCCGTTTTAAAAACCGCCCCTTGTCCCGCCATGCTCATCGAATGCGGGTTCCTCGATCACCGTAGCGAAGAAGCTAACTTGAAGAGCGCCTCGTATCAAACCAAGCTTGCGCAAGGCATCTTAAGTGGGGTTAACACCTACATGGAGCGGGTACGGCAAATTAAATTGGTTCGTTAAATCATGATAAAAGCAAAGATTATTGGAGCCACCGGTTACGGCGGGGTGGGCATCGTTGAACTCCTTCTACGTCACCCAGAGGTTGAGATAACCGCTCTCGTGGCCAAGGATGAAGTGGGCAAACCGCTCAGCCATTTTTACCCGCATTTGAGCGGCTTCTGCGACATGATGGTTCACCCTGCAGATTCCGAGGCAGCTCAGGCGCCTGCGGACGTGGTGTTCTTTTCTACCCCAGATGGGATCGGCATGCAGCTCGCGCAGGTCGAACTCGATCGCGGCGCCAAACTGATCGATTACAGCGGTGACTTTCGGTTTAACAACCCCGAGGATTACGCGGAGTACGCGCGTCGGATCGGTCGTGACACCACGCATAAAGCGCCTGAGCTTTTGGCGCGGAGTGTTTATGGACTGCCTGAGCTCGGCTTGGGTACGGCGGCAGATGCAGACATCGTGGGCAACCCCGGTTGCTTTGCCGTGAGTTGTTTGCTCGGGTTGGCTCCCGCAGCTAAGCATGCCTTGGTCGATCCGCAGACTCTGATTTGCGATTGTAAAACGGGTGTATCCGGCGCGGGCAAAAAGCCCAACGCGGCCTTCCATTTTCCTTCGCGCTACGACAACATGAATGCCTACAAGCTCGCGGGGCATCAGCACGTTTGTGAAGTCGAACTCAATTTAGAAAAGCTGGCTGGGCATCCCATGCCGGTGACCTTTACGGCGCAAGTGGTCCCTGCCACACGCGGAATTTTGAGTTGCCTGTATGGCACCTTGGCCTCGGGGATTAGCGCGGAACAGGTGCAGGAAGCCTACGCCGAATTTTACCGCAACCAATCTTTCGTCAGGCTGTATACCCGTGATGATTCCGTGGGCACAGCTCAGGTGCGTGGATCGAATTACTGCAATGTTGTGGTGGATGTCGATGAACGTACGCGCCGCCTTCGGGTGGTGTCGCATATCGATAATCTCATGAAAGGTCAGGCCGGTAGCGCCTTGCAAAACATGAACCTACTCTTTGGGTTTCCCGAGACGCAGGCCCTCGATTTCCCCGGCAGTATTCCCTGAGGATTTCGATCGGGATAAATCCCGTTTCGCCGCACGCCAGTAGGCTCCAAGATCTTTAGAAGCAGTGATTCGCCGAAGGCCAATCAATGGACGGAAGACGGACGAGGAGCCTGGGAGCGCCGACGTCCCCGTCGGCATGAGCCCGAACGATATTCGAAAGCGTCTAGGTTGAACTCGAACGTGAAAGATGAAGATCGTAGCATCTGTCGGCGGTTGGAAACCGACGCTCCTTGGCCTTCGGCGATTTTTGAAATCCATGCAATTGACGGAAGACGGACGAGGAGCCTGGGAGCACCAACGTCCCCGTCGGCATGAGCTCGAAGGTTAAAGATGAATATCGTAGCATCTGTCGGCGGTTGGAAACCGCCGCTCCTTGGCCTTCGGCGATTTTTGAAATCCATGCAATTGACGGAAGACGGACGAGGAGCCTGGGAGCGCCGACGTCCCCGTCGGCATGAGCTCGGCACGGTATGCGACGGCGTCTAGGTTGAGCTCGAACGTGAAAGATAAAGATCGTAGCATCTGTCGGCGGTTGGAAACCGCCGCTCCTTGGCCTTCGGCGATTTTTGAAAGCCAAGTAATTGACGGAAGACAGACGAGGAGCCTGGGAGCGCCGACGTCCCCGTCGGCATGAACTCGGCACGGTATGCGACGGCGTCTAGGTTGAGCTCGAACGTGAAAGATAAAGATCGTAGCATCTGTCGGCGGTTGGAAACCGACGCTCCTTGGCCTTCGGCGATTTTTAAAAGCCATGCAATGGACGGAAGACGGACGAGGAGCCTGGGAGCGCCGACGTCCCCGTCGGCATGAGCCCGAACGATATTCGAAAGCGTCTAGGTTGAACTCGAACGTGAAAGATGAAGATCGTAGCATCTGTCGGCGGTTGGAAACCGACGCTCCTTGGCCTTCGGCGATTTTTGAAATCCATGCAATTGACGGAAGACGGACGAGGAGCCTGGGAGCACCAACGTCCCCGTCGGCATGAGCTCGAAGGTTAAAGATGAATATCGTAGCATCTGTCGGCGGTTGGAAACCGCCGCTCCTTGGCCTTCGGCGATTTTTGAAATCCATGCAATTGACGGAAGACGGACGAGGAGCCTGGGAGCGCCGACGTCCCCGTCGGCATGAGCTCGGCACGGTATGCGACGGCGTCTAGGTTGAGCTCGAACGTGAAAGATAAAGATCGTAGCATCTGTCGGCGGTTGGAAACCGCCGCTCCTTGGCCTTCGGCGATTTTTGAAAGCCAAGTAATTGACGGAAGACAGACGAGGAGCCTGGGAGCGCCGACGTCCCCGTCGGCATGAACTCGGCACGGTATGCGACGGCGTCTAGGTTGAGCTCGAACGTGAAAGATAAAGATCGTAGCATCTGTCGGCGGTTGGAAACCGACGCTCCTTGGCCTTCGGCGATTTTTAAAAGCCATGCAATGGACGGAAGACGGACGAGGAGCCTGGGAGCGCCGACGTCCCCGTCGGCATGAACTCGAACGTTATTCGACGTCGTCTAGGTTGAGCTCGAACGTGAAAGATGAAGATCGGTGCATCTGTCGGCGGTTGGAAACCGCCGCTCCTTGGCCTTCGGCGATTTTTAAAAGCCATGCAATGGACGGAAGACGGACGAGGAGCCTGGGGGCGCCGACGTCCCCGTCGGCATGAACTCGAACCTTATTCGAAAGCGTCTAGGTTGAGCTCTAACGTGAAAGATAAAGATCGGAGCATCTGTCGGCGGTTGGAAACCGCCGCTCCTTGGCCTTCGGCGATTTTTAAAAGCCATGCAATTGACGGAAGACGGACGAGGAGCCTGGGAGCGCCGACGTCCCCGTCGGCATGAACTCGAACCTTATTCGAAAGCGTCTAGGTTGAGCTCGAACGTGAAAGATGAAGATCGGTGCATCTGTCGGCGGTTGGAAACCGCCGCTCCTTGGCCTTCGGCGATTTTGAAAGCCAAGTAATTGACGGAAGACGGACGAGGAGCCTGGGAGCGCCGACGTCCCCGTCGGCATGCGCCCGAACGTTATTCGAAAGCATCTAGGTTGAGCTCGAACGTGAAAGATGAAGATCGTAGCATCTGTCGGCGGTTGGAAACCGCCGCTCCTTGGCCTTCGGCGATTTTTAAAAGCCATGTAATTGACGGAAGACGGACGAGGAGCCTGGGAGCGCCGACGTCCCCGTCGGCATGCGCCCGAACGTTATTCGAAAGCATCTAGGTTGAGCTCGAACGTGAAAGATGAAGATCGTAGCATCTGTCGG
>Ga0209187_1001763_pt1 | contig 23411 bp, 19 predicted proteins | sample BantaG_FD_187430 | JGI IMG/M metagenome (GOLD analysis project Ga0209187, IMG submission 187430) | Marine algal microbial communities from Bantry Bay, Ireland - BantryBay_4 metaG (SPAdes) (version 2) | ecosystem: Host-associated > Algae > Red algae > Unclassified | place: Bantry Bay, Ireland...
GGACGCCTACTCGTGCTGCGGGCCGACCTCCCGGCGTGGAAGTGGGCGTCGCCGTTGCCGGCGCTCCTGCGGCCGCTGCTGGCCTCGGCACCACGACGTTGCAGCTGGCGCGTCGGTACCGTCTTGACCCTGCTGCAGTTTCACAGATTGCCGACGCAAAGGTGCGGTCCACCTTTGGGGCTGGCATGTACCGGTCACGTGCGCAGCAGAGAGCCATCTACGCGGTGATGTCGGCGACCGACGCCGTGACGCAGCTGGTGGTGCTGCCCACGGCGGGTGGAAAGACGGCGACCTTTCTCATCCCCGTGGCTTGCGAGGCGGACGCGGCGGTGGCGGCGGCGGCCGCGGCGTCGGCGGCGGCGGCGGCGACCACATCATTTGCTGGTGGTGGCAGCAGCGGCAGCGGCGGCACGAACAACAACACGATCGCATCGGCCACGTCGTGGAACCCGCCGGTGACCATTGTGTTGACGCCCACGCGGGCCATCACGGCCAACACCATTGCAGCGGCGACCGCTGCTGGGGTCACCGTCGGCGAGTGGCCGCGAGGTTGTCACGCGGGCGAGGCGTCGTTGTTCGTCATTGACATTGGGACGATTGTGTTGAACCGGGCGGTCTTCTTGGAGCTCATCCGGTACCTGTCATCGGTCGGTCGTCTTGCGCGTGTCGTCATTGACGAAGTGCACCTCGTGTCGTTGTGGGTCCTCTTTAGAGACATCCTCGCGCTCATCCGGGCGGTGCTCACATCCCTGTCGTGCCCGCTGCTGCTCTTGTCGGCGACGGTTCCGCCCAAGTTGTACGACACGCTCTTAGCGGGGGTCGGGTCGGCGCCGGACCGCGCCGTGGCGGTCATCCGCCCGTCCACGACGCGCCGCGTGCACATCCGCTACCGCGCCGAGCCAGTGGTCGCTCGCTATCGCCGGCCTGTGACAGGCGTGCCGGACGGCGATCGCAACCGCGAGCTCCACTCTGAAGTCGCGACGCGCGTGCTGCGCCAGGCTGCGTCGGTGCGCAACCCGGGCGGCGACAAGGCCGGTCGGTCCACCGTGCTCGGTGTCTTTTGCGAGACGGTCGCCGAGGTCGACGGCATAGTCACCCAGCTGTACGCGCACCTCGCCATGCTGGGCCTCGGACTGCCCGCGGCCGCGTCGGAGGAAGCAGCGCCATCCCCGTCGGACCTCGATGACATTGTCATCCTCAAGTTCCACTCTCAGGGTGCGGCGGCAGACGGCAGCACGGCAGCAGAGGGCGGCGCCGGCGGTGGCCGTGGCTGGGAGCCGCAGCTCAAGTCCCTACACACCTCGGCCCGCGTCACAGGCCTCACCACGGAGCAGCTCGAACGGCCGCAGCTGCAGCAAGAGGAACAGCAGCAGGAGCGGCCGTCGTGTTCTTCACGCCGCCGTCGTCCGCCCCCAGTGTCCGTGGCTGGCGTCGTGACGAAAGCGCTAAAACAGCCCGGTGTCGGCATTGTTATTGTCGTTGGTTCCCCGGCAGTGTCGACGGGGACCGATTTTGTCAACATGTCGTGGGCGGTCTTCCTCGGTCCGCGGCATCTATTGAGTTTTGCGCAGGCGTCTGGGCGCTTGTGCCGGGACGGCTCGTCGGTGGCTACGGCATTGGTTCTGTGCCCCGAAGGCTACACGCGGCCCATCGATGAAGACGCGTCGCTGATACCCAATCTTTCGGCGGTCGGTGACGCAGTCAAGTTTGCAGAGTGGCCTCCCACGTGTTGTCGTCGGAAGCTGATAGACGCTACCTTTGACGGCGTAGCCGCCGAGGACTTCGTGTCGTGCCGGCAAGGGGGCTTTGCCCAGTGCGACTTTTGTAGCGGCGACTTCGTCGCCGCCGTGCCGACGCGGCGGACGGCGACTATGCCGGCGCGGCGCCGCCGGCCCGAGGATGACGGCGGTTGCGGTGATGGTGATGGTGGGGGTGGTGGTGGTGGTGGTGGTGGGCAGCACGGAGCACCTCCAGCATCGGATGCTGCCGGAGATGATGACGGTGACGGTTGGAGCTTGCTGCCGCCGCTCGCAAAGCGAGCGCGCGCCACGGCCGTAGCCCCAGGAGATGGGGTGGGCGCGCGCGTCACTCCGCCGCCGCCGCACCCTCCTCCGCAGCCGTTGTCGGAGCGTCCAGCGAGCTTGCAGAACGTCGTCCGCCCCGCTCCTCTGCGGCGCCGCCCGTCGCAGTTTCTGACCGGCGGGTCACCCACGGTGCAGCAGCCGACGGGTCTGTCGCGACCGCCGTCGTCGTCGTGGCAGGGCAGCAGCGTGGGCACGGGCGGCGCCCCATCTCTCCGGCGGAGTCTCATCGGAGCGGCCACCGGTGGCGGCGGGGATGGGAGCCGCGGTGTGGTGTTCGCGACGACCCCTCCACAAGAGCTGTCGCAATTGACGCTTTCGCCGCCGCGCCCGCCGCGACCTGGTGACGCACCTCGTCCGTCGACGGCGTCCGCGACGGCAGCAGCGGATGCTTCACGACAAGATCAACTCGCTGCACCTGGGGCTGTGGGTGCTTGTGATCGCGCCCTGGCGTACGGGCAAGTGGTGGAGGCGGCCACTCAGGTGGGACTGCGAGCGGCGCGAGCAATTTGGGACTCGAGCCGTGGCGACCAAGGCCGTCCTCCCTGCGCGTGGTGTCGGGCTCAGCCAGTCGCACCTTTGAGGACGTCGCATGCGCTGACGGAGTGCTTTGTCGGCATCTGTTGTTCCTGCCTCAAGCCGAGTGGTGGTCACGGGCCACCTGGCGGTCGCGGTCGGCCCGACGAGTGCAGCCATACATCCTCGCAGCAGTGCCGGCGGCAGCGGTTACCATGGACGCAGGGTGGGGCGACGCCGCTCGGCGGGAAGCGCTGCAAGGGCTGCACGATGCTCATCACAATGCCCGCCGGTGAGCATGGGCTGATCTCGCTCCACGGCGACAAGGATTACGGGACGTTCAAGTGCCGCTGGCTGTATGTGATCCGCGTGGCGATGCTGCAGGCCATGATGGCCCGGCGCGTCATGTCACCGATGCAGCCCGACTTTAGCAAGGCGCTGCAAGAGACGTGCTGCGTCGATTGGATGACAATGCCGCCGTCGGCGTTGGGGTCGGGTAACGTCGGGGAGAAACCGATGGCTTTGAGGACACCACCAATGGAGCTGCTTTCATGGGGCCCCAACGTTCGCGTTGCACACTCTGTGGATGACTTTGGCGAGTGGTTGACAGCCGGGGCGCGATTGCCCAACGTCGTCTTGTTTGCGCCGGTTGTTGCGCAGGCCATGCACCTGAGCTTTTAGATCCATAGGTCTCACGATAGGCTGTCGCTGTGGGGTGCGGGGGGGGCGCGTCAGCAAGGGACGGGGCACATTATGCACATTGTTGAATGAATAGAGTGTAGAACGCATCCTGATGACCATCAGCGGCGCTCGAGACAACAGACAGGAGTGGACTTGTCCCACAATGCCAAAACTTGATGAAGGAATGTATTGCAATTAATGCGACACTATCCAACTTCCGACATGTCATTCATGAAATTGAGGACTTGGTGACGCTGGCAAATACCTAATGAAAGAACGACCTCATGAATGGGTTTCTTTTTAGATATATCAGAGGCGATGCGCCTCGTCGAACGCGGTCAGCAATTATATCCATCCATGAATTGTTGTACTGCAGCCACAAGTGAAATGTGGATTCAGCTGGGAAGATTGTTGGAAGCATGGGTGATGCTGCAACCGCGTAGTCTGTTGAAAGCGCAGCGCTGCTACAGCAATCCATGTTGACATCCTCATCGGAAAATGTGCCTTCCGTTCTTCAACATTCTGGCTGCGGTACCACTGACAATGTCCGTTAGATATTTTGAACCGTTGCTCTGCAGTCGAGGACACTCCACAGAAAGCGCAAGCGTCCGTCCGTTCGCCAGACAATTTATGGTGCAGCCGTGGACGAAACCATTCAGTCGACGCGCATCGCTTGACTTAGTCCGAGACCTGCTGTACTGCAGCCGTCCATCTTCAATCCCCCGGTCATACAATATCATTGAACAAAGACACGAAAGCTGTGCTGCAGCCGTCCACTTTTATCAAAAATCCGAGTCGCTCGGCCGTGACGAAGAAATGCTGTTCTGCAGCCATCATTGATCCATGTGTGTGTCCACATTTGGCCAAGCCTGAAACTGTGGTTTTGCGCAAATCCGCGTGAGGAACACATCCCATACACGTGACACACACAGATTGTCACTGTTCTAGGCCTGACATGATTTTGAGCAGAGCAACTGCAGCTGCCCACTGGCAGTCGAAGGGCAAGGCTGCAGTCTGGCATTGCCATTTATGAGCCCCACGTTTTATTATCTTGGTTGTCCGACCGGCTGCAGTACAGCATCCGACTGTGCCAAGTGGCAACTCCCATTTTAGATTCCAGTTCAAGACCGATGCCGGGCTGTCGATCAACACTGCTGTGCTGCAGCCGTTTAGAATGGGCGCGGTTCCGAGTATGGCTTCCCGCAGTGCCTTGAGAGCGGTTGTGCAGCCGTTTGTGTGGCTGATATGGTGAATATGCTTGCAGCGTAAGAACGCAGACATCGTATTTGCAGGCGGTAAGCAGGACTATGAAATGATTGACAACGGCTGCGGTACAGCTGACGAAGCCTCTTCCATGCGCGTTCGCTTGTCAACTGTCATCATCTTTTTGTAAGTACTGTAGTTGTGTTAAGTAGTATTTTTTCCTGCGACAGGTGTTGTGCATTCAAATTATTTGCCGAATTGATGAGCCGCATCCGCGTCATGCGCCCCTTTGCCACGACCCTTGGGCATTCGCTGCGTGACGCCCTCTGAGTGCTTTGAATCCTTCTCTGGACGTGCATTGCGACCCGTACGTGGCGCGCTGTGGTGATGCCTGCGCCGTTCCGAGACGCTCGTGTGGCGTGTCACCCCGTTGTGATATTGAGCATCGTGAGCAGTTCTTTGTCAGGCAGTTGCTCGGCACGCACGCCAGAAGCGGTCGGGTCCGAGTTCCCCAATCCAGCGCCGTGGTTCTGTCGGTCTCTCCCTCGACCTATTCCAGAGCGCTGCAGTGTGCACGTGCTGGCGAGCGGCTGTGCGCTTGTCGCTTCATCGTCATTTCCGTTCGGCTCTCCTGCTGAGGCCGTCGACTTCTCCCGTTGCCAAACCTGTCGTCGGCGTCCCCGTCTATCTTCTGCTTCTGTGTGAGCTGCTGACAAGCTTCGCGCTGCTCGTGGTGTGGAGCTGGCTCGATCGTCGTGCACGTCCTCGCTTGTGGTCATCATGTACAAGACGTCATTCGCTGATGTTTGTGTCATCGACATTGGCGTGCGCCGCGCGTTGCGGGAGGAGGGCGTCGTTGGCTTCATGGCCGTGTTTGGCAAGTCCGGGTATGACGTCGGCCGTGGCGCAATCAAGGTCATCTCTAGCAGCGAGCTTGCGGCAGGCGCCAATGATGGCCCGTCGGTAGGGCCCTCTGTGACCTACTTCGTCATCGACGGCGCGCATCGGGTGGAAGCTCTTAAGCGCCTGACAGCAGAGTCCCCGACCGTTTTCCTTCCCCATGATACGATTCGTGTGCAAGTGATGCGTCGTCAGGACGGCGAGCCGATGACCGACGCTGACGTGCGGACTCTCTTCATTCAATCCCTCTCGTAGGGCGACGCAGATTTTCCCATGCGACGAGGCCAGGGCGTTATCGTGGTCGGCAAGATGCATAATTGCCGATGAATGGCGTGGCCATCCTGCATGTGGTTGTTCTACGGACCAAGCTGATGTTTGTCAAGAGAATGCAGAAGGCGTCATCCTGACGGAGCAGACGTCATCAAGCGAATGGAGATCTGTGCTAAGAATGATGTCACGCACTTGTCCCGGTCGTTGCGTCAGTGCCGTGACAATGTATGAGTGTTTGTTTCGCATGTAAATTGGAAGCACCCAGTCGTTTCTCACAGTCGTTGTGAGGTCGCTTTCGTGTGGATTGCAAGTGACGCACTCAACGGCTTGATATCGTGTGCAAGGGGACTCCCTGTCGCCTTGTGGCATGAGTCCTCCCTTGACAGGACGACGACAACGGTTTCCACAGACTCGGTTGGCATGACCGTCCAACCGGCCTGCGCGATATCGAACTAGGTCTCCAATGTGAGAATGTTGATGGCAACTGCACAGGCTGCCTGGGGCGCCGTCAATCCTGGCTTGTGATGGATTGTCGGCATGTGCATGACCACAACCGCGCAGGCAGCACCCGTTATTGAGTGGACATATGGCAAAGGCGAACAAATGCACGTCCCCGCGATATGCCATAAGGACCGGTACGAACACAATGCCCGGCATACGAAGCGCTGACGAGACCGATGACGCCAGCGGAACACATACGGACACGTACTGCACGCGTGTCGGCGCAGCACAGGTTGTCCGGCACTGCTTTGTTCGACGCCTTGACAGTTTTTTGCAGGCACCAGCTCAGCATGCCGAGTTTACTTTTCGACTCTAAATGCAACATAAGTTGGAATGAAAACAAATAGAACAACAAAGTCCATAGGCAGTCCTCGGTAAGTCTCGCCAATTACACAATTGGTGTAGCGGACACATTTGGCGCCACATTGCCCTGTGCTGTGCAATAGCTCGAAAAACGAGTTCTCAGTGATGCATGTGTGGGCAGCAGGCTCCAAGGAGGGCAGGGCAGTGGACTGTTACTGATCGTGACATTCGAGCTCTCTGCCTGCTGTACTGCAGCAGATCCCGCGGGATTCAGTCGGCTTAAACTGATCATTGGCCATCTCTTCTCTTTCTCTGATGTGCTGCAGCAGACCATTACGATTCAAGAACTCAGCGACCGATAGGATCTGCTTGTTTCAACACTCCTTCCTTTAGTGGATCTGCACCTACAGATCTGGTCCCCGTGAAAGTTCCATCGCTTCATCGAGCCGCTTGCTGTACCGCAGCCGATGGGTGGATTCAATGGATTCGCTTATCCAGTTTGGAACATTGCCGACGAACCAGCGTGTGTGCATACGAGCTGTTCCAGTCACGCCTATGCATCGTCGTTGCACAATGCACGCCGCCAGTCAATCGGAAAAAGGGCATCGACAGCAGAATCCCCGTCACGTGTTGCGACTCGGCTGTGGTATAGCCATTTGAGCATGGTCCAAAATGCGTTTGCTCCGTTTCAGCCGATTCCAAAAGATGTGCATCAAGGCCTTGTGCCTGCGGATGATGTCGACCACAATGACAGTCTTTGGTTTTTTCTGCTGTGACCAAGCAGGCCATGTTCATGAGGAACTTTATCTATTACTCAGTTGTACTGCAGCCATTCAAGACAAGGTTCAAGCAGCTCAACCTCAAATGTCTCTGCCTAACGACTGCAGTCTGTCCGACCTGTCCTCGTGAGAATCTGGCTTGGTGCGTGCGAACCGGCTGCGGTACCGCGTTCCTCAAGGGCTGCGACCAGGTTTGTCCAGGACCTAGCCATCATCTGTCGTTCAGTTGCTCTTGTAGATTTTCGTCAGGTTGGCAAAGTATGTGGGTGGCGGCTGCGGTACAGCTCGTTGCGTCTGGATGCTGTTTTCTCATTTTGCCGCTTTTGTGGCTTGTGTCCCGGTCCAGAGGTCGCATGTAGGTGTTATTGAGACGGTAAGCAGGTCTCGTTTTCCACGGACTCTGTGGACAGGGGCCTTTGTGGCTGCGGTACAGCCTTTTCGAATCATCCCATTCTTCGAGGGCCTCGATGTGGATCGTCCTGACTTTTCTGCGGTCGGTCGTGCTTCATCGTTGTACTGCAGCCGGGCATTCTTTGGTCTTGCCGCTTACGGCGTCCCCTTCCTGAGAGTTCACTCGAGAAGGCACCCGGGTCCTGCCTACAATGTGAGGGATGCGAAGTGTGTGTCGCGGCCGCAGTACAGCTTCTTGGGTGAGACGGCCCCAGTTGATTCGCTGCAGTTGCAGGGCTTTGTAAGTTGACTCTTTGTTGCTGACTGCTCTCTCAGTCTGTACCGCAGCAGGTCCGTCGTATTCACGGTGTGTTTACGCTGTTAGAATGAACTGTGCTTTGTTTCTGCTGTCCAATTTCTTTCAATTTGTTTCAAGTAACGAACAATTTTGCGACGGTAATTGTGGCCGGCTTTCGCGACAGTTGTCCATTTTGTCAATTTATTACTCTTGTCAATTTCTTACCTTTGACGGCGTTGATTGCGTGTCGCGTCGTGTCTCGGGACGACCGGTTGGGAGGGGTCGTCACGCCGCAGTGCCGATGGCCGTGCCCCATGACCACAACCGTCATCTCGAGGCCCCGTCGCGTGCTCGTTATCGGTCCTTATGTCCCACAGCCTTGTGTCCATCCTTTGACGGCCGTCGACAGTGTCTCACTTCACCCTCGGGTTGTCCTGTGTTGCCCTCCCGTCTGTGGTTTTGTTTCGAGGAGGAGCCGTTTCTTTTGCGGAGGTGCGGCCTTCGTTTTGTGGTGGAGGCCCCTCGTACGTACTTGGATTGTGATCCGGCTCTGCGGCACGCTGCTGTGTGGTGTGAGTCGTTGGGGTCTTAATCATGGCTCGTATGGTCACAACTGGGCGTGGTGGGGGTCGAGGCGGGCGTGGGGCTGGTTCTGCGGCTGCTTCCGGCCGCCGTGGTGGCGGTGTGCGGCGTTCTTCCCGTAACTTGCCTGATCCGCAACAGTCGCACATTGCGTTTGATGCTGGCCGCTTGACTGCTGGTCCTGCCCGGTCCAGTGCGCGAGTTGGGGCTTCCGCGCCTGCTGGGGGTCAGCGACCCCCTTCCGGCCGTGCTGCGTCCGGGTCGGGGTCGCGTCATTCCCGAGCCGGTGCGTCTTCGACTGTTCGTGTTGTTGACGAGGACGATGGTGGCGAGGTCAAGGACCACTCCTCTGCTTCTGACGATGACGGTGATGGCGACGGCTCCGGGGACTCGCGTGCTGGCGCCAGCACGGGCGGTTCCGACAGCAAAGAGGCGGGCGATGCCTCCTCTGTCGAGGACGGCGATGGTGGCGACGAGGACGACGACAGCGGTGATGGCGACGGCTCCGGGGACTCGCGTGCTGGCGCCAGCACGCGCGATTCCGACAGCAAAGAGGCGGGCGATGCCTCCTCTGTCGAGGACGGCGATGGTGGCGACGAGGACGACGACAGCGGTGGCGGCGAAGGTTCGGGCGGCGGCGACTCGGCTGAGGACCCGCACGACTCGGCGGGGCCCACGGACGACGAGGAGCCAGGTGCTCCGGCGGATGATTCCGATGATCCGGAAGAGGGGTCGGTCGGTGATGGCGATGTCGGGGACAGCATGGAGGCGGACGATGACGGGGATGAGGAGGAGGAAGACGGCAACCTCAGCGAGGACGACGGGGGCGGCAACCTTCAGCCTCTTGCGTCTGTGGCTCACACGGGGCAGCACCAGACGTACAGGACCTCGTTTGACGAAGTTCTTCCTGAAGACGTGGGCGTGCCTTCCCGGACTACAAGGACGCTGACGGAGGAGGGCGTCAACCGCTTTATTGTGAAATTCCGGCAGTCCAACTACGACTTTGGCGTTGGGGCGATCAAGGTGTGCCTGACGAAGCTGCCGGAGAAGGGCGCCAGCGGCAAGTCGTCGGAAACGACCAAGCGGTTCACGCTCATTGACGGGGCACATCGCTTGGCCGCAGTGAAGCGGCTGACGGAGGAAGATCCTGAGTCGTTCCCTCCCAGTCGCAAGCTCGGTGTTCAGGTCTACCGCCGAGCCGACGGCAAGCCGCTGACGAAAGCTGATATGCTTGGCCTGGGCTTGCGGGCGAACAGTGTGCACCTGACGCACAACCCGACGACTCAGTCGCAGCACATCCATTGGATCGTCAACTTCATCGTCTCAACGGAAGAGCAGCTGGACGAGGGCATCTTCTTGCGACTGAAGACCGTCAACATCACCATGATGGCCAAAAAGGTCATGGACAACGACATCCGACCAACTGGCGCTGGGGGAAAGGAGATCGGCATCGAGTCCATCAAGCGCCTCATCAAGCTCGGTCTGTACGCGATGGACGCGCCCAGGTCGGTTGAGTTCATCAAGCAGTGCATGGCATCCACTGAGGGGTTGGAGGCGGCCAAGAAGAACAAGGGCCAAGCCTTCTCCATTTAGGGGCTCGTGACAAGGGCATTGATCCAGCCGGATGGCGTACCAACACCGCTGCTCGACAGGGTCGGCCTTCTCATGCTTCAGATTGCGTGGGACTACACGGGGACGCGGACGGCCGACGGCAAGGCCGTTCGTCTCAAGGGTGGCCTTGACAAGTCGCTGTTCACTTGCCTGCTTCTTTTCATTCAGCGGATGATGTCGGCCGCCAAGGTCGGTATCCGTCGTGCCAAGGCGGCCGTGTACAAGGCTGGCGTGGCCGTGGGCACCCCGGCGGCGATCAGGGCGGCCGGGGCGGATCGGCGGCTTGGCGCGGCGGTGCTAGAGGCACACTCGGACACGCTCGCTCTCCTGGAGCAGCGCCGACCTCGGCAAAACCAGACGGTGGGACAAGAGCTCCACGCGCTCTTCATGACGTATGTCGCGCCTCTGGTCAAGGATCGCTCCACGAGCCTCGGGCTCCGTGACCCATTCTCCAAGAAGCACCTCAAGACCTGGGAGCTGAAGCTGTCTCATTTTGTGACGCCCCCACAAACGCCTCCGCCCAAGGTGCCTCGTGGGCCGTCGGCCGGCAAGGGCAAGGGCAAGGAGGCAGTGTCCAAGAAGTCTGGCAGCGCAGCGGCGGGCGTGCCCGACTTCCTCATTAGCCCACGTCGTCGCGGTTCCAGCGCTGGTGCGTCGGGTTCGGGCAAGGGCAAGGATAAGAGCAAGGACCAGAGCATGGGCAAGCGCAAGGGCAAGGGCGGGGACGACGCCACTCTCAAGCGCACCAGCAAGTCGCATGGCGGCAGCGGCTCCAAGAAGGGCACCAAGATGGGGAGCGGCAAGGCCAAGGGCAAGGGCGGCCGCCGTGAGAAGCCGAAGGGCAACAAGTCGGCAAGCGCCTCCTCCAACGACGAAAGCGGTGCTTCTGCAGGCGACAACAATGATCCTGCGGCTTCGACGGCGAACGCTCCTGGTGGCTCTGGTGCTCCTACATCGACCGACGCAGCCAAAGGTGACCGTGCTGGCGGTCCGGACGACCCCGCTGGTGCCGCCGCGCTCGGCACGGACCAGGAAAAGCGGTCTTCCCCCGGCGATGCCCTCCATTCGGCCCAGTCAAAGGGTTCCGCTCCGGCGGATGACGGGGATGTCGATGCCTTGCGAGGAGGCCGTCCCTCTGGACATGGGAGCAAGCGTGGCCGGTCCCTGGAAGCAGATGGTGACGACGAGGCGAAGAAGGCGGCCGAGGGCGACGACGTGTCGGCGGACGCCACTGACGCTGACCGCCCGCTCAAGAAGCGTCGCGTACGTCGCGGGAACGATGATGGTCGGTCGGCCGTGATGGACTGGGGCGTCATTCCCGGCTCCTCGGATGACGATGCCGACGACAACTCTGGTACTTTGGTGGATGACGCAGAAGAAGCTCGACGCCTTGCTTGGTTGGCCGTCCACCCTCTCCGTCGGGAGCAAATGGACGACGATCCTCCTGCAGTCATGTCTTCATTGGTGTCTTCAGCTCAAGCCAACCGGTCTGCGCTCGGCGAAGACACGCAACTTCCAGCCTTCGCGTACCTCTTGCCGTCTGAGCACCAGGCTCGTGACCACGTCGCGCCGGAGCAGTGGCAGGACGCAGCCAACCTCGTGCAGCGCTACCTTGCGGCCTACGGCGGGACGGGCTTGGTGACTTCCGCCGTGCAGCCGGGCTGGGCTGACAGCAACGAGCGGGTGGTTATGAGCGACACGGACGGGGATGCGCCACGGGCACCGCCGCTCTTGGCACCGACAAGCGGGGTCTTGCACTTGATCCAAGGCCTTGTCGACCCCAAGCTGGCCGACGCCATCGCCAGCAGCGAAGGCTCCCGAGCCGCAGCAACGGTTCTGCACGAGCGCGGATGGGTGGTCCTCCCCAACGCCCTGCGGCCCGTCGTGACGTCGGAAGCGGTGCACAAGGTGCTGTCTCACTTTGTCGGGCTCTATCCTGGTGATGACGCCGTCGCCAAGGCGTACAAGGACGGGGCGGATCCGGACGCGGTTTGGACGAGCATCATCAACCGTGACAACTTGGCCGTCGACGCCAAGGAGCTTTTCAAGGGCCAAGGGCGGATGATGGTGATGCTGCAAGCCCTGACCAGCAGCGAGTCGAAAGCGGAGCAAGACGTGTACCAGGCCAAGCTTCACATGGACATGATGCTCGCTGCCTTTGCGCACGCAATCATATCTCGTGTTGGCGGTCGCGTCGATTGCCTCGGACGTCTTTGCGTACGCACGCCGAAGTCGGGATCGCGCATGCTCTTGACCAGCAGCAAGGCCCTGCCGCAGCGCCCTCATGTTGACGCGGACCCGACCGCCAACCCACTTGAGCCGCCGCTGCCGACCGCGGAGGCCGACAAGAACAACAAGGGCAAGGATGCAGAGGACGACATCAACGCTTCGGCAGCTGCTGCCACGGCGGCGCCGGCGCGCTCTATTGGTGCCGCAGCAGATCTCGAGGGTGACCTCGGACCCGACCTTCTCCCCCCCCTGACGCAGCCAATCCAACCTGCGGCTGCTGGACCCGAGACTGCGAAGGGAGCGGCAAGCAAGACTCTGCCGCCTTCAACGCCTGGCTCCAACAAGTTGGGTGACAAGACCCCCCCGGTTCATGACGTTCTGCCTTCTACCAACTACTTTGTGATGGCGTCCGGTGCGGATGGCTTCTGGCTGCGTACGTGGCCTGGGAGTGTTCAAGTGCTTCGACACGTCACCGCCAAGTCGTCCAAGCGCCGTGTCGTTCGGCCTGAGCTGGTGTACGTGCCTCCCTACTCCATGGCCATCTTTCGAGGTGACCTCGTCCATGCTGGCGCCTCGGCCGCGGACAACTCGGACCGGATGGCTCTGACGATGGCGACGGATGCGGACGAGCATGGCGCTCCCAAGGATGGCGGCAACGGCATGTCTTATAGCCATTGCATCCGTTTGCACATGTACATTCAGGATGTCAACATTCCCATCGACAACGCCATCCATGTAGCGTCGCCGGCTGTGTTCATGAACGCGTAGTGTGTTGCCCTTTTATCTTTTCCTGCGTGACGTGCATGTTCGTTTCCTTCGTGATTATCATTGTCTTGTTTCGAGTGGCGGTCTGCCGCCGGTGGGTTTCATGCTTTTGAGTGTTAGTCATGCGCTTTACCATACGGTTCGTCGTCTGCACACGTGGTCTCTTGCAATGCGAGTCTTCTTCGCGCACGTCTCTCCTTCCTTATCGAGTGCACCATGTTTGTTGCATGATGTGTCTGCCGACAAATTGTGTCGCACGCACAAGACTTCTCCTTCGCGACAAGGAATCCACGTCTTGTGCGACCCATCTTCAGCACTGGGCCCGGGGTCCTTCGAAAATGGAGTACAGGTCAAGAAGTTTTGTGTGTATCCAAGCTGCTATGCAGCTAAGAAGATTGTTTGAATTTTGGCTCGAAGTCTGTCATGGCCTCAAATTTTGAGAAGTCGGTGTTGACCTCTCGGCTGCAGTTCAGCGTCACCAGGAGCCAGCTTTGCTAATGTCCTGTCCAGAAATCGTTCGAGGATATGGGTTGTTTGCACAAAGACTTGCACTCGCCTTCTTGTTGTTCTCCTGTGCTTTGTTTCTGAGGCCTGCAAGTTCGCAATCTCTTCGTCAGTGTCAGAGCGGCTGTACCGCTACCAGGACGCCGCCCTTTTGCAGTCCTTTTTTCTGTCCGTCTGTATGGATATTGGGTATGTCCTCCGGCGCTTGCGCTTCATGTCTCCCTTTCATTGTATCCTCTCTGGCAAATCCAGTTTCACCATATGTTTGTCGAAGTCACGGCTGTGATACCGCTACAAGGTCTCCGCTATTTGCCGTGCTCTCTTTTCCTGCGTTGTCCCTGTGTGCTGACGTGGCCGTCGGAATTGATGCAAGTTGGTTGAGTTTGGTGCATTTTGCGTATCACTCTCTTTGGTCCTGTACTTGTGAAGGAGTTATACAGATCGAGTGGAATTTTGTGAATATCTGGGACTCTTTTCATTTTCTCTGTCCGGATGTGCAGCTGCACCGGCGCCAGGAATGGAATGCCGTGCTCAGATCAGGAATGGATTGCGGAGGGTGTCAAGCTGACAGCTGTACTGCAGCCAGGACTGCAAAGTCACAGATGAGATCCTGTTTGCTAATCTGCAGCCAAGATCGGGCTTTGGCATATGTCATGCAACATGCTGCACTTCTCCTAGAAGCGAGATCAGGCAGAGGCCATTCTATGTGCCTTCTTGCAGCCATCAACAGTCTGTACTGCAGCCAGGATTGCATTGCTGCCAACATCGTAAACTGTCCCCACTTGTGCTCGAAACCCTGCTACCAGGATATGACTAGGCACTATGTCCAGCGTCTGCTGCAGAACAGCTGTTATGGCACATGAGCCATCAATGTTGTCGAACAGCAATCTGCTGTCTTGCACGTCTCTGATACATGCAGATTGCAGCTGTGCCATGCACGACGGACCGATTGCGCTTGGGTTTGAAATATCTGTTGGTATATCATCTTCTCAGTTTCTGCTGCGGGGACAGCTGTACCGCAGCCAGGAATGCGAAGTCGCAGATGAGATCCTGTTCGCTATTTGGCAACCAAGATCGGGCTTTGGCATATGTCATGCTACATGCTGCACTTCTCCTAGAAGCGAGATCAGGCAGAGGCCAAACTATGTTTCTTCTCGCAGACATCAACAGTCGGTACTGCAGCCAGGATTGCATTTCTTCCAACGTCGGAAACTGTCCCCACTTGTGATTGAAACCTGGCTGCCAGGACATCAGGGGGTAGGCACTATGTCCAGCTTCTGCTACAGTACAGCTGTTATGGCACATGAGCCATCGATGTTGTCGAACAGCAACCTGCTGTCTTGCACGTCTCTGATAGGTGCAGATTGTAGCTGTGCCATGCACGACGGACCGATTGCGCTTGGGTTTCAAACATCTGTTGGTATATCATCATCTCAGTTTCTGCTGCGGTACAGCCCGCGGACGTCTCGGCTACTTTCTCGTTGTGTCGAATCATTCACGGCCGTCTGCCATTCAGATCATCGGCTGCGGTACAGCATTTGTTCCAATCTGAAAATCTTACTGCGACACAGCAGACGGAAATCTGAGATATGTCTTTTTTGCTTCGATCCTGACACAGCCGTCTGCCATGACCATCTTCGGCTGCAGTAAAGCACTTGTCGAAATCTGATGATTGCTGCTGTGGTACAGCCGATGGACGTCTCACACATTTTGTCTCTTTCTAGGATGAGGCACTGGCCACTGACACGACGATCGTTGGCTGCATTTCAACGCATGTCCCTGTGCTGGGGCTGTGGTGCAGCCGACAGCAAATCTCTGTCATGTTCTTTTTGCTTGCAGGAACAATGGTCAGTCTTGCGAGACATTGCGGTCGTCGGCTGTGGCACAGCCATCATATGTTTTTGGACTCTCGACTGCATCCCCACAGCAGTTGCAGATGTCTACTTTGCTTTAGTCAGTTGTGAAGTGCATCCGCGTTCATGCGGGTACTGTACTGCAGCCAGATTTGCAATGCATTCATGATGTTTGTCCTTTGTCTTTGTCCGCATGAACGCGTTGCTTGCGTGCATGTCAGTCCGTCTTTCGAAACGTCTTCACTTGCTGCTGTGGTGCAGCGCGCAAGATGTTTTTGCACCATCTGTCATGGCACCATTGACGTATCTTCATCTTGCTGTTATGTCTTGCGTTCGCTTTTTGTTTCCTTCCGTTTTGAGCATTCATTCATGGCAGTCTGCATGGAGAAGCCAGTGTTCAGAATGGAGCAGTGTTTTCTGGGGTGCAACTCAAGAGTGTTGAAGGAACCCCGTTGGTAATCGGGAGCGTTTCACTCGATATCCGTCTTCCAATATTTCTTTGAAAGTGGCACCTGTAAAACAATGTTCTTGAACTTTCTCGTTAAATTTATTTGGGACAGGTGTCCGCAAGAATTTTGCATTTTTCTAGCGTCAATTTGATTGGGTGTTCGAGTGTGTTTGATTTGTTTGGACTCTATGCATTGTCAGCCGATTGTCTGCATCCTGTATTCGTGCGTGAGGGCTGTTTGCTTCGCGAAGGACCTTCGGTGGGGCGCTGTAGATGTCCTTGTTGTTGCTGCATGTGATGGGGGTGTCCGCGGCACACGTGGGTTCCCTTCTATTTCGCATCTGCGCTCTTGTTTCGTCTGAAGACGGGGACGACGGGTTTGCGGTGTTCAACAAGCTTGCACTCTGCGTCGCGGAGCTACGCGATGTGTACCTCTTGGCTGTTGTGTGTGGCGATGATGTGGCGTTGTCTCGTGATGGCGAGCCATGGCGGCGCCTTTGTTCTGCCCGGTGGTCTGTTGTTCGATCTTGGGCGGCAGAGATGTGCAACTCGTTGGTGCCTCCATCGGCGCTTGAGGCGCTTTCTTCCCTGTCGGCCGCTCGGGTGTACGCCGTCGTTTGGCAGCTGAAGCGATTTGTCGGCGGTTTTCCCAGCTGCGGCGACGCTCTTCTCCTGCTGCGGTCGGGGTCTGCGTTACCGTCGCAGTCGCCCACGTTAACGTTGGCTGCGCAGGACGATGACGATGCGTTAGATCGCTACGAGGGGGTGTGGTTGGTGAAGCCAGCATCCTCCTCTTTGGCTGATGTCCGAGCGTGGGAGCTGTTTCTGTCGATGGGCGGTATGCGGGGCGCGCTGGAGATGTTGGCGGCCGTCATTGCTCCTGCTGGTGCGGAGAGGGATGGGCGCTCGAGTGCGCTGAATGAGTGCCATGGAAACGTGCACGTGACGTGGTTCTCGTCGGAGGATTTTGAGGGTCTCTCTGGCTCGTGTGTCTCGTCTGTGGCGTCTTTGACGCCATTTGAGCTCATTTTGTGGCTTTCTCGCTACTATCAGCTGCTGACCGTAGCAAGCGGGTTGTCCGGTGTTCGGCGACGATCGGTGGTGGATTCGGAGTGGCTAGGTGCAGCGACGGGCCATCTGCGTTACGCTGTGCAGCGGGTTGTCAGCGGCTGGGATTCGATTGCTCGGCTGTTTGGCTTTGTCAACGTCGAGGCGCTGATCGGACCGTACGTGCTTTGGTCTGCGGCGGACTCTTGCTACACGGTGTTGAATCGCCCGCGTGATCGTGGGACGCTATTCTCACCCGTGCAACAACAGTACGCGCTCCTTCACGGTCATCCTTGTCCATGCGACCCAGTGGCGGTGGATGTGCATGCGGTGGCGCGACTACCTCTGGCGGACGAGCAGTGTCGAGGTGTGGCGGCCATGTTTTTTTCTCACCTGGAGCAGTGTACGGGCCTGCAGTCTTTGGGTATCCTCATTGACAGCAGCGGCAGCGGGCCGACAGGGGTTTCGCTTCCATCCCATGCTTTGGGTCGGCTGTCTATCCGTCAGTACTGTGCACCGGTGTGGCGGCGGTCCAAGTCGACGGTGCCTCCCATTCTGCGATCTGTGGTCGCGGGCCTGACCGCGTTCCCTCGAGTGACCGTGCCTTCGCCAGTGGGCGGGATTGGCGACGGCGACGGTGCCGCGCCGGCTGCAATGCTCTCCGACTCCTCTCTGGACGAGGAATCTGACCGTTCGCGGCGGGACGCCTCCAGTCGGGTTTTTCGGGGTGGTGGGATGGGCAGACGTGGAGACCAGAGTGGAGGAGGCGGCAGTGGCGCCGGCAACAAAAGGAGCAGGAGCAGCAGCCGGAGACGGGCCACCAACGCCAGCAGCAGCAGCAGGAGCGGCGGCGAAATGCGCGGCAGGCGGTGCAGCGGAAGCAGCGGGTGGATGAGTAGCGGCAGCGGCCAGAGCAAGAGCAGCGGCAGTAATGGCAGTGCTGGGCGCAGCGTTGAAGATGGCAGCCGCGAGCGCATTCGCCGCCGCGCGGTTGGTACGGCCGCCGGCCGTGTTGGGTCGAGGTCGTTGGCGCAAGAAGAAGGCCGGCTCCCGACTGAGGCGATGGTCGCCGCAGCAGCGTCGGTCGTATCGCGGGGGGCAGAGGCAGGTGGGACGTCGTCGTCGTCAGCGCCACGCCAACAGCAGGATGCGATCATCGACTTAGCCATGAGGTCGGTTGCTCGCCTATTTGTATGCCGGGCTTCAGACCTTTTTTCGACGTACGTCGCCGAGGAGGCGGTGGAGCTTGGCACCAGGCTGTTGCGGGCGGATGCTGCGCGGCGGAGCGCGGGAGGCGCGGACAGGGACGGCGGCGACGCGGCGAACCACCCGGAGCTGGTGCTGCCGGGGCCGTGGGCGTCACTGGCGGGGACTGTGCAATTGCTGCTGACGGACCCGCCGTTCAACACGCGGCGGCTGTGTCGGGACCCGCACTCTGCGTACGACGTTCTCTCTGAGGAGGATGCGGCGCGTTTCGTGCAGCTTTGCCGCGTCATCTTGCGCCCTGGCGGCCACGTGTTGCTGCATTGCAGCTGGGAGCAGGTGTCGATGTGGGTGCGGCTGCTTCGATCAGCCGTGGACACCTTTGTCGCCGGCAGCACGGGGAGTCGGCATGCGGCGTCATTTTACGTGGACAGCCACCCGTTGCACATTGTGCGAGCGGTGTACGCCAGGACGCGCGGGGGGCGCACGAACACGGCGCTTGCCAACAAGGTCGACGTCATCGTTGGCGCCACTCGAGCGGGTACGAGCGCGGCGGAAGCACACGTCATGGTCAACTACCGCACCTTCAATGCTGTGCCGTCTCGGTTCCGGGCGTTTGAGAACGTCATTGACAACGTCCCTGACGTGGGCCGTAACGAAGCACTGCGATTGGACGAAAACACGGGCAAGTTCTTGCGGCCCGAGCAAAAGTCGGTGCCGCTGTTGAGGGAGTTGATTCTCCGCTACTCACAGCCCGGCGACTTGGTTGTCGACCCCTTTGGGGGCACCGGTTCAACGGCGGCGGCGGCGTTGAGCCTTCCCGGCGGGCAACACCGGCGCGTCATTGTGTCTGACGCGGACAGCGTCGTCATGGAGGCGGCACGAGTGCGCCTCCGACGCACGTTCTCAGAGCAACTCTTTATGGGCGCCTTTGCGGCGGCGCTAGGGTGCGGCCTCCACGCGTGCGCGCGTGCAGTGGCGGCCGAGTTGCTCGCCGGCGGCGGGGGCGCCAGCGGCGGCGGCGCTGGCGGCAGTGGGAGCGGGAGCGCCTTCCGTAGCGGCGGCGGGTGTGGGCCCGCTCACAGCGGAGGCGTTGGCCCGTGCTTGATGCGCGATGCTGACGAGACGTCCAAGAAGCGGATGCAGCGGTTATCTCCTCCAGCGGGCTTTCCTGCGCACTCGGCGCTGCCCCGTGGCGTGCTGCACGCGCTGGCCAACCGATTTGCGCGTCAAGCAGACGCGCTGCGTGCGTCGCTCGGCACCGCTGCGCATCCGCGGGCGCCCGCCGCTGGGCAGGAAGTTGCGGTGACTCTTTTGCAGCAGGCAGGAAAGCCACTGGAGGAGTGGCCAGATGACCTGCGCTGCGCCCTGTCCTTGGAGGACGCGAGCAGCCTCCGGGACGAGCTGGCCTCGTCGATGGGCCTGATCATTGCACAGTCTCCGACGTCAGGCGGTTCAGCTGGGCTCGGTGTTTTTGCGGGCCGAGACATGGCGCAGGGGACGGAGGTCGCGCCCTTTTTTGGGGCGTTGATGTACAGCAACTTTGGGGCGTTGATGCTGAAGGGGGCGCGCTACGCGACGGACGTGCTCGGCAGCCATGCACCTTCACCTGCCGAATATCGCGCACGCGCATTGCGGTTGACGGACGTACGTGTTTCCGCGGCGGCCGCACCTGGGGCTGCCCCGCCAGGCGCGTCCTCCGCTTCTCTGTCGTCTGCAGCAACAGGCGGCTCCTCGTATGAGGTGTGGATCTGCCCGGCACCCTACTGTGTTGCCGGCTTCGTCAACGACGCCCGTGCCGTGACCGCCGTCGAGCGGGCGGTCCGAGCTGGGGCGCGTCGCGGTGGTCGTCCCCGGGCGCGCGCGCCCGAGTCGAACGTGCGAATCGAGTGTGCCGTCGAGGAGGGCATCGTCGACGTGGAGATGGTGGTCGACCCGCAGTTTTGTCGGCTGCTGACGACGCGGGCGGTAGAAGCTGGGGAAGAGCTTTTCCTCCACTACGGGTCCGCGTACACGTTTGAGACCTCTGGCGGGGAGGCAATGAGTACGACTCCCCACACGTTCGCGGCGGGGGGGGGACGTTAGCAAGTCATATATTCGTAGCGTGTGCCCTTCATTCACACACCCCTTGGCCGCGACCTCACAATCATCTTTGTTTCGCGACCGCACCCTACTCCTGACTCCCCGCTTCACCTCATGACAGTCTTCCCATGTCAGCGAGCGCCCGCAACATAGTTTAGGTACATAGGTACCGTGTGGAGTGTGTGTGGTGTCCCCGCACCTCTCCGCTTCACTGCTTGTGCAATTTTCCAGTTTTTGACTCTCCTACGTAGCTCCCCCGCTCGTCTTCCGAGTGCACTGCGGTGTCGTGAGAGGTATGGTTTCACGCTCTCCTGCCGTGCCCCAACCAAGCCGACCGACCGACGCGCACGTTTTTCTGATCCAGGACGTGCACGCATAGAATCTTGGTGGAACAGACAGGAATCTGTTGATATCTGCAATCGGTATCTACTCCCATGCGGATGGGCTCGCGATAAAGCAGCAAGAAAAGAAGAGGTGCATCAAGGGCGACCGACCGGGGTATCATGTACATTTGATAGCATTGTAGGGAAACCAAGTGAGAGTTTCGAGAACGTCTGGGGGGGGGTCCACATGACGAACGGAAACCGTTGCGAATTGTCGGTCCAGGACTTGTCAGACCAGGATTCGCATCTGGTCTTGTCATCTGGGCCTATTTGCGCCCATTTTGTGGAGTCGTTGCTCGCGCATGAAAAGGGGGTGGCGTGTGCAGCAGAGGGTTTAGGAGGAGGAGGCACGTGGCGAAATTTTGCCGTACGCGCGCATGAATCGTTCACACGTCGACAGAGCGAGAGTGAGGGCACGCACTCGCCGTCCGTGCACCCAGGCAAAGGAGATTAAGTGCGATATCAGCTGGAAGACTATACCAAGGCGTTTGCATTCCAGCGTGGTAGGAGACGCGAGCAGCAGGAAAAGAACATGAGTCCAACATGTGCAAAGCGGTGCGCGTCCCTCCGGGTGGCGATATGACTATGAGGGGCATATCACCGTCTGGCGCTCAACGGTCGGGCGTCGGTTTCCGCTTCGCGTCCAGACTATCGGCCGTGCCGCGGAGAGGCGGGACGGGGTGGAAGCGTGTCTCGGCGGCGACGGTGGCCAGTGGGGTGAGGGGTATCCGCCTCGCTCTGCGGGACGTCTGCAAGCTATGCAACTATCCCCTACTATGGCCTTCATTTTTCCTAAGCATATGTAAATTTTATGAGCCAGTCCAACACCCCAGGTTTCATTTTGGCGGAACCAGCGGGCAGTGAGGGGCGCAATAAGCGACTGCACCCCCAAACTCGGGGCGCTTCGCACAACTCTATATGCGCATACATAGAGTGGACAGTCGTCGGGCTGCTGTCGCACCTCTAAAGTGGCCCACCGTCCGAACAGTGCAGGCCTCTAGAATGGGAAAGTTCTTCAGACGTTCACCGCCCGCCCCGTTGTTGCGGTTCTGTGACTGGGTCGTCCCCACGGAGAAGGACCGGGAAGCGAAGCTCCCTATTCCCGAAAGAATGGGAACCAACAATTTGAAGAAGCTTGTCAGCAGTCACGTTGCGCTCGTTTTCCACATGTGTCACTACGGCGGGAGCACCGTCCGCCGCAAGCTGGAAATCCTGACTGTGCCGTGGCTCCCAGTTTGCGTTTTGTCCGGTTTTTTGGCTGTCTCGCGAGCGAGCTTCATTGCGCATATTGCGCACATGCGTAGGATGACAGGCAAAGAAGCTAACTCCTGATGCCAAGAAATAGTGCTATCAGCGTGGTACACTGAGGGAGCGTCTCACTCTTCGAATGCGGCGATAGATTTCCGAGCTTCAGTATTATGAGGGCGTCCAGCCGTCCTGTTCCTTAGCTGTTGTGCTCACCTCGTCGTCCGGTCTCATTGTTTTTTCTCAGTGTTTATTGTGCTACTTTGCTTTTTTTCAATTGCAGCGTCGCTCTTGGAGGCAGTGTCCCAAAAAAGGAAGAGCGGATGACTGAGAGCCCCGTTTAAGGCTGGGGAGCTCAACGCGGCGGGGCGTGGATCATATGAAGAGAAACGTCGTACCTGGGCGGAGCGCCCCATACATGCCGACACTGCTGGACAGTTTCTCTCTGTTGACCACTTCAGGAGTTTTGTGTGGAATACCGGGGGGTTTGTGAAAGGCATCTGTAAACGCCTTGAAACAATCACTTCTCACATCCGTGCGGCAGCGTACGTAGTCCTTGTGGACCGAATCGATCACGTGGTAGGAATCCTTCAAGTGTGGGGCGTCCACAGCTACCCACATCGGGGCCCCTCGCGGGGCCCTCGGGAGAGCCTCAAAGTGTCCGTCTGCTCTGCGTAGAACACGCCACGTCAGCACCCAGGTGCATGGCATTTGCCTTTTGGGCGAACGATTGGGGGCTCATGGCGTCAGGCAGAATGCGCCGCGTCAGCGCACAGAAGAATGGCAGTCGTTCATTGGGCAAACGATCGGACTCATTGGTTCATGCAGAATGCGCCACGTCATCGCACAACGGGATGGCGTTCGTTGATTGGGCCAATGATCGGACGCTGTTAGGGCCCACGCTGTTAGGGCCCATCAACCGCACGCAATCTCCTGGAAACCGGATAAAACGTGATCCAGTCACTCTTGATCGACTAAAAATCTCGGATAAGGACGTGCAATTGACTTTCAGGATTCGACCCGGATTGAAATACATGGTATGTCTCACTCACTTACGGACACTAAATATCTAATATATCCTTACCCAACTCACCCTAAGCACCCAACCGTGGTTCACTAGCGGGCTCGACTTCGCGCCCCGAACGCACTCGCACAGCCGGGGGCACACCGCTGGCTGTAGCAGAAGCGAGTGGTGTGTACAATGTTGGCATTCCGGTCCCGAATCGCTGAATATTTTAATAAACAAAATACGCGAGTGACAACGACACGGTGTGGACGAGTGGCACAATCGACTGGATATGCGTCAGTTTGACGAGAGAATGACAGAGATCGAGCCCGACCAGAAAGATATTATTTTGACAGACTGGTGCAGCCAAAGTGCGTTCAGTAAAGCGTGTATTTGCGTGTGCAGTAAGACAGCGTGAGGGTTAGGGTTAGGGTGAGGAGAGTGTGTATTGAGTATGAATAAGACAGCGTGAGGGTTAGGGTTAGGGTGAGGAGAGTGTGTATTGAGTATGAATAAGACAGCGTGAGGGTT